>Ga0207674_10007429_pt1 | contig 12772 bp, 9 predicted proteins | sample KBSCornC72_FD_184303 | JGI IMG/M metagenome (GOLD analysis project Ga0207674, IMG submission 184303) | Corn rhizosphere microbial communities from Kellogg Biological Station, Michigan, USA - KBS Corn C7-2 (SPAdes) (version 2) | ecosystem: Host-associated > Plants > Roots > Rhizosphere > Soil ... | reverse complement strand
GACGAGGTCTCGCGCACAAACGGCGCGATCTTCTTCGAATTCAAGGGCGAGCTCGGGCGCTGCTCGGGGACCTCGGTAAACGCGCCGAACATGAGCGTCGTCTTCACCGCCGGTCACTGCGTCCACGAAGAGGGCGGCGCCCGCAGTCCCTGGTACCGCGGTCGCTGGACCTTCGTCCCCGGCTACCGCTTCGGCCAGCGCCCGTTCGGCGTCTTCCCCGCCAAGTGGCTCGACGCGACCAAGCGCTGGGTGAAGGAAGGCAACGAGAACTTCGACGTCGCCGCCGCGGTGGTCGGCCGCAACGAAAAGGGCCAGCGGCTGGCGGATCCTGATGCCCGGCTGTTTGGTCAAAATGGCTGCTTTCGAGATAGCCTATTTCAGAAGCCTGCCGGCTGTACAGGCTAAATAAGCCAAAAATTCACCGCCCATATAAAATCGTCTTCCTTTCTTCAAAAAGAGTGACTTTTCACTTGCAATTCTTGAAAAAATCACTTTTCTGCCATTTCAGGCTAAAAACCCGCGCTTTTTTAATTCCTTCTTAATTCATTCATTAATCAATTGTTAATGACCTGGTATCTGTAACGGGCTGAAAATGACCCGTTCTATCCGGGGCCTGGGCTCATTTTACCATTCATAGAAATACCTTGACCAAAGAATTTAGTGAAAATTAAAACTAGCTATATTTGGCCCTTTCAAACTAATGGGATTCACCAAACTGATCTATTGAATGGTCCGGCTACTACACCCAGCTCTTATGAAGGGCAATGCCCTTGTTCTTATAACCTTCTTTCTTTGTTCTTCCCTGATCCTTTCTTCCTGCGGGCAGAAAACAGATGCGGAAAAGACAAAGCCTCAAGGCAATTCCCCCGTCATCGTGGACGTCATCGTAGCCAGCTCCCGCAGTTTACAAAATACCGTGGAGGCCAACGGCAGCGTCGTGGCCAATGAGTATGTGGAGCTGCATCCTGAGATCAGCGGGCGCATCACCTATCTGAATGTACCGGAGGGGGCCTATGTGGAGAAGGGTACCGTCATTGCGCGGATCAACGATGCGGATCTCCAGGCCACGCTGGCGAAGGCCAAAGTGCAGCTGGACCTTTATCAAAAGACGGAGGAGCGGGACCGCAAGCTGCTGGAGATACAGGGCATCAACCAGGCGGACTATGACCTGGCCCTGAACAATGTCAACAGCACAAAGGCGGACATCGCCTATACCGAGGCGCAGATCGACAAGACCATCATAAGGGCTCCTTTCAGCGGCGTCGTAGGTCTCCGGCAGGTGAGCCCCGGCGCCTATGCCACTCCGGCTACCATCATCGCCACCGTGCAGCAGCTGAACAAGATAAAAGTGGATTTCACGCTTCCTGAACAATATACTTCCATCATCCGAAAGGGCACGATGGTGGACGTAGAGATCGATGCCGCCAGCAAGACCCGCCGGAAAGGACTGGTCATCGCCACCGAGCCGCAGATCAACCAGACCAGCCGTAACCTGAAGGTGAGGGCCATCCTGCAGGACGGGAAGGGGCATCCCGGCGCGTTTGTAAAAGTGTATGTGGATGCCGGCGCCGACAAACAGGCTATCATGGTGCCTACCAACTGCATCATTCCGGATGACAGGAACAACCAGCTGATCCTTGTAAAAGGAGGTAAGGCTCAATTTGTGAACGTGGAGACAGGCGTCAGGGAGGCCGACAATGTGGAGATCACCAGGGGGATCAATCCCGGTGATACCGTTGTCGTCACCGGAGTGCTTTTTGCCCGGCCCAAGGCTCCGCTGCGGATACGCAATGTGAAGAACCTGGAAAAGACGTCTGACGCCAATCAATAATCTGATATTTTCGAAGAACTGACACATGAATATTTCTGAATTATCTCTTAAGCGGCCGGTGCTGGCGACGGTGATGAACCTGATGATCATCCTGTTCGGTGTCGTAGGGTATAATTTCCTGGCCGTTCGGGATTATCCTGCCATCGATCCTCCCATTATCACCGTCAATACCAACTATACGGGTGCGAACCCCGACATCATCGAAAGCCAGATCACGGAGCCGCTGGAAAAGCAGATCAACGGCATCCCCGGCATACGCACCATTTCTTCCACCAGCAGCCTGGGGAGCAGCTATATCACCGTGGAGTTCAACCTGGGAGTAGACCTGGAGGCCGCGGCCAGCGACGTGCGGGATAAGGTGGGACAGGCGCAGCGCGGTCTTCCGCTGGACATCGATGCGCCCCCCGTGGTCACCAAGGCGGATGCGAACAGCGACTATATCCTTATCCTGGCCGTACAGAGCCGTACCAAGAGCCTCATGGAGCTGTCCGACTATGCCGACAACGTATTGCAGCAGCAGCTGCAGACCATCGCCCAGGTCAGCTCGGTGAATGTATTCGGAGACAAAAGCTATTCCATGCGGATCTGGCTGGACCAGGACAAAATGAATGCGTATGGCATCGCCTATAACGATATTTCCAACGCCATGAGCACGGAGAATGTGGAGCTGCCGCCCGGTAAGATCTACGGCAACAACACGGAGCTGACCATCAAGACGCTGGGCCGTCTGACCACGGAAAAGGATTTCCGGGACGTGATCCTGCGGGAGGACAGCACTGGTATCGTACGATTGAGCGATGTGGCCAGAGTAGAGCTCGGACCGCAGAATGAAGAGCAGAGCTGGAAATACAACGGCGTCAATGCCGTGGGGCTGGCCGTGATCCCGCAGCCGGGGGCGAATAACATTGCCATTGCGGATGAGTTCTACAAGCGGATGAACGAGATCAAAAACTCCAACAAGTCCGACATCGAGATGAGCGTGCTGATCGACAATACGAAGATCATTCGTCAGTCGCTGGCCGAAGTAAAGGAGACGCTGGTGATCGCGTTTGCGCTGGTGGTGCTTGTGATCTTTTTCTTCTTCCGTAACTGGCTCATCGCCCTGCGACCCCTGATCGATATTCCCATCTCCCTTATAGCCACTTTTTTTATCATGTATGTCGCGGGCTTCACCATCAATATCCTCACGCTGCTGGGGATCGTGCTGGCTACCGGATTGGTGGTGGATGATGGGATCGTGGTGACGGAAAATATCTTTCGCAAGCTGGAACAGGGCCTTCCCATTCATAAGGCGGCCCTGGAAGGAAGTAAGGAAATCTTCTTTGCCGTGGTGAGCACCTCGCTGACATTGGCCGTTGTGTTCCTGCCCGTCATCTTTCTGCAGGGTTTTGTAGGACGTTTGTTCAGGGAGTTTGGAGTGGTGCTGGCTGCCGCCGTATTGATCTCCGCCTTTGTGTCTCTCACCATAACCCCTGTCCTGAATGTGTATCTGACGACGAAGAAGACGGGACATGGATGGTTCTATAACAAGACTGAACCATTTTTCACCGGAATGGAGAATGGCTATCGCAGGTTATTGACAGGGTTTATGAGGATACGATGGATGGCCTGGGTGATCATCCTCGCCTGTGTCGGCATGATCTGGTTTATCGTCACCCATCTGCAAAGCGAGATAGCGCCCCTGGAAGATCGCAGCAGCGTGCGTTTCACCGTCACCTTGCCGGAGGGTTCCAGCTACAGCTATACCTCGAGTGTCACCGACCAGATAGCGAACTATCTATACGATTCTGTGCCGGAAAGGGATTTTGTCTTTGCCCGCACCCCGGCTGGATCCTCTACCAATACAGCCCAGCCCCGTATCGGGCTGGTGCCGCCCGATCAGCGGCATCGCAGCCAGAATGAGATTGCCACCGACCTGCAGGCGAAGATGCGACGGTTCAACGACGCCCGGGTCTTTGCCATCCAGGAACAGACCATCGCCGTGGGTTCCGGTTCCAAGAGCAGTCTTCCCGTACAGTTCGTATTGCAGAACCAGGACCTGGACAAGCTGAAGAAGGTGATCCCCGGGTTTTTGGATGCGGTGCGGAAGGACCCGACCTTTTCGAATGCGGACGTGAACCTGAAATTCAACAAGCCCGAGCTGCAGATCAGCGTGGACAGGATGAAGATCAAGGACCTCGGTCTTTCCACCAATGATGTCCTGTCTACCATGCAGGCCGCCTTCAGCGGTGGAAGGCTGGCATATTTTATCATGAACGGCTACCAGTATTATGTGATCGCACAGGTGGAGAGGGAGGATAGGAACAAGCCGGCGGATATAAGCAAGATCTACGTTCGCAATAAGTATGGAGACAATATTCCTTTGGATGCCGTAGTCCATATCGAGCACAACAGCAATCCTTCGACCCTGTACCATTTCAACCGGTATAAGGCCGCTACCATATCCGCCAGCCTGGCGGAAGGTCAAACCATCGGTGACGGTATAAAAGCCATGCAGGCTATCGCGAACAGGCTGTTGGATCCCAGCTTCCAAACCGCGCTTTCCGGGGCTTCCCGTGACTATGCCGAGAGCTCTTCCAATATCATATTTGCGTTGGTCCTTGCGGTGGCGCTGATCTACCTGGTGCTTTCAGCACAGTTCGAGAGCTTCATCGATCCTCTAACTATCATTCTTACGGTGCCCCTGGCATTTGCAGGCGCCCTGCTCAGTCTCTGGATATTCCATCAGACCCTGAATATCTTCTCCGAGATAGGCATGATCATGCTGATCGGGCTGGTGACGAAGAACGGAATACTTATCGTGGAGTTCACCAATCAGAAGAGGGAGCATGGAATGCCCCGGATGGAGGCTGTGATCGAGGCGGCGTCGCAACGTCTGCGTCCCATCCTGATGACCAGCCTGGCTACGTCACTGGGGGCCCTGCCGATAGCGCTCAGCCTTGGAGCCGCGGCTACGAGCCGTATCCCGCTGGGGATCGTGGTGGTAGGAGGTATCATGTTCTCGCTGATATTGACCTTGTTTGTTATTCCGGCCGTGTATACGTTTGTATCCGGCAGACATAAAGCACATCTCACCGAAGTCACCGATTAGTATGAAACAAGCTACAGCAGTCATATTTTTGTTAATAGCGCTGGCGCCCATGTCGGCGCCGAAGGCGCAGACGGCCGGAAGAATCACCCTGCCGGATGCCGTACAGATAGCGCTGAAGAATAATCTGGGCATTCAGATAGCAAAGAACAATGTGACGGTCGCCGGCATCAACAATAATTATGGCATTGCGGGCGGGCTGCCCGTGGTGAGCGCTACGGCTACCGACCAGGAGCAGGCAACCAGCCTCAAGCAGGAGTATGCCAACCCCGCCAATAACAAATCCAGCAATAATGCCTTTTCCAACGGCCTGTCCGCCAGTCTCAACGGCAGCATGCTCCTGTACAATGCGGGCCGTATTGCCACCGTCAAAAAGAGATTGGATACCATCGAGGCGCAGAGCAGGACGCAGCTGAGCTCGAGGGGGCTGGTGCTGATCAACAACGTCATGCTGAAGTACTATGACATCGTACGGCAGCAGAGCTATGCCAGAACCCTCGAAAAATCCATCGATGCCACCCGTCAGCGGCTGGAGATCGTGAAGGCGCAGCAGAGTGTAGGGGTGGCCAACAATGCGGATCTTTTTCAATCCCAGGTGGATCTCAATACGGCGATGCAAAATCTGCAGGCGCAGCAGCTGATAGTAGACCAGGGCAAGACCGACCTGCTTACCATGCTGACCCTCAATCCCGACTCCGCCATTACGGTAGAAGATACGATCGTAGTAGACAGCACCATACGCCTCGGAGCCATCCTGGATGCCGTGCAGTCTGCCAATCCGGATGTGCTCGCTGCCGAAGAACAGATCGCCATCAACCAGTACATTGAGAAAGAGACCGGCGCGCTGCGGTACCCTTCCCTGTATGTGAATGGGGGATACAACTATAACAGGACAAAGAACACCGTGGGCTTCTCCCTGCTGAACCTGAACTATGGTCCTTACGCCTCGCTCAGCCTCAATATCCCCATTTTTAACGGGGGCATTTACCGGAGGCAGGAGCAGGTAGCGGGTATGAATGTGAAGAACGCAAAGCTGGTAAGGGATACGCTGTTGCAAAACTATACTTCCAATGCGGTCAAGAACTGGCAGGCTTATAATAACAATCTTAGCCAACTGCAGATGGCCAGGGCCAATTACGAGCTTTCGCAGAAGCTGCTGTATCTCGTACAGCAGCGATTTCAATTGAAACAGGCCACGATCGTAGATGTAAGGAATGCCGAGCAGAGTTTTGAGAATGCGGGGTATATACTGACCAATGTGGGCTTTGCCGCCAAGTCGGCCGAGATACAGTTGAAAAGATATGCCAACCAGCTGACGCCCTAGAACAGGGTCTGCACGCCATAGAGGATCTTTGTTTCATGATCCAGCAGCCATTTCTTGCGCCATAGTCCGCCCGCGTAGCCTACCAGGTCTCTTTTTGACCCGATGACGCGATGACAGGGGACGACGATGGCTACGTTATTCCTGCCGTTGGCGCTGGCGGCGGCGCGGATGCTTTTGGGATCGCCCAGCCTGCGCGCCAGGTCCAGGTAGCTGATGGTCTTGCCGTAGGGTATGGAGGTCAGCTCGTTCCAGACCTTCTCCTGGAAGGAAGTTCCCTCTTGGAAGACGGGGAATTCGAAGACCCTGCGCTGGCCCTGGAAATATTGTATCAGCTGTTCGATGCATTGTATGATCATGGGAGGGACGGGACCCTGCAGCTCACCGGGTGCGTCGATGGCTTTGTCGAGATTGTCGACGTAGCTGATCTCACTGATATAGGAGTCGGTTCCACCGATGCGAAGGAGGCCCAGGGGCGACTTGTAATAGGTGGTCGTTATCTCCAAGGTCGTTGCCATTGTAAGGGGTTTTTTTGACTCGGATGGCCGATCATCAACTGTCAGAGGCGCGGGTGTAATTAACCTATCTTCCAGCCATTGGCCACCGTCCGCTCTGGCTGTAATAAAACTACTTCTTTTTTGTCAGTATATACCCCCAGAACCAAACATTCGCTGAAAAAATTAGCGATCTGTTTAGGCGGAAAATTGACCACCGCGATGACCTGGCGGCCAACGAGCTGCTGAAGATCATAGAGATCGGTGACCTGGGCCGAGGACCTTTTCAACCCCAGCTTGCCAAAGTCGATGGTCAGCTGGTAAGCTGGTCTGCGTGCCTTGGGGAACTCCTGTACTTCCAGGACGGTGCCGACGCGCATATCTACTTTTTCGAAATCCTCCCACTGGATCGTGCTCATATTTTATCAAATTTTAGCTATGATTATCAAATGTGTTTGCTGTAAATTACCGGATATTTTTTAACGCGAAATTGCTTAGCACCATTTTATTATGAAAGAAAATTCCAAGAATCAGCATTCCCGTCGCGAGTTCCTGCGGGATGCTTCACTGGCAGCTACCGGATTCTTTATCGTCCCCCGGCATGTATTAGGAAAAGGATTTGTTGCGCCCAGCGACCGGCTGGCCATTGCCGCTATCGGCGCCGGTGGTAAGGGGGCGGATGACCTGAAGAATTTTTATGGCAGCGGCAAGGTGGATGTTGTCGCTCTCTGCGATGTCGACGACCGTCAGGCAGCCAACTCCATCAAGAAGTATGACAAGGCAAAGTACTTCAAAGATTTTCGCGAGATGCTTTCCAAGATGCACAAGAGCATCGATGCCGTATCGGTGTCCACGCCCGACAACGTCCATGCCATTGCCGCGCTGACGGCCATGTCGCTGGGAAAGCACGTCTATGTACAGAAGCCAATGACGCATGATATATATGAGGCCCGTACCCTGACCGAGGCGGCCAAACGGTATAAGGTAGTGACCCAGATGGGGAACCAGGGTTCTTCCAGCGATGGGGTGCGGCAGATGCAGGAATGGTATAATGCGGGGATCATCGGGGATGCGGTAGCCGTCCATGTATGGACCAACCGTCCCGTGTGGCCGCAGGGTTTTGGACGTCCGAAGAGCACTGATCCGGTGCCTGCCGAGCTGAACTGGGATTTGTGGCTCGGACCTGCCCAATTCGAGGAATACCATAAGGAGTATGTGCCTTTCAATTGGAGAGGTTTCTGGGCCTTTGGCACCGGTGCATTGGGGGATATGGGATGCCACCTGATAGATCCTCCCTTCAAGACCGTGGGCCTGGGTTATCCTTCCGAAGTGGAGTGCAGCGTAGTGGATATTTACGAGCAGATGTGGACGCCCAGCTACTATCCTGAAAGCTGTCCTCCGGCCAGCTCCATCAAGATGACCTTCCCCGGGAAGACTGGCAAGCCCGATGTGGCCCTGTACTGGATGGATGGGGGACTGAGACCCGAACGTCCTGCCGAGCTGGGACCTGATGAGATGATGGGGGGAGATGACGGTGGCGGCGCCATTATCACGGGTACAAAAGGAAAGATCATGTGCGGAACATATGGCAGCAAGGCTACTTTATTGCCTACGTCCAGGACGAAGGAAGTGAATGTGCCGAAGACGCTGGCCAGGGTTCCGGAAGGGCACTATGTGCAGTGGGTGAATGCCTGTATCGCCGGCTATGGAAAGAATACGCTGAGCTCTCCTTTCGAATATGCGGGACCATTGACCGAAACGATATTGATGGGCAACCTGGCGCTGCGCAGCTGGAATGTGAAGGATGGGAAGAATTTCCCGGGAAGAAAGAAGCTGTTGTGGGATGCGCAGAATATGAAGATCACGAACTTCGATGCGGCCAACCAGTTTGTAAAACGGGAATACCGGGAAGGATGGAAACTCCCGATATAGCAAGAAAGGCCGGCGTCAGCCGGCCTCCCTGATTGGCAAAGCCAATCAGACATAATATGAAAAAGGGCGGCTCGATTTTTTGCCTGTTGAGTCGCCCTTTTTAGTCAGATAAGAGCTTTGAAAGCTCGATCAGTTCCCTTTGCTTATAAGCATTGCGTTCGTCGTCGAAGCATTTGCTGAACTCTTCCAGGGTGGTCTGTATGATGCGATTGTGGGAGAGTGGTTTGAAGTAGGAGGCCACTGGCGGAACGGAGACCCGTTTGAAATAGCTATCCACGTCCTTGTGGGAGAACACCTGCCCGCTCATCGGGTCGATAAAGAACTCGATGCGTTGTTGCGGGCTAAGCTTTTCCGGATTCTCGTCGTAGGTGGGCTTGATATAGGCCAGCACGAACTGGCGGGGAATATTGATAGCCTTGACGGGAATATCCAGTAATTCGCCCAGCAGCAGATAGAGGATGCCATTGGCGATGGAATTGCCTCTCTTGGTCTCGATTAGCTTGTTGATAAGGAATTCATCCGGCTGCTGGTAAGCTACTTCCGTCCCTTTGAGACCATAATAGCTGTAGAGGATGCTGGTCAGAACGTTGACCTGTTCGAGGGGAGTGAGATAGCTGTTCAGCTCCAGCCAGATATTGCGCCGGAGCTTTTCCACTTCCTGCAGAATAGGGGTGGTGATCAGGTCCGGGTATTGAAATTTAGCGACGAGGAGGGCGGCCGTCAGGAGGTCCTGGTAGCTGCTGCTCTTCCAGCGTAAAAAATCTTCTGTCAGATCGTGGTAATGAAGTTTGTGTATCAGGAGCTCGATACGTTCCTGCACTTCTCCGCTGATGGTATTCTCCCAGAGATTCTCCAGGTTGGGAATAATGCCTCTGCCATAGCTGACGATGCGGTTGGTCACTGAGTCGAACACTTCCTGGTCAGGATCGTCGATCAGGTGAAAAAGGGCCTTTATTTCTTTGGTCTCTTGCATGTAGATGTTTCTTCCCTGAAATACGAAATCAATTTCGGGGAAGTTTATAAGATTTTGATAAAATTCTTATCCACAAGCGGACGCTAAGTGTTTATTACTAAACTCCAGAACGAGCCAGAGGCTCGTTGTCCGAAGGACAGACATAAAACTTTCGCCGGCGGGTAAGGGGTTCTCTTATAGATAACGGCATTCCCTTGTTGGAAATTGTGAACTGATTTTCGACCTGTCGGTCGAAAACGGCTAATGATTGTCCTTCGGACCACCGGCCCGTGGCCGGTTAGGGCCGGTCAGCCCTTCTTCTTGCGGGGAACGCGTTTCGGAGGATTGGCCTTTACTTCTTCGATGATGGCTTTGACCTCCTCCAGGCTCAGATCGGCTGCGTTGTCCTGTTTTTCCTTTGGCAGCTTGTAGTTCCGGAGCCCCTGTTTGATATAAGGGCCATAGGGGCCTCGCAGCACCTGGATCTTTTCTTTTTCGAAGATCTTGATGGTGCGTTCTTCCTTGGCCGCTCTTTTCTCAACGATGATGGGAGTGGCTTCATCGAAGGTGATGCTATAAGGGTCGTATTCCTTCCCCAGAGAGTAGAATTTCTTATCGTGTGCAATATAAGGGCCAAACCTGCCGATGTTGACCACCACGTCGGAATCTTCGAACGGGCCCAGGTTGCGGGGCAGGCGGAAGAGCTCCATGGCTTCGTCGAAGCTGATGGTCTCGATGCTTTGGGTATTCTTCAGCTTGGCAAACCGGGGCTTTTCTTCGTCGTTGACATCCCCGATCTGCACCATGGGGCCATAGCGGCCCATACGGGCGATGACTTTCTTGCCGCTGGTGGGATCCAGGCCCAGCTCCCTTTCTCCTTTGATCCTTTCGGCCGTCTCGATGGTGTTATCCACATCCTTTTTAAAAGGGTTGTAGAAATCATCGATCATTTTATTCCACTGGATCTTACCCTGCGCCACTTCATCGAACTCTTCTTCGATGCGGGCCGTAAAGTGGTAGTCCATGATGTCGTCGAAATATTGTTTCAGGAAGTCGGTGACTACCAAACCCAGGTCGGTTGGAAACAGCTTTGATTTTTCGGCGCCTGTATTCTCCTGTTCGACGAGCTTTTCCACGTTGTTGTCTTTCAGCCGGAAGATCCTGAAATCTCTTTTTACGCCTTCCTTATCCCTTTTTTCCACGTAGCCTCTTTTAAGGATGGTGGAAATGGTAGGAGCGTAGGTGGAAGGGCGTCCGATGCCCAGCTCTTCCAATTTCTTCACGAGGGATGCCTCTGTATAGCGGGGCTGTGGGCGGGTGAAACGTTCGACAGCGCGCATTTCCTTCAGCGGCAGCTTCTGTTGCACGGCCAGAGGGGGGAGCATGCCTTCCTGTCCATCTTCTTCGGTGATCTCATCTTCATCCCTGTCTTCCATATATACTTTCAGAAAGCCGTCGAATTTCAGCACTTCTCCGCTGGCCGTCAGCTCTTCCCTGGTGGACGACAAAGTCGTTCCGGCCGAAGGCCCATTATTGGAGCCGGGAGAGACCTGGATCTTTGCGATGGTCTTTTCCAGCTCGGCATCCGCCATCTGGCTGGCCATGGTCCTTTTCCAGATGAGCTCGTACAGCCGGCGGCAGTCCGCATCATCCACGGTGAAGGTATCCATATAAGTGGGGCGGATAGCTTCGTGCGCTTCCTGGGCGGATTCGTTCTTATTCTTGTATTTACGGGCTTGTATGTACCTCTTACCGTACTGGCTGTCTATTTGTTTGGTGATCGCGTCCATGGCCGTCTCGCTGAGGTTGACGCTGTCGGTACGCATGTAGGTGATCTTACCGCTCTCATACAGCTTTTGCGCCAGCAGCATGGTGCGGCTGACGGAATAACCCAGCTTACGGCTGGCTTCCTGCTGAAGAGTGGATGTCGTGAATGGGGCGGCGGGTGTTTTTTTACCCGGCTTGACCTGTATGTCCGTGACGGTGTAGTCGGCACCCTTGCAGCCATTGAGGAATGACTCCGCATTTTCCGCTGAAGCCTGTTTCTTCCCTTCTGCTGTAAAGGTCACCTGTTTGCCGGCGACGTCTTTGGCGGTGAAAAGAGCTTCTATTTTAAAGGAGCTGACGGGCACGAAGGCGTTGATCTCCCTTTCTCTTTCTGCGATGATGCGTACGGCAACGCTCTGCACGCGGCCCGCGCTCAGATTGTTCTTCATGCTCATCTTGCGCCAGAGCACAGGGCTTAGCTCGAAACCCACGATCCTGTCCAGGATACGGCGGGCCTGCTGGGCGTTGACCAGGTTCATATCCACCGTACGGGGCCGTGTGACAGCCGATTGGATAGCCGGCTTGGTTATCTCATGAAAAACGATGCGCTTGGTTGTCACGGGATCCAGTCCCAGCACCTCACAAAGATGCCAGCTGATGGCTTCCCCTTCACGGTCCTCATCCGTTGCGAGCCATACTTCGCCGGACTTTTTGGCAATGCTTTTTAGCTCTTTTACGACCTTTTCTTTATCATCAGGGACGATATAACGGGGTTTATAATTGTTCTTTATATCAATTCCCATATCGCCTTTTTCCAGGTCGCGTATATGACCATAACAGCTTTTTACCTCAAAATCATCACCCAGGATCTTCTCAATCGTCTTGGCCTTTGCCGGAGACTCCACAATCAATAAATTCTTAGCCATGTGTTCTATAAAGTGGTTTAAAATAGGATTGCCCGCCTATGGGATCTACTATCGTCCGCTTGCAAGTTTACAGTATAACCTTCAAATTAAAAAATCAGCGCCAGCGGCAGGGGTACATAAATCTTTTTTTATTAAACTATTTTAATTTGTATAACAGGAATTTACATAAAATGGTTGCCTAAGGTTATAAGTTTATGAAGCCAAAAGGGAAAAAACTTTAAATTGGAGGGATATTGGACCGACCTTGAATAGCTCATTTCTGCACATGCCCAATTCCTGCACAATATTTCCCCTGGGAGATTCCGCCATGAACGTCATCATCCGCCTCTCGTCGTTCATCCTGGTCTGCATCGGCGTGCAGATTATCTGGAATGGCACCAAAGCCTTGCTGCGCGAGGGCTGGCATTGAGGTCGGGGTACACTGGCCAGGTACTATGGATTCGCACAACAGGATTGCATTG
>Ga0207674_10007428_pt1 | contig 12773 bp, 9 predicted proteins | sample KBSCornC72_FD_184303 | JGI IMG/M metagenome (GOLD analysis project Ga0207674, IMG submission 184303) | Corn rhizosphere microbial communities from Kellogg Biological Station, Michigan, USA - KBS Corn C7-2 (SPAdes) (version 2) | ecosystem: Host-associated > Plants > Roots > Rhizosphere > Soil ... | reverse complement strand
CCGTACCCGCTCGAAGCGCTGCTGTCGTGGCGGCGTGCGATGGAGGCCGAGGGCTCGGAGCAGTTCCAGAAGATCCTCGGCGACCCCGAGTTTCGGCGCGCGGTCAAAGCCGAGATGCGCACTCGCAACGTACCCAACCGCTTCTCGTATCACAGCCTCGATCACATGAAGATTCTCGAGGTGAAGCAGCCGCGCCACCAGGGGCTCGTCGGCCGCATCGTCTCGGAGATCGCGCGCAGCGAAGGCAAGGATCCGTTCGACTGGTATCTCGACTTCGGGCTCGACGGCGAGCTCGATGCGCTGGTCGACTGCAAGCTCTTCAACACCGATGAGGACGCGGTGCGCAACCTGCTGCGCCATCCGCATGCCGCGGTTGCTCTGTCGGATGCGGGCGCGCATCTCGCGTTCCTGTGCGATGCGGGCTTCGGTTTGCACCTGTTCGGCCATTGGGTGCGCGAACGCGGCGACCTGACGCTCGAGCAGGCCGTGCAGACGGTCACGAGTCACGCGGCCGACGTCTATCGCATCAAGGATCGCGGGCGTCTCGTGCCCGGCGCCTGGGCGGACCTGATTCTGTTCGATCCGGCAACCGTGGGCCGTGGCGAGAAACGTCGTCTGTGGGATCTGCCCGGTGGCGCGAGTCGCGTCGATACGCCGGCATCGGGCCTGCACGGTGTATGGGTCAATGGCGTTCGTGCCGTGAACGAAGAAGGCCCGATCGCCGATTGCGGGCGGCCCGGCAAGCTGATGCGCGATTTCGCGGATCGATGAGAGAGGAAGTGAGTCATGACGACGCAAGCACGTTCGCGCTATTTCGTACGGCACGAGGATGTGTCGCCTTATCATCCAGCCAACCACACCGGCACCGTCAATCGCCGGCTGATCGGCGCCGAGAACGTAGGCGCGCGCCGGCTCGAGCTCGTGCACGGCACGGTCGAGAAGGGCAAAGGCGCGCTGCCGCATGCGCATCCCGGCATCGAGCAGGTGTGCTACATGCTCGAAGGGCGCGCGCGGGCCGAAGTCGGCGGCGAAGTGTGCGAGCTCGGTCCGGGCGACTGCTGTTTCTTTCCGGCCGATATGCCGCATGTGTTCACGGTCGTGAGCGATGAGCCGGTCAAAGTGCTGGTGATTTACTCGCCGCCGTATGAAGAGAATCCGAGCAAGGTTGTGCGCTCGTGATTGCAGCAACCACCCCGTCGCTTACGCGCCACTCCTCCTTGAAAAGGAGGGGAGAAGTACAACTCCCCTCCTGCCGGAGGAGGGGTGGCACGCGCAAGCGTGACGGGGTGGTGGGAGCTCCTGCGCTACTGAGGTAAACTCGTGCGCGCCGCCGGAATCCAGCCGGAATAGTCGAAGCAACACGATGCCAGGTCCCCTGTCCGGGGTGCGGATCCTCGATCTCACCACCGTCGTAATGGGTCCGTTCGCGACCCAGATTCTTGCCGAGCTGGGCGCCGACGTGATCAAGGTCGAGCCGCACGAAGGCGACAACATGCGCGACGTCGGCCCGATGCGCAACCGCGCCATGGGCCATCTCTACCTGAATCTGAATCGCGGCAAGCGTTGCCTCGTGCTCGATCTCAAGAAGCCGGAGGGACGTGCAGCGCTGCTGCGGCTTGTGCCCAAGACCGACGTGCTGGTCTACAACGTGCGGCCCCAGGCGATGGCGCGGCTGGGTCTGTCCTACGACGAGGTCCGAGCCGCCAACCCGAAGATCATTTACGTCGGCACTTACGGCTATTCACAGCGCGGCCCCTACGCCGCCAAGGCCGCGTACGATGATCTGATCCAAGGCGCGAGCGGCCTGCCGTGGCTCACCGCGCAGAACAGCGGACAAGCGCCGCGCTACGCGCCGGTGAACCTCGCCGATCGCGTCACCGGACTGCATGCCGTGTATGCAGTCACGGCCGCGCTCTTCCATCGCGAGCGTACCGGCCACGGACAGGCGGTCGAAGTGCCGATGTTCGAGAGCCTCGCGCAGTTCGTGCTCGGCGACCATCTCGCGGGACTGACGTTCGATCCGCCGATCGGCGGCACCGGCTATCCGCGCCTCGCGCACCGACGGCCTTACGCGACCAAGGACGGCTACCTGTGCGTGCTGGTCTACAACAACAAGCACTGGAAGAGCTTTCTGGAAGCGGTCGGGCGCTCCGAGCTGGTCACGGACGAGCGCTTCTCGAGCCAGGGCAATCGCGCGCGGCACATCGGCGAGATCTACGACATCGTGGCGCAGATCATGAAAGAGCGGACGACTGCGCAATGGATCGAGCTGCTGGACGCGGTCGACATTCCGGTGTCGCGCCTGAATTCCGTCGAGGACGTGGTCTCCGATCGGCATCTGGCCGAGAGCGGCTTCTTCTCGACGGAGCAGACCAGCGACGGCCCGCTGTGCGCGATGCGCACACCGACCTACTGGTCCGACTCGCCGCCGGAAACGCAGAGGCCTGCGCCGCGCCTCGGAGAGCACTCGGCAGAGGTGCTGCGCGAAGCCGGGTATTCCGATCGCGAGATAGCCGAGCTCGCGCAACGCGGAGTGACTTTGCTTGCGTCCTGATTTGCACCGTGGGCAGCTGAGCTCTCCGGCGTCAGGCGACGGCGATGCGGGGTATGCGCCGTGGAATTCAAATCCCCCCTCGCCCCCCTTTTTCAAAGGGGGGAAAGTGGCCGCCTCTGCGTCGCAATAAGATGGATTTCTCCTTCACACCCGAGCAATTTGCGATCCGCGACAGCGTCGCGAAGCTGTGCGAGCGCTTCGACGCCACCTATTGGCTCGAGCGCGATCGTGACGGCGGTTTCCCAGACGACTTTCATCGTGCCATTGCCGACGCCGGCTGGCTCGGTATCGCGATGCCGACCGAGCATGGCGGCGCCGGGCTCGGCATCACCGAAGCCGCGCTGATGATGCAGACGATCAGCGAGTCGGGCGCTGGATTCTCGGGCGCGTCCGCCGTCCACATGAACATTTTCGGACTGAATCCTGTCGTGGTCTTCGGCAGTGCCGAGCAGAAGAAGCGCTGGTTGCCGCCATTGATCCGCGGTGAGCAGAAGGCCTGCTTTGCCGTCACCGAACCGGACGCGGGCCTCAATACGGCCAAACTCAAGACTTCTGCGCGGCGCGAAGGCGATCACTACGTTCTGCGCGGACAGAAGATCTGGATCTCGACGGCGCGGGTCGCCGCGAAGATGCTGATCCTCGCGCGCACCGCGCCTGCCGGCGCGAAGCCGACCGACGGGCTCTCGCTGTTCTACACCGATCTCGACCGCCGCTATGTCGAAGTGCGCGAGATCGAGAAGATGGGCCGCAAGGCAGTCGACTCGAACCTGCTGTTCATCGAGGAGCTGCCGGTGCCGGCAGTCGACCTCATCGGAGCAGACGGCAAGGGCTTCGACTACATCCTGCACGGGCTGAACCCCGAGCGCATCCTGATCGCCGCGGAGGCGATCGGGCTCGGCCGCGCCGCGCTCGCGCGCGCCGTCGCTTACGCGGGCGAGCGCGTCGTGTTCGACCGGCCGATCGGGCAGAATCAGGCGATTCAGCATCCGCTCGCACGCCGCTGGATGGAGCTCGAGGCGGCGCAGCTCATGGTGCTCAAGGCCGCGTCGCTGTACGACAAAGGTCAGCCGTGCGGCGCCGAGGCGAACGCAGCGAAGTTTCTCGCGGCCGAGGCTTGCTTCCGCGCATGCGAGACGGCCATGCTCACGCACGGCGGCATGGGCTACGCCAAGGAGTACCACATCGAACGTTACTTTCGCGAGGCGATGATTCCGCGCCTCGCGCCGGTGAGCCCGCAGCTCATTCTGTGCTTCATTGCAGAGAAAGTGCTCGGGTTGCCGAAGTCTTATTGAAAACTGTGAAGGGTGAAGGGTTGCTCACACGCGACGATATCGCACACAGAGATTCTCGCAGCAGTTCCTCCCCTTCAAACCCATCCCCACCCCAGCCCCTCCCCTTGAAGGGGAGGAAGAACACAACCGAGGAGAGTAAGACATGGATGCACGTGCATTGTTCGAGCAGATCAGGAAGTTCGACACCCCGACCATCTGCAACGCGCTCGAGATCGTGCGCGGCAAGCGCTTCACCAACGGCTTCACACGCAAGACCCTGATCGCCGCGTTTCCGAAGCTGCCGCCGATCGTCGGGTATGCGCGCACCGCGATGTTCCGCTCGACCGAGCCGTATGATCCGGCCGCGCGCAAGCAGAAGCTGCTCGGCTATTACGAATACATCTCGCAGCCCGATCAGCCGTGCATCTCGGTCGTGCAGGACATCGATCATCAGCCCGGCCTCGGCGCGTTCTGGGGTGAGGTGAACACTACGGTCCACTGGGGCCTCGGCTGCATCGGCATGATCACGAACGGCTCGATGCGCGACCTCGACGCGATGTGCCCGCAGTTCCAGTGTCTCGCCGCGACCCTCAGTCCGAGCCATGCCAATGGGCAGGTGGTCGAGTTCGGCACGCCGGTCGACGTCCTCGGCATGGCCGTCTCCGACGGCGACATCGTGCACGCGGATTTTCATGGCGCGGTGGCGTTCAAGCTGGCGGAGCTCGACAAGATTCCGGCCGCGATCGACTTCATGGCCCGGAAGGAGAAAGTCATCCTCGATGCCGCGCGCAAGCCCGGCTTCGGCTTCGCCGCGCTGCGCGACGCGCTCGCGGCCGCCGAGCAAGTCAAATAGCCGCCCCCAGGAAGCTCTGACGCAGTCGCGCCTGCGCGGCTCGATCGGAGCTTCCCTCGAGTGGACGGGAGCGCGCTTTCACCCTACAATGCGCGCCCTCCCCGACCCTCCAGATTGTCAATTTCGCCACTTCCATGGCTGCGATAACGCAGGAGCTCCTGTCCGAGCGAGTGAGTCAGCGACGCACGTTCGCGATCATCTCTCACCCGGACGCAGGTAAGACCACGCTCACCGAAAAGCTGTTGCTGTTCGCCGGCGCGATCCACATCGCCGGCAGCGTGCGCGCGCGCAAGGCCTCCAGGCATGCGGTCTCCGACTGGATGGAGATCGAGAAGCAGCGCGGCATCTCGGTCGCGAGCTCGGTCATGCAGCTCGAGTATCGCGGCAAAGTGGTCAACCTCCTCGACACGCCCGGCCACCAGGACTTCTCCGAAGACACCTACCGCGTACTGACCGCCGTCGACGCTGCGCTGATGGTGATCGACGCGGCCAACGGCGTCGAAGCGCAGACCTTGCGTCTGCTGGAGGTCTGCCGCTCGCGCGGCACGCCGATCATCACGTTCATCAACAAGATGGATCGCGAGGTGCGCGAGCCGCTCGAGCTGATCGACGAGCTCGAGCGCGTGCTCGGCATGAGCGCGGTGCCGTTCTCATGGCCGATCGGCATGGGCAAGACGTTCCACGGCGTCTACGATCTCGCCGAGGATCGCGTGCGCGTGTTCCGCCCCGGCGTGGATCGCGTGCAGGAAGGCGACGAGATCATCCACGGCCTGGACAATTCGGAGCTGCGCGAGCGCTTCGGTACCGAGCTCGAGCGTGCGCGACATGACATCGAGCTCGTACGAGCCGCCACGCCGGAGTTTTCACGCGACGCATTTCTGGCCGGCGAGCAGACGCCGGTGTTCTTCGGATCGGCGATCAACAACTTCGGCGTCCGCGAGGTGCTCGATGCGCTCGTCGACATCGCGCCGCCGCCGCAGTCGCGCATCGCTCTGCAGGGGCCGGTGCAGCCCAATAGCGAGCGCTTCTCGGGTGTGGTGTTCAAGATTCAAGCGAACATGGATCCCGCGCACCGCGATCGCGTGGTGTTCGTGCGCGTGTGCTCGGGGCGCTTCGAGCGCGGCATGAAGTTGCGCGTTCAGCGCACGGGCAAGGACTTCAGGCCGAACAACGTGGTCTCGTTTCTGTCGCAGCGGCGCGAGCTGCTCGACGAAGCTTACGCAGGCGACATCATCGGCATTCCCACGCACGGCGGAATCCAGCTCGGCGACACGCTGACGGAGGGCCAGGCGCTGCAGTTCACCGGGCTGCCGTTCTTCGCACCCGAGTTCTTCCAGGCCATCGAGGTGGTGAATCCGCTGAAGACCAAGCAGTTGCGCACGGGGCTCAAGCAGCTCGGCGAAGAAGGTGCGATTCAGGTGTTCCGCCCGCTGCGCAATACCACGATACTGCTGGGTGCGGTCGGCAGCCTGCAGTTCGAAGTCGCCGCACATCGCCTGCAGCACGAGTACGGCGTCGAAGCACGCTTGATGCCCTCTCCGTATACGGCGGCGCGCTGGGTCTCCGCTGACGATCCTGCCGAGCTCGATCGCTTCGTCGAGGGCAATGCAGGACGCGTTGCGCGCGACGCCGCGGACTCGCTGGCGGTGCTGACGTCGTCCAACTACGAGATGAAAGTGGTGCAGGACATGTGGCCGAAGATTCGATTCCACACCCAGCGCGAGCACGCGGGGCTGGTGCTCGAGAAGTTGTCGGACCTGCCGGCGTAGTAAGTTCCAAAATCCCCCTCGAGCCCCCTTTTCCAAAGGGGGAAGCAATTCTCTTCCAGCGGCGCAGTTCCCGCATTTGACAAAGGGGGGCTGGGGGGATTTTCTGCCGCTGCGTTTTTTCTGATCCAGATCAATCGCAGCGCCACGCCGTCTGGCAAGCTACGCGCACATGGTCAGGACGACCGATTGGGGGGCCTATGCTCTGGTTCGTGCGCAAGAACTCTGCCGTTCGCATCGGTCTGCTTCTGACCCTGACCTCCGCAGGATGCTCTACGGAGTCGCTACCTCCGGTCAGTCAATGTCCCCAGCCGCGGTTCACGGGCAAGGCACCCGACGACTACTACGAGCGCAAGAGTCCTTTACCTTCGAGTGAGGCTGCGCTCAAAGCCGCCGAACGCCTATACCGTGGCAGTTCGGGCGAAGTCGCCTGCGCCACGTGCCATGGCGAAAAAGGTGCGGGCGACGGGGTGCTGGCCGGCCAATTCGATCCGCGCCCGCGCAATTTCGCCTGCGCCCAGACCGTGAATGGCATCCCGGATGGCCAGCTGTTCTGGATCATCCGCTTCGGCTCACCCGGCACGGCGATGCCGGCACACCCCGAGCTCAACGACGAGCAGATCTGGCAGCTGGTGGCTTATCTGCGGCGCCTGGCGAAGTGATGCGCCGGGCAACTACAGCCTAAGCCGACTGAGGAACCTCGCGCCCCAGCTGCAATCGAGCCCTGGCGTATGCGTATTCTCTGGCCAGTCGCTCGACGAGCTCGCGCACGGGCAACACGCTGTCGATATTTCCGACGCCCTGCCCTGCTCCCCAGATGTCCTTCCACACCTTGGCGGGACGGTCGGACGCGAAGTTCATCGTCTTCTTGTCGGCCACCGGCAGATTGTCGGGATCGAGTCCCGCCGCCGCGACACTGCGCTTCAGATAGTTCCCGTGCACGCCGCTGAAGAACGGAGTGTAGACCACTTCCGCTGCGGTGCTGTCCAGGATCATCTGCTTGTAGCCCTCTACCGCATTCGCTTCCCGCGTGGCGATGAAGCGCGTACCGATGTACGCGAAGTCCGCCCCCATCGCCTCGGCCGCCAGCACGCCTGCACCGTCGGTGATCGCGCCTGACAGCGCGATCGGGCCGTCGAAGAACCGGCGAACTTCGCGCACCAGCGCGAAAGGGCTCAGCATGCCGGCATGCCCGCCCGCGCCTGCGCACACCAGCACGAGCCCGTCGACGCCGGCCTCCAGCGCCTTCTGCGCGTGCCGGATCGAGATCACGTCGTGAAACACGACCCCGCCGTATTCGTGCACCTTCTTGACCACGTCGGTCGGCGCGCGCAGGCTCGTGATGATCACCGGCACGCGGCGGCGCATGCAGACATCGAGATCGTGATCGAGCCGGTCGTTCGACTGGTGAATGATCTGGTTCACCGCGAACGGCGCAACCTTCGCATCGGGATGCGCGCGCCGATACTCCGCCAGAGCGGTCTCGATCGTCTCGATCCAGACTTCGAGCTGCTCGGCTGGTCTCGCGTTCAAGGCCGGAAACGAGCCGACGACGCCGCTCGTACACTGCGCGATGACGAGATCCGGATTGGAGACGATGAACATCGGCGCCGCGATCACGGGCAGCGACAGGCGGCTCTTCAGCTTCTCGGCCAGGGACACGGACTCTCCTAGGGGTTGGCAGGCTCTATGGCGATGCGCAGGTTGCCTGCGGGCGACGCCCGCGTCAAGATCGCGCAGGGACGGTGCATCGCCCCGCCCGGCGCGGCAGAAACTGAACCATCGGTGCCTGCCGTTCGTCATAATCGATCATTACACGCTGTTGCGCGTACACACTACGTTACTTGTCTCCTACCGTTGATGTAGACAATACCGCATTCGCATTGGGCCTTTCGCGCATGACATGAGTGTGTCGGTCCGATTCCACAATCAACCGTTATAACCGAGATGAATCGCACATCAACAGCCAGCGCCTTGACCAGCCGCCGCTCCCTGCGAGGCGTGCTTCTCTCGCCGCCCTGGATCTGGCTGGTGCCGTTGATCGTGCTGTGCGCACTCGCGGCCGGCGCCTATTTCTTCTTCTTCTCGGCGAAGCCCCCAGGCGAGCAGCAGCGCGAGGATAAGCGCGGCCAGGATGGAATGTCCCGCCCGGTGCCGGTCACCGGCGCTCCGGTCACAACCGGCGACATCAACGTCTATCTCAACGGGCTCGGCTCGGTGACGCCGCTCAACACGGTCACCGTGAGGAGCCGCGTGGACGGCCAGCTGATGCGTGTCCTGTTCCGCGAAGGGCAGATCGTCAAGCCCGGAGAGCTGCTCGCCGAAATCGATCCGCGGCCGTTTCAGGTGCAGCTCACACAAGCGGAAGGACAGCTCGCACGCGATGTCGCACTGCTCGAGAACGCGCGTACCGATCTCGCCCGTTATCAAGTACTGCTCGAGCAGGACTCCATCGCGGAACAGCAGCTTGCCACACAGGCCGCGCTCGTGCGGCAGTACGAAGGCGCGGTCAAAACCGACCGGGGTGCGGTCGATAACGCAAGGCTCCAACTGATCTACTCTCGCGTGACGGCGCCGCTCGGCGGGCGCATCGGCTTGCGGCTCGTCGACCCCGGCAACATCGTGCACGCAACCGACACAACCGGTCTGGTCGTGATCACCCAACTGCAGCCGATCGCAGTCATCTTCACGCTGCCGGAAGACAACCTGCCCGCTGTGATGGACAAGCTGCAGCACGGCGACAAGCTCGTGGTGGATGCCTATGATCGCTCCGGTCGGACCAAGCTCGCGACCGGATACCTGCTGACGGTCGACAACCAGATCGATGCCGCCACCGGCACGGTCAAGCTCAAGGCGCAGTTCGCCAACGAGACCTACAAGCTGTTCCCGAATCAGTTCGTCAACGTGCGCATGCTGCTCGACGTGGAGCGCGGCGTGACGCGGATGCCGACAGCCAGCGTGCAACGCGGCACGCAAGGAACCTTCGCCTACGTGATCAAGTCCGACAACACGGTCACGATGCGTACGATCAAGCTCGGTCCGACCGAAGGTGATTTCGCAGCGGTGGTAAGCGGGCTGACGCCCGGCGAGCAGGTGGTCGTCGACGGCAGCGACAAGCTGCGCGAAGGCGCCAAAGTCGAACCCATCAGCAAGGACACGACAGCCGCGCCGAGCGACGGCGCGCGCCCGCATCAGGGCGGCGGCAAGCGGCGGCGCGAGGGCGGCGCTGCACCCGGTAACTGAGAAGGCAGGCGGCTCGATGCAGAAATCCGTTCGTGCTGAGCGTAGTGGCAAAGGCCACGGAGTCGAAGCGTCGAAGCTGCTGATCGGTCTGCGACCGGTGTTTCGACTCCGCTGCGCTACGCTCAACACCAACGGGATCGGGGAGTGGCGCCTCGAGCTGCTGGTCGATTTGTACCGCTTATGAACCCTTCGCGCCCATTCATTCTGCGGCCGGTGGCGACCTCGCTGCTGATGCTCGCGATTCTGCTGTCGGGCATCGTGGCCTACCGGCTGCTGCCGTTGTCCGCATTGCCCGAGGTCGACTATCCGACCATCCAGGTGGTGACGCTGTATCCCGGCGCGAGCCCCGAGGTGATGACGTCGTCGATCACGGCGCCGCTCGAGCGCCAGTTCGGCCAGATGCCGGGTCTCAATCAAATGCTGTCGACGAGCTCGGGTGGAGCTTCGGTCATCACGCTCCAGTTCAGCCTCAGCCTGACGCTCGACATCGCCGAGCAGGAAGTGCAGGCGGCGATCAACGCAGCAGGCAATCTGCTGCCGAACGATCTGCCGATGCCGCCGATCTACAACAAGGTCAATCCGGCCGATACGCCGATCCTGACTCTCGCGGTCACGTCGAAATCGCTGCCGCTGCCGAAGGTGCAGGACCTCATCGACACGCGGCTCGCGCAGAAGATCTCGCAGCTGCCGGGCGTCGGCCTGGTCAGCATCAGCGGCGGCCAGAGACCCGCAGTGCGCGTCCGCGCCAATCCGACCGCGCTGGCCGCTTACGGCCTCAGCCTCGACGACGTGCGCACCGCGATCGGCAACGCGAACGTCAATGGCGCGAAGGGCAGCTTCGACGGTCCCGCACGCGCATCGACCATCGATGCCAACGATCAGCTCAAGTCAGCCGAGGAATACAAGAGTGTGATCATCGCCTACAAGGACGGCAGCCCGGTGCGCTTGCGCGACGTCGCCGATATCGTCGACGACGCCGAGAACGTGCGGCTCGCGGCGTGGGCGAACCAGTCCGCCGCCGTGATCGTCAACATTCAGCGCCAGCCGGGTGCGAACGTGATCGAGGTCGTCGATCGCGTGAAGCGGCTGTTGCCTCAACTGCAGGCAACGCTGCCGGGCTCGGTCGACGTTGTGCTGCTGACCGACCGGACCACCACCATCCGCGCTTCGGTCAAGGACGTGCAGTTCGAGCTGATTCTCGCCGTGGCGCTCGTCGTGATGGTGATCTTTCTGTTCCTGCGCAGCCTGTCGGCCACCGTGATCCCGAGTGTCGCAGTGCCGTTGTCGCTGGTCGGCACGTTCGGCGTGATGTACCTCGCGGGATTCAGCATCAACAATCTGACATTGATGGCACTGACGATCGCGACCGGCTTCGTCGTCGACGACGCCATCGTGATGATCGAGAACATCTCGCGTTACATCGAAGAGGGCGAATCGCCGTTGCAAGCCGCGCTCAAAGGTGCCGAGCAGATCGGCTTCACGATCATTTCGCTGACGGTCTCGCTGATCGCGGTGCTGATTCCGCTGTTGTTCATGGGCGATGTGGTCGGGCGTTTGTTCCGCGAGTTCGCGGTAACTCTGGCCGTGGCCATCCTGATCTCGGCGCTCGTCTCTCTCACGCTCACGCCGATGATGTGCGCGAAGCTGCTGCGGCACACGCCTCAAGCCCAGCAAGGCTGGTTCTATCGCCGCACGCAGGAGTTCTTCGACAACGTCATCGCGCGCTACGGTGTCATGCTCGACTGGGTGCTGGATCGGCAGGGGCTCACGCTGCTGGTTGCCATCGGAACGTTGGCGCTCTCGGTGCTGCTGTACATCCTGGTGCCGAAAGGCTTCTTTCCGGTACAGGACACCGGCGTGATCCAGGCGATCTCGGAGGCGCCGCAATCGATCTCGTTCTCGGCCATGGCGGAACGGCAGCAGGCGCTCGCGCGCGTGGTGCTGCAGGATCCTGCCGTTGAGAGCCTGTCGTCGTTCATCGGTGTGGACGGTATCAATACGACGCTGAACAGCGGGCGCATGCTGATCAACCTGAAGCCGCGTGCGGAGCGTCGCATCAGCGCGAGCGACGTGATCCGCCGGCTGCAGCAGAAGCTCGGCGACGTTGCCGGCATCTCGCTTTACATGCAACCGGTGCAGGACCTGACGATCGAGGATCGCGTGAGCCGCACGCAGTATCAGTTCAGCGTCGAGGACGCCAATCCGGACGAGCTGAGCTTGTGGGTGCCGAGGCTCGTGGATCGCCTGCGCCGGATCCCCGGGCTGGTCGACGTGACGAGCGACCTGCAGGATCGTGGCCTGCAGGTGTATGTCGAGATCGATCGCGATACAGCCAGCCGCCTCGGCGTGACGCCCGCTGCGATCGACAATGCGCTTTACAACGCCTTCGGGCAGCGGCTGATCTCGACGATCTTCACGCAAACCAACCAGTACCGCGTCGTGCTCGAAGTCGGTCGCGATTTCCAGAAAGGCGCCGCCGCGCTGAACGACGTGTACGTCGCGTCATCCGTTATCGGACAGCCCGCACCGAACACGCAGTCGGGTGCCAGCACCTCGACCACCACGGTCGCGCAGCCGGCGGCGTCGATGGTCCGGCTGAGCAGCGTCGCACGCATCGTCGAGCGCCCGACATCGCTCGCCATCAACCATCTCGGCCAGTTTCCGGCTGCGACGATCTCTTTCAATCTCGCGCCTGGCGCCTCGCTGGGCGGCGCGGTCAAAGCGATCCGCGCCGCGGAGCGAGAGCTCGGCGTGCCGCCCAGCGTGCAGACCAGCTTCCAGGGGGCGGCGCTGGCCTTCCAGGCGTCGCTCAACAACACGCTGCTGCTGATCCTCGCGGCGATCATCACGATGTATATCGTGCTCGGCGTGCTCTATGAGAGCTACATCCATCCGATCACGATTCTGTCGACGCTGCCTTCCGCCGGAGTCGGTGCGCTGCTGGCGCTGATGGTCTCGCGTACCGATCTCGGCATCATCGCGATCATCGGCATCATCCTGCTGATCGGCATCGTCAAGAAGAACGCGATCATGATGATCGACTTCGCGCTCGACGCCGAGCGCGAGGAAGGCAAGCCGCCGCGCGA
>Ga0207674_10007424_pt1 | contig 12776 bp, 14 predicted proteins | sample KBSCornC72_FD_184303 | JGI IMG/M metagenome (GOLD analysis project Ga0207674, IMG submission 184303) | Corn rhizosphere microbial communities from Kellogg Biological Station, Michigan, USA - KBS Corn C7-2 (SPAdes) (version 2) | ecosystem: Host-associated > Plants > Roots > Rhizosphere > Soil ... | reverse complement strand
CTGAGAAGGGTGACATTTACGTGCTGATGGGGATCAAGGATCATCAACCTGGAAAAGACGTGCTGATCGATAAGATGGCGCAGAACGTGACGATCGAGGGGACGCTGGTGAAGAAGGGCGGCGTGCAGGTGGTTTACGTGTCGTCGGTGAAGTGAACCGGCGGCCACGGTCGCCGATGCTTTATGAAATGGGTGACGCGCGAGCACGTGAGGGTCGATCGTGTGGCTTGCCCGTGGTTGATCAAGACGTTCGTCGATCCGTCCGCGGAGTTCCTGTTCGTGCCGAAGGAGCGGGTGCTGGACGTGGCGCGGCGGGAGGGGGCGATCCCGTACGACGTGCCGGACGTGGAGTTGGGTCATTACGGGCGGGCCTGTTCGTTCGAGGCGATCATCGAGCGGTACGGCCTGACCGATGACCCGGCGCTGGTTCTCCTGGGAAAGATCGTCAACGGCGCGGACACGGACGACACGCTGTGGCGCCAACCGGAGGGGCCGGGACTGGAGGCGATCGCCGAAGGGTTCCGGCACCTGGGGTACGCGAGCGACCACGAGCAGATCGCGGCCGAGTGGGTCGTATACGACGCGTTGTACGCGTATAGTCAGGAGATGGTGGGACGCGGGCGGCCGGACGGTGCGTTCAAGTGAGGGCGGCGGAGACGGAGACGGCGCCGGCGGAGGCGGGCGATCGGCGGTTGCTGTTTGCGACGCGGTTCGTGCGGTTGTTCGCGTACGGGCTGGTGTCGATCGTCCTGGTGCTGTACTTGAAAGAGCTGGGATTTGGCGAGGGGCGGATCGGGTTGCTGCTGACGCTGACGCTGGTGGGGGACACGCTGATCTCGCTATGGCTGACGACGCGGGCGGATCGGGTGGGGCGTCGGCGGACGCTGGTGGCGGGGGCGGTGCTGATGACGATGGCGGGGGCGGTGTTCGCGCTGACGCGCGACTTCACGGCGCTGGTGGTGGCGGCGACGATCGGCGTGATCAGCCCGAGCGGGAACGAGGTGGGGCCGTTCCTGTCGATCGAGCAGGCGGCGCTGTCGCACGTGGTGGCGGATCGTGAGCGGACGCGGGTGTTCGCGTGGTATTCGCTGGCGGGGTCGCTGGCGACGGCGGCGGGCGCGATGGCGGGGGGCGCGTTGATGTGGGCGCTGGGGCGGGCCAGCGTGTCGGGGGTGGCGGGGTATCGCGTGGTGGTGTGGCTTTACGCGGCTTGCGGGGTCGCTTTGGCGGTGGGATTCACGCGGCTTTCGCGGTCGGTGGAGGTGGTGGATTCGAACGACGCGGCGGATCACCGCTCGCCGGTGCGGTTGTGGCTCGGCCTGGGTGAGTCGCGGCGGACGGTGCTGAAGTTGTCGGCGTTGTTCGCGCTGGATGCGTTTGGCGGCGGGTTCGTGATCCAGAGCTTGATGGCGTACTGGTTTCACCTGCGGTTCGGGGTGGACCTGGGGCGGCTGGGCGGGATCTTCTTTACGGCGAACGTGCTGGCGGGGTTGTCGGCGCTGCTGGCGGCGCGGATCGCGGGGCGGATCGGGTTGTTGAACACGATGGTGCTGACGCACCTGCCGTCGAACGTGCTGCTGATCCTGGTGCCGCTGATGCCGGACGTCCGGTCGGCGGTGGCGGTGCTGTGGGTGCGGTTTTCGATCTCGCAGATGGACGTGCCGACGCGGCAGTCGTACACGATGGCGGTGGTTCGGCCGGCGGAGCGGTCGGCGGCGGCGGGGGTGACGGGGGTGGCGCGGACGATCGGTGCGGCGATCTCGCCGGCGATCGCGGGGGCGATGTTGGGGCGGCCTGCGTGGATCGGGGCGCCATTTTTCCTGGCGGGCGGGTCGAAGATCGTCTACGACCTGATCCTTTACCGGATGTTCCGGGGGACGCGACCACCGGAGGAGCGGGCGGGGGCGGCGGCGAATTTGTCCGGGGATTTTCGCAGGTGAAAAACCGGGATTCGTCTCTTCGCGCGCGGGCGGCGGGGAATTATGTTGTAACCGTGGTTACGAAGTCCGCGCGGCGGTGGGCGCGTGGGCGACTTGGCGGACAATCTGCTGGAGGTCGACTATGCGTATCGTTGCCGGTCTGGTGTTGGTCGCGTGCTGGGCAATCCCGTCGGTCGGGTGGTGTGCGGGGGAGTTCAAGCTGGATCCGGCGGCGATCGATCGGCTGACGGGCGGGAAGGGGACGCTGAACAAGGACGAGGGGGTTTACAAGGTGAGCTTTCCGCGGAACGACGTGAAGGTGATGGTGGACGGCGCGGCGATGCCGCCGTTCATGGGGCTGACGAGCTGGGCGGGGTTCAAGGGCGGTGAGCGGGTCGAAGCGATGGTGATGGGGGACATCGTGCTGTTCCAGGACGAGGTGAGCCCGGCGATGAGCGCGGCGCTGGACGGGGGGCTGTGGGTGACGGCGCTGCACAACCACTTTTTCTACGACGAGCCCAAGGTGTACTTCATGCACATCGGCGGGGAAGGTTCGGTCGAGCAGTTGGCGGGCGGGGTGAAGCGGGTGATGGACGCCGTTAAGGCGGTGCGGGCGCGAACGCCCGAGCCGGCGCGGGGGTTCGCGCACGCGCCGTTTGCGGCCAAGAGCGAGATCTCGGCTGCGCCGCTCGACGCGGTATTGGGGGCGAAGGGCCAGGCGAAAGACGGGATGTACAAGGCGGTCTTCGGGCGGACGACGAAGATGCCGTGCGACTGCGTGGCGGGGAAGGAGCTGGGGATCAACACGTGGGCGGCGTTCTACGGCACGGATGAGCTGGCGTACGTGGACGGCGATTTCGCGGTGGTGGCGGGAGAGCTGCAAGGCGTGCTGAAGTCGCTGCGCGGGAACGGGATCAACATCGTGGCAATTCACAGTCATATGGAGAACGAGAATCCGCGGATCATCTTTTTCCACTATTGGGGGGTGGGGCGGCCGGCGGATCTGGCGAGGGCGGTGCGGGCGGGGCTGGATTTGACGGGGAAGTGAGTTCGGCTGCGACGTTCGCTGGGGCGGCGGGGACGGCGCTCGGGTGCGCGCGCTTGGCGCGCATGATCTTGGTACGCGGATGGGATACGTCGTGGTAAAGTGAGCGACGGGGGCGGAAGGAGATCGGAACATGAAGCGACGGACGTTTTTGAAGACGGCGGTGGCGGCGACGGCGGCGGGGTTTACGATTGTGCCGCGGTATGTGCTGGGCGGGGACGGGGTGACGCCGCCAAGTGAGAAGTTGAACATCGCGGGGATCGGGGTGGGGGCTCAGGGGGCGGTGGTATTGAAGGACGTGGCGGACCAGAACGTCGGCGTGCTGGTGGACGTGGACTACAAGAAGGCGGCGGGGACGTTCAAGACGTATCCGACCGCGCGGGTGTTCAAGGATTATCGCGTGATGCTGGACAAGGTGGGGAAGAGTATCGACGCGGTGGTGATCGCGACGCCGGACCATATGCACGCGCCGATCTCGATGGCGGCGATGCGGGCGGGGAAGCACGTGTATTGCGAGAAGCCGATGGCGCACTCGATCGAAGAGGCGCGGGTGATGACGCGGTTTGCGAAAGAGAAGGGGCTGGTGACGCAGATGGGGCAGAACGGGCACGCGAGCGAGGGGACGCGGCAGATCAAGGAGTGGCTGGCGGCGGGGGCGATCGGGGCGGTGAAGGAAGTGCACGGGTGGACGGATCGGCCGGGGACGCCCAAGCGGCCGTGGTGGCCGCAGCCGGCGGTGGTGCCGGCGGAGGCGGAGACGGCGCCGGAAAACCTGGAGTGGGACTTGTGGCTGGGGGCGGCGAAGGAGCGGCCTTACCACAAGGCGTATCTTCACTTTGTGTGGCGCGGGTTCTTTGATTTCGGGACGGGGGCGCTGGGGGACATGGCGGTGCATAACCTGGACCCGGCGTGGTACGCGCTGGAGCTGGGGGCGCCGCTGGCGGCGTCGTCGGTGTCGGGGCCTCTGGGCAAGGAGAGTTATCCGGCCTGGCAGGAGATTACGTTTGAGTTTGCGGCCAAGGGGGATCGGGGACCGCTTAAGGTGATCTGGCACGACGGCGGGAAGCTGCCCGAGCCGCCGGCGGATCTGGAGGGGAAATACAATCTCGAGGATAACGGAATTCTGTTCGTCGGGGAGAAGGGGACGATGATCGGCGGGAAGGGGAGCTCGCCGCGACTGTTCCCGACGAAGCTGCGGCGGGAGTTCGTCGAGCCGCCGAAGACGATTCCAAGGTCGATCGGGCATCGGCAGGAGTGGGTGAAGGCGTGCAAGGACGGGAAGCCGGCGGACGCGAAGGCGGGGTTTGATTATTCGGGACCGTTTGTGGAGATGCTGCTGGTGGGGAATCTGGCGACGCGGTTGCAGAAGCGGATCGAGTGGGATTCGGAGAATATGCGGGCGACGAATGCGCCGGAGGCGGAGGGGATGATTCGGAAGAGTTATCGGAGGGGGTTTGAGTTGATGGGGTGAGGGGGAGGTGGGGAGGTGGGGTGAAGACCCAGTCACTGAAGTGACTGGGCCTCGGAGCGATTTCACGCGAAGTCGAGGAGAAACTTCAGGCGGGTTTCGACTTCGGCGAGGGCGTGGCGGGAGAGGACGCCGTAACGCTTACTTAAACGCTCGGCGCTGATCGTGCGGATTTGGTCGCAGATGACGAAGCTGGTTTGCGGGAGACCGCCGTCGCGGGGGCTGAGGCGCAAGTAGGATCGGAGTTTTCTCTCGGTCGTCGTGATGGGGACGACGGTGACCATTCGCGACGGGCTTTGGTTGAGGATGTCGTTGGAGATGATCAAGGCGGGGCGGGTGCGGCCTTGTTCGTGGCCGCGGACGGGTTCGAAATCGGCGCGCCAGACCTCGCCGCGTCGCGGGGTGGAGACGGCCATCAGGCGTCCTCCAGCCCGTCGTTGCTCGCGCTGTCCCAGAGGGCGGTCTCTTTGTCCAAGTCGGCGGCGGCCTTGGGGTCTTTGCGGAGGTTCGCGTAGTCGGAACTGAGCCCTTCCAGGTAGAGGCGGCGGCGGCGTTCTTCGACGGCCTTGTCGAGCGCCTCCTGCATGGATTCGCCGGTAATGTCGGCAGTTTCCTTCAGGGCTTTATGAGTCTTCGGTTGGAGGCGGATAGTAACTGCCATACATGCTCCCGCGCGTGCAAGTATAGCATACTTTTTTGTATGTGGGATACCAAGTACCTGAAGCGACTAAGTCTCGGGCGGATCACTCGACTTCCAGGGGGCGGGCGAACATGGCGCCGGTAAGCGCCTTGGACCAATTCAGGGCGGTGTGGAGGGGGCCGGGTTCGAGGGTGACTTTCATTTTTTGCTTGGAGCTGGAGGCGTCCATGAAGTGGCGCGTGCCGGCGTCGTCGACGTAGACGAGGCCGGTGTGGGCGATGTCGATGCCGGGGGCGGTGGTGGCGACGCCGACGATGTCGCCGGTCTGAAGGAGGGGCTCGGCCTTTTCGAGGGCGGCTAGTGGGATGAACTTGAGCTTGCGGGCGTTGATTTCGTCTTCGATTTTCGCGATGGCGGGGATGAGGTCGGGGTGGGCGGCGAGTTGGCGGTAGTTCTTGGGCTTCTGGGTCATGATGCCGACCTTCTGGGTGAAGTCGGCGGCGCCGGGGAGATCGGGGGCGAGGATTTTCACGACCTTTTTCTTTTCGTTGTCGACGAACCAGTCGGTGGTGTAGTGGAGGCGGGAGGTGAAGTCGCCGACGACGCCGTTGCGGTAGCGGGTGACCGTGACTTCGCGGAGCATGTCGGCGGGGGTGTGGCCGCCCCGCTTGAGCATGCGGGCGAAGGCGAGGGTGTCTTCGAAGAAGGTGACGCAGTCGAGGCCGGTGAGGTTGATGGAGCAGAACTCGCGGTCGGGGGAGAGTTCGAGGGTGAAGCCGACGTAGGGCGTGCCTTCGAGCTGGCGGGCGACGCGGCCCATGAGCTGGCCGATGGGGAGTTTGGCCCAGTTTTCGCGCGAGGCGGTGGCGAGGAGGCGGTCGAAGACGTCGGCGCCTTTGAAGGCGAGGTCGGCGGTGGCGGAGGATGCTGTGTCGGCGGCGAAGGTGCGGGCGGCGCAGGCGGCGGAGAGGAGGGTGAAGAGGAACTGCCGGCGGGGGAGGGTGGGGCGCATGGAGGGAGTATAACGCGCGACGGGGGTGGCGAAGAGGTGAAACGCGAAGGGGCAGAGACGCGGAGTCCGGGAGGAGGAATTGACGCGAGAACTCGGGGGACGGGAGGTTTCGGGGTTCAATGGCAAATCAGCGCGGCAGTCCCTAAGATTCGATCCGGATCGTTTTCCGGCATTACCGCTGCGCGAGGCCGCAAGCGGCAATTCAGGGCAGACAAGAATGTCTGCCCCACCAAAACTCACCGATGAACGTTATTGATTCGAACATTAAGACTGTCTCCTACGGCTTGGCGCCCGGGCCTGTGGTGGCGGAGGAGCAGGTGGATGTGGCGTCGGAGGAGATGCTGGTCAACATGGGGCCGCAGCATCCGTCGACGCACGGGGTGCTGCGAATCGTTTTGCGGACGGACGGGGAGGTGGTGCTGGAGGCGGTGCCGCACCTGGGGTACCTGCACCGGTGCAAGGAGAAGATCGGGGAGAGCCTGCCGTACGTGCAGTACATCGGGTACACGGATCGGCTGGACTACTTGTCGGCGATGAACAACAACCACGCCTGGTCGATGGCGGTGGAGCGGCTGGCGGGGATCGAGGTGCCGCCGCGGGCGGAGTACATTCGCGTGCTGGCGGTGGAGTTGAACCGGATCGCGTCGCACCTGATCACGTTTGGGACGGTGGGGCTGGACCTGGGGGCGTTCGCGCCGTTCATGTACGCGCTACGGGAGCGGGAATATGTACTGGATTTGTTCGAGCAGTTGTGCGGGGCGCGGCTGACGTTGTCGTACATTAACATCGGCGGGGTGACGTGGGATTTGCCGCCGCGATTTTTGGAGAAGTTGACGGAGTTTTTGGACTACTTCGAGCCGAAGATCGACGAGTACAACGACCTGCTGTCGTACAACCACATCTTCATCAAGCGGACGGCGAACGTGGGGGTGGTGTCGAAGGAGCTGGCGATCGCGTACACGCTGTCGGGGCCGATGATCCGGGGGAGCGGGATTCCGTTGGATTTGCGACGAACGCGGTCTTATTCGGTGTACGACCGATTGGAGTTCGACGTCTGCGTGGGGGCGGGGTTGCGGGGGACGATCGGGGATTGCTGGGATCGGTACTGGGTGAAGATGCAGGAGATGAAGCAGTGCGTGCGGATCCTGCGGCAGTGCGTCGCGCAGATGCCGGACGGGGCGTTTCGGGCGAAGCTGCCGCGGAACATGAAGGTGCCGCCGGGCGAGGTATATTGCGAAAATGAGAACCCGCGCGGGCATTTGGGGTTTTACATCGAATCGCAGGGCGGGCCGATCCCGTACCGTGTGAAGATCCGGGGGCCGAGTTTTGTGAATCTGGCGGTGACGCCGATCTTGTGCCGGAATGTGCTGCTGGCGGACGTGCCGGCGATTATCGGGAGTATTGATATTGTGATGGGGGAGGTGGATCGGTGAGGTTGACGGAAACAGGCGTTCGAATGAAGTATCTCGTTGTCGTCGAACCGACAGATACCGGTTTCTCCGCCTATGCTCCCGACCTTTCCGGTTGCGTTTCCACCGGCGCGACACGCGAAGAATGCGAGGGTAATATGCGCGAGGCGATCGATTTTCACCTTGACGGGTTGCGCGAAGAGGGTGAGGAGATCCCACAGCCCCGCACGTCGGCGGCGTTCGTGGAGGCGGGTTGAACGACTGGTAAACCGAGTTTCCGTTGGAATTAAACCAATGCGAAATATCAATCTGGCGTCGGTTGGTTCGAGTCTGACGTTATGCCTCTGGGCTTTGGTCGCGAGCGGCGCTGGGCCCGACGAACCGCCCGTCTACCACATTTACGCCGGCAACACGCACGCGCACACGGCGTTTACGTGGTCGCATGGCGATCAATGGCAAAAGCCCAAGGCGCCGGCGGCCGGGGAGAAGAAGGAGCCGGGGTTGTACGTGGATGCCAGTGGCGCGCAGTTCCCGGCGAAGACGCAGGTGCTCAAGGCGGACTGGCAGAAGGGGCAGGGGCCGCCGGCGGCGCACTTCGCGCTGGCGAAGGCCAGCGGGTATGACTTTTACGCGAGCACGGATCATTCGCAGGAGGCTGATTTTCAGCCGCCGAGTGCGGACAACGCGAACTGGGCGGCGACCAAGCGGATGGCGGCGGAGGCGAGCGATGAGAAGTTCGTGGCGGTCGCGGGGTACGAGCATTCGGAGAACAACGGGCCGGCGGGCAGCGGGCATCTGAACGTGTTCAATTCGGATTCGTACCTGAACGCGCTGGCGCCGGGGGTGGATCTGCCGGTGTTTTACAAGTGGTTGAAGACGGCCAAGGCGAACGGGGACGGGCCGGTGGTGGCGAGCTTCAATCATCCCGGGCCGCACCAGTACAACGACTGGGGGTATCGCGACGCGGAGGTGACCGAGATCATCACGATGCTGGAGGTGATCAACTCGAACAACAAGATTCACTACGAGGGGTTCGTGAACGCGCTGGACAAGGGGTGGCGGGTCTCGCCGGTCTGCGGGAATGATAATCACGGGCTGTGGGGGATCACGCACCACACGTCGCGGACGTTCGTGCTGGCGACGGCGCGGACGAAGGGGGCGATCCTGGACGCGATGAAGCACCGGCGGACGTACGCGTCGCTGGATCGCAATCTCCAGTGCACGTACACGGTGAACGGGCGGATCATGGGATCGTTGCTGGAGCGGGCGGGGGAGTTCCGGTTCGATATCAGTATTACCGATCCGGATGCGGATGAGCCGAAGGACGTGATCACGAAGATCGACATCATAAAGGACGGGGGCGTGGTGGCGGAGACGTATACGCCGGCGAAGGCGGAGCATACGGCGTCGTGGCGGCCGGTGATTCGGGATGAGAAGAGCAAGTACTTCTTCGTGCGGGTGTGGAACGCCGGCGGGGGTGACGCGCCGAATGGGAGGGCGGGGAACCCGGTGGCGTGGCTGGCGCCGGTTTGGACGGGGCGGGAATGACTCGCACCACGGAGTCACGGAAAACACGGAGGGAATTGAGAAACGCGAGGACTGCCCTGACGACTTTCCTGGTAACCGTAGGTGAGCATTCAATGGTTCGATTGGCGCGACGACCTATCACATTAATGTTGCTCTTCGCGTTGACGTGCGTGGGTTGTAATGCCAACGGACGGACGGCGCCGTCCGCGGATGAGGCTCGCGGCGACGCCGATATCAATCGCGGAGTGCGATTGCTCGAAGACGGTGACGTTTATCTGGGTCAAAGAGTGTCCGAAACCGTCGCCGTCGGGCGGCCGCGGCATGTATACGTCGTCGGGCGGTACACGTTCGTCGAGTTCGATGACGTGCCGAATTTGGCGGGGGTGTCATTGGTCGCGATCGACGGCAAGCTGGCGTCGGCGACGTACTGGACGTGCGTCATACAAAAACAGTATTTCAGCAGGCTGACCCGGGAGCAGGAGCGGGCGGCGGCGGAGGTGTACGAGAAGCAATTAATGGAAAAGCTGGCGGGAACGTGACGTTGCCCACTCCCATCATCCTTGGTTACTCGCAGGCGGCAATGTTCCTCGCACGGTCGCCGGCGCCTTCGATATCGGCCGTAATCTCGATTCACGGGCGGCGGGAGTTTGGCGTGGTGACGGACGGCGTGCCGCGACTCGACCTCGCGTTTGACGACGTGGAATCGCCCGACCCGGACGACGTGCTGTCGCTGCAACGCTGTCACGCCCGGCGGCGGTGGGCGGAACAGAACGGGCTCCGCGAAGTCGCGCCGACGCGGGAGGACGCGCGGGCGATTGTCGAATTCGCTCACTCGCTCGGCGATTCGAGAGACGGCGTGCTCCTCTGTCATTGCGGTGCGGGAATCAGCCGCGCGCCGGCGGCGGCACTTATTTGTCTGGCGCTGTGGCGCGGAGTGGGGGAGGAGCGGCGGTGCGTGGACGAAGTGCTGGCGATCCGGCCGGCGGCGCAACCGCATCGTGGACTGATTCGGTTCGCGGACGAGTTACTGGATCGCGACGGGCGGTTGATCGGGGCGATCACGAACGGCGGCGGGATGTGACGGAACGAGGCCGCCGTAAAGCCGCTTTGACTTTCGCCTGGTCGAGATCTTCGGAGAACAGAAGTGACGCGAATCTGAAATTCTTTGCATTCCCGACGGCATCGATCGTTATACTTGAGACCGCCAAGGCTCGGGGTCATTTCCCGCATCTCTTCTCGTCTTCGTCGTCGGGTGGAAAAACTTATGGACTTCCAAAAGCTCCTGCATTTCGCCGTCGAGCACAACGCGTCGGACATTCACATTCAGGCGGGGCTGCCGGCGACGGTGCGCATCGGCGGGATCCTCCAGCACGTGCAGGCGCCGCCGCTGACCGACGAGGAAGTGCGCGCGTTCATCGCGTCGATCGTGCCGGCGCGGTTCAAAGACCACATCGACGACCGCATCGTCAACGGCGTGGACTTCTCGCACGCGATCCCCGGTTTCGCGCGGTTTCGCTGCTCGGCGTACAGCCACCTGAGCACCGCCGGCATGGTGATGCGCATCATCAAGGGGCGCATTCCGTCGATCGCGGAGCTGCACCTGCCGCCCGTGATCGGCGAGATCGCGCTGCACCAGCACGGGCTGACGCTGGTGACGGGGACGACCGGCTCGGGCAAGTCCACGACGCTGGCGTCGATGATCGACCTGATCAACCACACGCGGCCGTGCAAGATCGTGGCGATCGAGGACCCGGTCGAATACCTGCACAACCCCAAGCTGGCGATCATCGCGCAGCTCGAGGTGGGGTCGGACACGCCGAGTTTCGAGCAGGCGCTGCGGCAGACGCTGCGGCAGGACCCGGACGTGGTGCTGGTCGGCGAGCTGCGCGACATGGACACGCTTCGCATCGCGTTGCGGGCGGCGGACACCGGGCACCAGGTGCTCTCGACGGTGCACTCGGCGACGGCGCCGCAGACGATCGAGCGCATCATCGCGATGTTCCCGCCGGCCGAGCACAAGCTGCTGCTGACCCAGCTCGCCGGCAATTTGCACGCGATCATCTCGCAGCGGCTGGTGATCTGCCGCGACGGCTCGCGGCGGCCGGCGACGGAAATCCTGCGCGGCGGGCCGGTGCCGACGAAGTACATCCTGGAAGGCCGGGCCCTGGAACTATCGGAATTCATCCGCACGGCGGGCGGTGGGCAACAAACCTTCGACCAGGACCTGCTGAACCTCTTCCGCCACGAGCTGATCAACCAGCAGGAAGCGCTGCGGAACGCGAGCAACCGCGATTCGCTGGTGACGGCGCTGCGCGGGATCAAGCCGTCGGGCGGCGGGACCGAGGGGCACTGAGAACTCGCTGAAAGCGGGGGGGAGTTTTCCTGCGTGCGGCCAGGCGGGCGTCCGGATTGGAAGAGAATTCGCGCCCCTTGCGCGACGTCTGGCGGTAAAATGTCCCGCCGGAACGCTAAACGCGGGGACAGGCCGATGGATGCCACTGAGTTGCTAGACGCCTACGCACGGGGCCGCCGAACCTTTTCCGGGGTGAACCTGGCAGGGGCGGATCTGTGCGGCGCGGTGCTGGTGGGCGTGGACTTGACCAACGCCGACCTGTCCGGCGCGCGGCTCGAAGGGGCGGACCTCAGTCGTGCCGTGCTTTACCTCACCACGTTTCGCGGCGCGCGGATGGCGGGCGCGCGCCTGGACGGCTCTCGCGCGCTCTGGGCGGACTTTTCCGGGGCGGATCTGGTCGGGGCCCACTTCCGCGGCGCCACGCTGATGCACGCGTCGCTCAACCGCGCGAACCTGATGGCGGCGTCGCTGCACCGGGCGAATCTCAGCTCGACGGATTTGCGCTACTGCGACCTGCGCGAGGCGGATCTGACCGACGCGGTGCTGTTGGACGCCGACATCCTTCGTGCGAACCTGAGCCGCGCGTCGCTGGTCGGCGCGGATTGCAGCGGGTTGGATTTGACGGTGGCGCGGCTGGACGACGCCGACGTGACGAACGTCATCCGTGGCCACCAATCGGCCGCCCCTTCGTCGGACGCACGGGCCGCGATCGCTTCGCCGGGAGAAGTAGTGCGGGGGCAAAGCAAAGTCGACACGCCGCGGTCACGTGCCCCCAAAGACACGACCCGAAAAGTGGTCGGCCGCGTCGCCGTCTGGATCACGCTCTGGACGGTCTTCATATCCGTGCTGGGCGGCATGCTGGGCGAAGCGTCGTCGGCCCGCCCGCAGGCGGACACGTCGATCCCAAGCATCGCGTACGGCCTGATCGTCGGCGCGGCGTGCGGACTGTTGATTGGCGCCAGCACCGCCATCGCCATTGGCGCGGGATTCCAAAAGGATTCGTGCGCCGGCGAACCGCCGGACACGATCGGTTGAAAACCCTACGGAACTGTCATCCTGAGGGAGTTTCAACGACCGAAGGATCTGACTGGGACCAAGCGGCCTTGGACTTCGCGGCCAGATCCTTCGCTGCGCTCAGGATGACATCGCTCGACGCGCTCAGGATTCGTGGCGCGTGTAATCAAATCCCGTCGCCGCGCGTGTCGGGCGGTTTGGTGAGTCGGGCAATGAGCAGTGTCCGATCGTCCGCGAGCTTTCGCCCCTCGCGGAACCGGTCCAATTCCGCCAGGATCGAATCGATCATCGCCTCGGCGCTTCCCTTGCACCGGGCGGAGCGGTCGAGGCGGCCTTCGCCGAACATTTCGCCGGCGGGGTTGCGGGCTTCGGTGATGCCGTCGGTGTAGA
>Ga0207674_10007421_pt1 | contig 12778 bp, 11 predicted proteins | sample KBSCornC72_FD_184303 | JGI IMG/M metagenome (GOLD analysis project Ga0207674, IMG submission 184303) | Corn rhizosphere microbial communities from Kellogg Biological Station, Michigan, USA - KBS Corn C7-2 (SPAdes) (version 2) | ecosystem: Host-associated > Plants > Roots > Rhizosphere > Soil ... | reverse complement strand
CATGACGCCCAGCATCAGCAGCGCGCAGCGCGGATCCGGGGCGGCATCGTCCGCGAGCCGCGCCTCCACCCAGTTGCGGATGCGGTCCGCAGTGGGCAGGCCGGTGAGCGAATCGATATCTTCGCGCTCGGGCTCGGGCTCGCCCCGATTGACCTCGATCCAGGCGACGACGGCGCCGCGCTCGCGATCATACGAGATGTGATGAGCGAGACGATCGCCCTGCGACCGGTTCGAATGCGCGAAGGCCGTCGACCGGCGGGTCACCAGCAGCCGGTCGATCGCCTCCAGCGCCAGACGACGGCTCGGCCGGTCCATAAGCCGGAACAGCATCGACATGGGCACGATCTCGCGCGAAGCGCCGATGCGTTCCGCGAAGGCGGGGCTCAGCGAGACCAGTCGTTCGCCGGGCTTCCATATCCACGCCTCGGACTCGGCGAGCCGCAGCGCCGCTCGCTGCGAGGCGGCGCGCCCGCCGCCGGCGACCCGCTCGACATGACGCTCGGCAAAGGCCAGCGCCGTGCGTAGCTCGGCCTCGCCGAAGGGCGGCACGAGATAATGGGTAGCGCCGAGATCATACCAGCGATCGAGCCCGGCGATGTCCTCCGCGATCAGCAGCAAGGCCGCGCCCGCCGACTGACAGGCGGCCGCCAGCGCCTGGCAGGCCGCCTCCGCCTCCGAGGGGGCGCCCCGCGCGTCGATGATGGCGACCGTCGATCCCGAAGCGATGAAGCGCCGCTCGGCACCGTCCGCCCGACGGCCGGCGATCACCCGCCGCCCGGTCCGCTCGACCAGCGACCCCAACTCGTTACGATTATGAAAAGACAGCAGGAAAAGCGGCAGCTTTGCCCCGGCGCCGCCGGTGTCCGCGACCGCTCCGCCTACGCCCGTCTTTCTGTTCATTGGTGGACTGTTACCGTATCGTCCCGTCGAGGCCAATCGCAAAGCTGTCGGTGCGACCGGGTCTAGCCGAACGGTCCACAGCTTCCTATCTTTGCCGTCCATAGCTTGCTAAGGATGGCGCGATGACATTGGTGGGGAAGTCTGTTTCGGGCGGCGGGCAGCCGCTGGCCGATACGTTCGGCCGGCGGATCGACTATCTGCGTCTGTCGGTCACCGACCGTTGCGATTTCCGCTGCCGCTACTGCATGGCCGAGAAGATGCAGTTCCTCCCCAAGCGGGAGATATTGACGATCGAGGAGCTGGCCGAACTGGCCGATGCCTTCATCGCGCGCGGCATCCGCAAGATCCGGTTGACCGGCGGCGAACCGCTGGTCCGGCGCGGCATCGAACAACTCGTCCGCGCGATCGGAGGGCGGATCGGCGCACCGGCCGGCCCGGCGGGCGACGCCGGGCTCGACGAGTTGACCATCACCACCAACGGGAGCCAGCTGCGTCGCCACGCGCCGTCGCTGGCGGAAGCGGGCGTGCGGCGGATCAACGTCAGCCTCGACAGCCTCGATCCCGATCGCTTCGGCTTCATCACGAGGGGAGGCGAGCTCGCCACGGTGCTCGACGGCATCGCGGCGGCGCGCGAGGCCGGCATCGCGATCAAGATCAACATGGTCGGCCTCAAGGGCCTCAACGAGGAAGAGATCGAACCGATGCTGCGCTGGTGCGCGGCGGAGGGCCATGATCTGACCCTGATCGAGACGATGCCGCTGGGCGAGATCGAGGACGACCGGACCGACCGCTATCTTCCGCTCGACGGGGTGCGGCGCGGGCTGGAAAGCCGCTACACGCTCACCCCGCTCGACTATCGCACCGGCGGCCCGGCCCGCTATGCGCGCGTCGAGGAGCTCGATGCCCGGATCGGCTTCATCACCCCGCTCACCAACAATTTCTGCGATGGCTGCAACCGGGTGCGGGTGACCGCCACCGGACAGATCTACATGTGCCTGGGCCATGAGGATCGGCTCGATCTGCGCGCCGCGCTGCGCGAGGGGGACCGCGCGGGGCTCGACCTCCTGCTGGACCGGGCTATGCGGCTGAAGCCCCAGCGCCACGCCTTCCGCATCGAGCGGCCCGGCGCGCCCCCCACCGTCTCCAGGCACATGAGCGTCACCGGCGGATGACCGAAAAGAAGATGGCGCTCGTCGCCTCTCCGACCGAAGCCGCGCAGGAGGCGGCCGGGGAGCTGCGCAAAATCTACGAGTGGCATCCGCTCGAAAAGGCCGATCTGGTCGTCGCGCTCGGCGGCGACGGCTTCATGCTGCGCACGCTCCACGCGATGCTCGACCGGCACCGCATCCTGCCGGTGTTCGGGATGAACCTCGGCACGGTCGGCTTCCTGATGAACAACTGGCAGCCGGATCTGCTCGAACTGCGGCTGCAGCACGCCAAGCCCATCACCGTGCTGCCGCTGCGCATGGAGGCCGAGACGGTGGAGGGCGAACGCTTCACCATTCCCGCGATCAACGAGGTGTCGCTGCTGCGCGAGACCCGCGAGACGGCCAAGGTGGAGGTATCGGTGGAGGGCCGGGTGGTTCTGCCCGAACTGGTGTGCGACGGCGTGCTCGTGTCGACCCCGGCGGGATCGACCGCCTATAACCTGTCGGCGCAGGGGCCGATCCTGCCGCTCGAATCCTCGTTGCTCGCGCTCACCCCGATCAGCCCGTTCCGCCCACGCCGCTGGCGCGGCGCGATCCTGCCGAACAAGAATGCGATCTCGTTCCGCGTGCTGGACGCGGTCAGGCGCCCGGTGTCGGCGGTGGCGGATCAGCGCGAGGTCCGCGACGTCGCGTCGATCCGGATCGGCATCGATCGCACCAGTCCGCTGACCCTGTTGTTCGACCCCGAACATGCGCTCGACGATCGCATCACCATGGAGCAGTTCGCGGTTTGAAATTAACCGCTTCTAGAGGCTTGCAAGGTTAGAGAAGCCGCTGCTATAGGCGCGCCTCGCCTTGGCGAGGAAATGGTCCCCGGTAGCTCAGCGGTAGAGCATCCGACTGTTAATCGGACGGCCGCCTGTTCGAATCAGGCCCGGGGAGCCACACCTTTTTGTACGCTATGGCGCGCAAAGGCATGATCTGGCCGCTCGCGCCCGCTCATGCGTCTGCATCCTGATAGGCTACTTTACGACGGTTGCAGCTGTTGCGCCGGTGCTCATCCTTTTTCTCCCCTCGCTGCCCGCGGCTCCACGAGCGCCGCCAATTGCGCGGCAACCGTGCCCCAGCCATCGTGAAAGCCCATCTCCTCATGCTTGTCGCGATCAACCCGGTTGCCGTGCATGACATATGCTACATATTCGGTGCCGTCGGTATGGTCGTTGAAACTGATGATTGCCGTCAACGGCGCCGGGTAGAACGACTCCGCAGGGCGCCACCCAGCCAGCAGAGCATTGGTGAAGACAATCCGCTCAGCCTCCGCAACATCCAAGAAGCAAGCAGACAAATGCGGCACGAACGCGCCCTCGTTTTCGCTCATCTTGGTTACGAACGAGCCGCCTGGACGTAAGTCCATTGCCACGACCTGGCACTTGATGGGCGCGGGAATCCACCACTGCGCAAAGCTCACGGGATCGGCCCAGGCGCTCCAGACGAGCGAACGCGGAGCCTTGATAATTCGCGAGGTGGTCAGGTCGAGCTCGGGCTTTGGGGTGTGGATCACTTCGACTTTCCTTTCTCCTGAATTTCGGTGACGAACCGTTCGAGACGATCCGCGCGGCCTTCCCAGAGGGCGCGCTGTTCGGAAAGCCAAGCTTCGGCCGCAGCGAACCGCTTTCTTTCGATCTCGCAGGTTCTGACGCGGCCCTCCTTGTGCGTTCGGATCAGGCCGCTGCCTTCGAGGAAACGGATGTGTTTCATGAAGGAGGGCAAAGCCATTTCGAACGGCTTCGCGAGATCACTCACGCTGGCGGATCCCTTGCTGAGCCGTCCAAGAACGGCTCGGCGCGTAGGATCGGCAATTGCTTGAAAGATACCGCTCAGCTCGTCTTGATACTGTTCCATAAGGCTAAGTATCACAGCCGAACACTTAGCTCAAAGGCTAAGTGAATGCCCCTCCGCCTTGGACGGTCCGTCTATAAGCGACGGTTTCCGGCCGCCAGCAAGGCGTAGTCGTTCCGCGCGGTCCCGGAGTCACGCCAGATCGAGCCATCGAACAACGCCACTCCCCAAGGCGCGACGGACATTCTTATACCGTCCCTTGGCTGCTTCTCATCGAGGCCGGTCGAGCGCGAAGGCGATCAGCTCGGCGCGGTCGTTACCGCCCAGCGCCATGAGGCTCCCGGCCGCGACGACGATATATTGGCGTCCCGTGCGCGCGCCCCGATAGGTCATCGGAATGGCCACGGCATTGCGCGGCAGGCTGGCCTGCCACAGTTCGCGCCCGTCGCTTGCGGCGATCGCGCGAATCCGCCTGTCCTGCGTCCCGGCGATGAACACGAGGCCCGACGCCGTCGTCATGGGCCCACCCACCATCATCGTGCCCAAAGTGAAGGGGAGGTGGCTGCGATAGCCGAGCGGACCGCTCCCGCTCGCCGCGCCGAGCGGCCGCGACCAGATGAGCTTGCCCGAAACCAGGTCCACCGCGCTGAGCCTGCCATATGGCGGCGCCTGGCAGGGCACGCCGAGCGGGGAAAGGAAGGGGCCGATGACCGCACCATAGGGCGTGCCCATCTGGGGCACCCCACCCTCGACATCCGCTCCGCTGGCATCATTGCCCAACGGTTTGAACCCCTTGCGATTCGCTTCGGACCTGCGAACGAGCCGGTTCCGATAGGCGAACGCATTGCTGTTGACGATCATCACGCCGCGCCGGATGTCGATGGCGCCGCCGCTCCAGTCCATCCCGCCGATCGTGCCCGGCGTAGCCAGCCATGGCTCCAGGCCCGGCGGCGTCATCGTGCCCTGGTAACGGGAGCCGCGATAAAGGATGCGACAGTAGAGCTGGTCCAGCGGGGTCAGACCCCACATGTCGGTCTCGCGCAGGTCCGCGCCTCGAAAGGAGGGCAGCGCCACCGAGAAGGGCTGGGTCCGCGCCAGCCGTTCCTCCGGAACCGCACCCGCCTGCGGGACGGGCCGTTCCTCCACGCGACGTATCGGCCGCCCCGTCAGACGGTCGAGGACGAATATCTCGCCGCGCTTCGTGACCTGCACGATCGCCTTGCGCACCGCCCCGCCCGGCTCCGGCAGGTCGACGGCGATCGGCTGTGCGGGCACGTCATAATCCCAGAGGTCATGATGCGTCGTCTGGAACGACCAGCGCGGCTTCCCGGTGGTCACGTCGATCGCGACCACCGAGCTCGAATAGCGGTCGTCGATCGCGCGGCGGTGGCCGCCGAAATAATCCGGCGTGGCGTTCCCGGTCGGCAGGAACACGAGGCCAAGATCCTCGTCCGCGCTGATCGGCGCCCAGCTATTGGGTGTTCCGCGCGTATAGGTCTCGCCGGCGGGCGGCAATCCGCTACGGTCTGGCCGCCCCATGTCCCAGGCCCATGCAAGCTTGCCCGTGACGGCGTCGAAAGCCCGGACCACGCCCGAGGGCTCGCCGACATATTGTCCGTCCGATACCCATCCGCCCAATATGATCCTGCCCCGGACGATAGCGGGGGCGGACGTCACCTTATAATAGCCTCTGGGCGCGGCGCTGAGCCCGGCGAGCAGATTGACCGCTCCGTCGGCGCCGAACGCACGACAGCGCCGGCCGGTGGCCGCATCCAGCGCCACCAGCGTCGCGCCGCCCACCGCGATGATCCGCCGTGCGCAGGGGCCCGGCGTCTTGGCGTCGTAGAAGGACACGCCTCGGCACATATTGGCGCGACCGTCGCCGACCGTCGCCATCCAGCGCCTTCGCCCGGTCTCGGCATCCAGCGCGAAGACTTCTCCGGCGGCGTTGCAGGCGTAGAGCATGTCGCCGATGACGAGAGGCGTGACTTCCAGGCCGGCGGTGTGGCCTACGGCCCCCGTGGCGATGGGCGCCGACCATATCTGCTTCAACGCGCCGACATTGGCAGGCGTGATCTGCGTCAGGGGGCTGTAGCGCGCGCCGCCGGCGTCATGGCCCCAGCTCCGCCATTCGCCGTCCTGCGCCGTTCGTCCGGCCATCCGCACAGCCGGAAACGGCGCCGTCCCCGCCTGGAAACGAGGGTCGGGCGGTGTCGGCCGAGCCATGTGGATGGCATATCCGCCGATCAGCACGACTATCGCCACCAAGGCGCAACTCAGCCGCGACGGACTTTGCCGCGATCGGGGGGCGGACGGCGGGAAGCTGTTGCGGAACAGGGGCGTGACCATCCACCCGCCCAGGACGATCCACGCTCCTATCCGGGGAAGCAGCGCCCATCCGTCCAGGCCTACTTCGGCGAGGCTCCAGGCGATGGTTGCGATCACCAGCCAGATGTAGAGCGCTATGCCCCAGCGCCGGCCGAGAAAGATCAGGCCCGCCGAGCAGGCCAGCACGCAGCCGGCCACCACATAATAGAGACTGCCGCCGAGCGCGGCGAGGCGCGCGCCGCCGTAGATCAGAGCGCCGGCCACTAGAAACAGCAGCACGGCATATGATCGACGCAGGAGCCGACCGAAGCCTGCCGGCGGAGCGGCCGAACGTCCGGCCAGGCGGTCTGTTCCGCCTAACCCCTTGAACCCTTGCGCCACTCCTGCCCCTCCCGCTCTACTGGCGATGGCCTGACATACGCGACCCGCATGCCACGTCGCCGTCGACTTCGATCGCCCCATCGTCGGCTTGGCTATAGGCAAAAGGCGGGATCGCGCCAAATATCTTGCGCACGAAACGGAAAAGCAGCGAACGGCATGGCGGCCCCGAAGGCCCCGTCACCCCTGTTCTGCTAGCGAAGACCCAGCCGCGCCGCCACGAAGCGCCTCACCTCGTCCGCCACTTCCTGATCCTCGGGCGCTCCGCCGAAGCCGCCATGAGGCATGCCCTCGAACAGGTGCAGTTCCGCGGGCATGCCATGCCGGCGGAGGGTTCGGTGAAAGCGCACCGCGTTCGACAGGAAGAGGTCGCGCGTGCCTGCCTGAAGGAAGGTTGGCGGAAAGCCCGCCGACACGTCGCCGAACAGCGGCGAGACATAAGGATGATCAAGCGGATGGCGCCCGGCATAAAGCGCATTGGCGGAGGCGTAGGACTGAGGCTGCACCACGTCGAGGCCGCGCAGCGTCTGGAAGCTGTCGCCGCTTTCGGTCAGATCGAGCTCGGGCGTCAGCAATAGGAGCCCCGCCGGCAGCGGCAGGCCCTCATCCCGCGCGCGCAGCGCCAGCGCAGCCGCGAGATTGCCGCCCGCCGATACCCCGCCGACCATTATACGGGCGGCGTCATGACGATCGAGCAGGTGACGATAGGCGGCGATGCAATCGTCGAGGCCCGCTGGATAGGGATCGTCGGGCGGCATGCGATAATCGATGCTATAGGTGGCAAGGCCCGTGGTCGTCGCGGCGCGGCGGCCCATGAGGCGGCACGGATCTCCGCCCAGCGCGACGAGGCCGCCGCCGTGGATGTCGAGATAGACATAGCCGTCCGGCGCATCGTGCGGCACGGCGACATAGAGGGTGCGCCCCGCCACCTGCTCCTCGTCGACGCGCAGAATAGGCAGCTCCTCCATCCCCGCCATCGCTGGCCCGAAATGCGCATTGGCGGCGGAGATCGCCTGGCGCCACGTCTCCGCGTCGCTTCCTTCCGGCCAGGGCGGGCGCAGATGAGAGAGGCGCTCGAGCGCCGCGAGGCAGGCCCGCGCCTCGGCACTGATCGAGACCGGCGTCGGGATGGATCGCGCGGGCAGGAACACCGCGCCAGGATCATCCGTACGAACGCGCCCGCTATCCTTCTGCATCGCCCCTCGCTCTCCATCGGATTTTCGGGAGATGTACCGCGCCATCGCGGCGATGTCGTGGTCCTTTCGAACCCTATGGCCCCCTACCGTGTCAGGCGGAGCGCGATCCACAATGTCCGGGGAGTCGCCCGTTCGACCACGCCGTCGGCGCCGATCGTCGCCTCCACCCGTCTGTTCGCGAGATTCTCTCCGCGCAGCTCGACCGTCAGGCCTTGCCCCAGCTCAGCCGCCGCCACTGCGTCGAAGGTCAGCGCGTCCCGAAGCCGGCGACTGTTCTGATCGTCTTCATATTGCGCGGCCACATAATGCGCGGTCAGCGCCAGGCGCGCGACGTGCGGACGGCTCCATTCCCCGGTCAGGCTCAGCTGATCGCGCGGGGTCTGCGCCGGACGCAGGCCGTCGAGCGCCAGCGAGGCCCCGCTCGCCCGAACGCGCGGATCGATATGCGACCAGCTTCCCGTCAGCCGATATTCGCCGAGCGTCGCCATGCCGTCGATCTCGATCCCCCGGCTGACGATCCCGTCGACATTCTGCCGCTGCCGCGTGTTGGGCGCGATCGTTACGTTCGAGATGGCGTCGTCGAGCCGGTTCCAGAACAGAGTCGCGCCAACCCGCCAGCCGGGCAGCGGCGCATAGGCGATGCCGCTTTCGATCCCCTTCACCCGCTCCGGGTCGAGCCCCGGATTGGCGATGGTCGAATCATTGCCCGCGCGGAAGGGGCGATAAAGCTCGTTGAGCGTCGGCAGCCGCCAGCCGGTATAGGCCGCCGCCCGCACGGTGATCGCCGAGGCGCCCTGCGGATTCCAGGCGATACCCGCCCGCCCCGTCGCCTCGGTGCCCGAGCGATCGGGATAGACCGCGCTATTGGCGGCGACCGGCACGCGGGTGGTGCGGTTGAACTCGCGCCGGCTGCCGTCGCTCAGCTTCCAGCGGTCGATCCGCCCGCTCGCTGTCAGGGTCAGGCCATCGCTCGGCAGCAGCGACAGCTCCGCGAAGCCGCCATGGATATTCTGCGTGCCGCCCGCGATGCGGCCGACATTGGTCGCGACCACCCGTTCCTCGGTGCGCCCGGTGACGCGACGGCCGTCGCCGCCCAGCCGCAGATTGATCCCCTCGCCCAGCCAGGGCCGCACCTCGAAGCGCGCGCCGAATCCGTTCGCCGGGACATTATATTGATCGAGCGATTCCGTCACGGTCGCCCGGCCCGCACCGATGCTGGCGAAGCCGCTCGAGAACTGGCGATGCTGAAGCCAGGCAGTCGCCTCCCAGCCGGTCCGTCCGCGCCCGACCAGCCGGATCGAACTGTCGACAGCGAGATTGCCGTTGCCGGTGAAAGGCACGCCGCGATCGCGCTGGTCGCGCAGGAAGGCACCGTTCGCCTGCAACTCGATATCCGCCGCCACCGGGATCACCGCGCGCGCCGCCAGCCGGCTTTGCCGGTAACGAGCCGCCCGGTCGATCGGCCCGCGATCCTCCTTGACGATCGGCACGAAGCCGTCGCCGCGCGCGAACCCGCCGGAGAGCATCGCGAAGCCGCCGCCCAGCTTCGCGGTCAGCGTGGCGTCCGCGTCGATCGAGTCCCGGCTGCCATAGGCCAGCCCGGCGCTGATCCCATGGGCCTCCTCCGGCGCAACGCTCGACAGCTCGATCGTTCCCGCCAGGGCCCCCGCGCCATAGACCCCGCTACCCCCGCCGCGCGTCACCCTGACATGGCCGATCCGCGCCGGATCGAGCGCCGACCAACTCACCCAGCCGCCGAACGGATCGACCATCGGCACGCCGTCGAGCAGGATCAGCGCTCGGGTGGACGCGTTGCCGCCCAACCCGCGCAGGGTGGCGCCCTGGCTGGTCGGATGCGCCGAGCGCGAATCCGAGCGCCGGAATTGCTGGAAGCCGGCCGCATCGCGCAATATGTCTTCCAGCCGGCCGCTTGCCGACCCTTCGAGACGCCGACGGTCGATGGAGATCAGGTCGAACGCCGCATCGCCCGGCGCGCCGCCAAGCCCCTGCCCGGTCACCACGATGTCGGCGTCCTCCCCGCCGGCGCGGGCGGGGAGCGGCGCCATGGCCGCGTACATCATCGCCGACAGGATAAGAGGACGCGCCGCTCTGCTGTTCATCTGACCTTCCATAACCGCTCGGATCGTCGTGGCGCAGGTGACAGGATATGGCCGCATGTCAATCGTCGCCGTCGCGGATCGGCGGCGATCAGCCGAGCGGCAGGGCGGTGACATGCTTGGTGAGCGACAGCGCGAAATGCGACGAGGCGCTCGCCACCGCGGGATGGTTCAGCAAAATCCGCATGAGGAAGGCTTCATAATCGGCGACGTCGGCCGCGACGATGCGGAGCAGATAATCCCAGTCCCCCGACATCGAATAGCATTCCAGTATCTCCGGGCGATCGCGGACGAAATCCTCGAAGCTCGTGCGGGTCTCGACCGAATGGCTGCTTGCCCGGACGTTGCACAGGACGTTGACCCGACACCCGACCTTCGCCGCATCGACGAGCCGGACCGTCTGCAGCAGCACGCCTGCGGCTTCCAGCGCACGAATCCGGCGCCACACCGAGGCTGAGGAACTGCCCGCTCGCTGCGCGAGTTCGGCATGGCTCAAGGATGCGTCGATCTGCAATTCGGCGACGATGCGGCGATCGATCGCATCCATATGATGAGTTTGATCCATAATAGGAGATTATCTGAAACTGAGCCTCGTTTGAACGCGAATATCACGGGGTTTTGAAAGCTGATTTCGCTCAATCTATGCGATAATTCCTCATGACCCACACCCCCCTCCATCGCCCTCCCGAAGCGGCACAGGATTGGACGATCCCGCAGGGCTGGGAACAGTATAGCTCGGCCGAGCACGCCTTGTGGGACCGGCTGTTCGAACGCCAGGCGAAGCTGCTGCCGGGCCGCGCCGCTGCCGAGTTCCTCGACGGTCTCGGCATCCTCCGGATGGAACGGTCGGGCATCCCCCGCTTCGAGGAGCTGTCCGAACGGCTGATGAAGCTCACCGGCTGGCAGGTGGTCGCAGTGCCCGGCCTCGTTCCCGACGAAGTGTTTTTCGATCACCTCGCCAACCGCCGCTTCGTGGCGGGTAATTTCATCCGGAGCCCCGAACAGCTCGACTATCTGCAGGAGCCGGACGTCTTCCATGACGTGTTCGGCCATGTCCCGCTGCTCGCCCATCCGGTGTTTGCGGACTATATGCAGGCCTATGGCAAGGGGGGCGTGCGCGCGGCCTCGCGGGGGATGATCGACAAGCTCTCGCGGCTCTACTGGTACACGGTGGAATTCGGCCTGATCCGTCACGCGGAGGGGATGCGTATCTATGGCGCGGGTATCGTTTCATCCCATGGCGAGTCGATCTTCGCGCTCGACCATCCTTCACCCAACCGGCTTGGCTTCGATCTCGAACGGGTGATGCGCACCGAATATCGGATCGACGATTATCAGCAGAATTATTTCGTGATCGACAGCTTCGACGATCTGCTCCGCAAGACGCTCGATAGCGATTTCGGGCCGGTGTACGACCGGCTAGCCACGTCGCCGGATATACCGATAGGCGCGATCCTGTCGGGGGACCGCGTCTACACCCGCGGCACCCAGGCGCACGCGCAAGATCGAGGCGCGCGCCATTGAGACCCGGATCGGCCGCGGATCGATGAGCTCGGAGGACAGCATAACGATGGTCCTTCGCAGCCGGCCGACTATCGGGATCTGGAGCCGGCTGGCGCCATGCGCGCAAACATCGCGGCGCCCCCCCCGCGCATCGACGCATCCTGCAGCGGCAGAACGCCGGGATCAGCCGTCGCCGCCGCGGCAAAGCGATCGATCAGCCCCCGCGCCCGCACGAACTGCGGGCTATGCAGGCGATAGAATATCTGTTTCGCCGCACGCCGCGTCGAAACGAGCCCAACCCCGCGCAATATCGCCAGCTGTTGGGACAGCACCGGCTGCGAGACGCCAGACGCGGCTTCCAACTGGCCAACCGAAAGCTCGCGGCCGACTAGCGCGTCGAGGATTGCCAGGCGGGTGGCGTGCGCCAGCGCCTTGAGCATCTCGGCGTCCGCTTCCCGATCGATCCCGCTCATCCGGCGTCGGGCACCGGCCGGTAGAACCAGCCCGAAGGGTCGTCGCCGGCAATGATACCGGCAAGCGACCGATCGGGCTCGCCCAACAGATCTTCGCCCGCGGTCCAGTTCGCGGGCGCCAGCACGCCGCCGCCCTGCACGCGCTGCAAGGCCGTCACCAGCCGCAGGATTTCAGGGATTGAACGCCCCACTTCGGCGGGATAGCTGGTCGAGGCGCGCAATTTCCCGTGGGGATCCAGCACCATCGTCGTGCGCACGGTGGACGCGTCGGCCGCGTCGGCGCGGACCATGCCGAAGGCTTTGGCGATCACCATCGTCGGATCCTCGATAATCGGAAAACCGACGTTGACGCCGAAGCGATCGTGGATCGCGCGCACCCAGGCAAGATGCGAGAAGAGACTGTCGACCGACAGGCCGAGCAATGCGCAGTCCAGCTTGTCGAACGCATCGACCATTTGCGCGAAGGCGACGAACTCGCTGGTGCACACTGGCGTGAAATCAGCGGGATGCGTGAAGAAGACGAGCCATCTGCCGCGATAGTCGGACAGGCTGACCGGCCCCATCGTCGTACGCGCCAGGAAGTCAGGCGCTTCCTCGCCGAGCCGCAGCGGCTCCCCGGTCTCGATCGTCATCACGTCGCCGTACCGCGACGCCGAGGCGAGAATGAAGCGCTTGCAGAATTATATATTTTCATTAATCATTAAATACATGCCAGACGACATATTGTCTATCGCTTCCGCCATCATCGAACGCGCTCGAAGTTCAGGCGCGCGGCCGGTGGTTCGCACTTTCTTCGATCCGGACTCGTCCACCGCCACCCATCTGGTCCACGATCCGATCACCTCGAAGGCGGCCATCATCGACAGCGTGCTCGATTTCGATGCCGCGGCGGGCCG
>Ga0207674_10007417_pt1 | contig 12780 bp, 10 predicted proteins | sample KBSCornC72_FD_184303 | JGI IMG/M metagenome (GOLD analysis project Ga0207674, IMG submission 184303) | Corn rhizosphere microbial communities from Kellogg Biological Station, Michigan, USA - KBS Corn C7-2 (SPAdes) (version 2) | ecosystem: Host-associated > Plants > Roots > Rhizosphere > Soil ... | reverse complement strand
CGAACTGGTGGCCCGCTACGACGCGGCGCTTTCCGGACTGGTGACATTGCCCCGCCGGCACCCCGGCCATGCCTGGCATCTATACCAGGTTCGGGTCCCGCGACGCGACCACGTCATCGCCGGTCTCACCGCGGCGGGCATCGGCACCTCCGTGCATTTCATTCCGGTACATCAGCTCACGGGTTACGCCCGGCTGCTCGGTCCGGACGAGTGCGCCGCGGTGCCTGTCACCGACCGGGTGGCGGACGAGTTGCTGTCCCTTCCGTTGTATCCGGGCCTGACCGAGGCCGACGTCGATCTCGTGATCGGCCGGCTGCTCGAACTTGTGGCGTAGTCAGGAGGCACACGTGCGCAGTTGGAGAAATTCCGCGCCGCGTCCGGCCGGACTGCCGACGCTCGTACTCGGCGCCGGCCATGCGGGACGGGCGGTGGTGCGCGCCCTGCGCGCCGCACCGGGCTACGGGCTGAATCCGATCGGGTTCCTCGATGACGACCCGAAACTTCGACGGGTCAACGGTCTGCCGGTGCTGGGCAGGCTTTCCGACCTGGGCCGGGCGGCACACAACTCCGGTGCCCGAGCGGCGCTCGTCGCCATCCCGTCGCTCGCGCCGGGCCGCATCGCCGCGCTGATCGAACAAGCACTGACCGAGGGTCTGCTCGTGCGTCACCTGCCGTCCTTCCTCGCCGCGGTCGAGCGCGACCTGCGGCTGTCGGACCTGCGCGGCCTGCGGGTCGACAAGTTGCTCGGCCGCGACGAGGTGCACGTCGCGTCGCAACGGTCCCGGAGCCTGCTCAAGGGCCGGCGGATCCTCGTGACCGGTGCGGGCGGGTCGATCGGTTCGGAGCTGTGCCGCCAGATCCGGCGGTTCGGACCGGCCGCGCTCTATCTGCTCGACCACGACGAGTCGAACCTGCACAGCCTGCACCTGAACATGGGCGGGTCCGGCGTGCTCGACAACGACGAAATCATCATCGCCGACATCCGGGACCGGCCGCGGCTGGAACAGGTCTTCGCCGAGACCCGGCCGGACGTGGTTTTCCACGCCGCCGCGCACAAGCATCTGCCGCTGCTCGAACGGCACCCGTGCGAGGGTGTGAAAACCAACGTGCGCGGCACACACCATCTCATCGACCTCGCGCTGCGATACGGCACATCGCGGTTCGTGCTCATCTCCACGGACAAGGCGGCCGACCCGACGTCGGTGCTCGGTGCCACGAAACGGCTGGCCGAGATCGTGGTGCAGGCCGCGGCCGGCGGACCGACCTGCATGGCGTCGGTGCGCTTCGGCAACGTGCTCGGCTCGCGCGGCTCGCTGCTCACGGTCCTCGCCGACCAGGTGGCCAAGGACCAGGCGATCACCGTGACCCATCCGGACGTCACGCGCTTCTTCATGACGGTGGAGGAAGCGGTCGGGCTGGTGCTCGAAGCCGTTGCGATGGCCGAGTACGCGGAGACGTTCGTGCTCGACATGGGTGACCCGGTGCCGATAGTCGAGCTGGTGCACAAGTACGCGGCCGCGGTGAACCTGCCCGAGGTCACCATCCGGTTCACCGGGCTGCGCCCGGGTGAGAAGCTCAACGAGAAGATCTTCGCCGACTCCGAGGTCCGCGTGCCGACGGCGCACCCGAAGATCTGGGCCACCAGGGCCAACGACGTACCGCCCGACCTGTGGGGGATGCTCGACCAGCTCTACGCCGCGGCGGCCGTCAACGACCGCCAGCGCACGATCGCGATGCTGCGGCGGATGCTGCCGGAGTACCAGCCGGCCCAGTACCCGCAGACCCCGGCGAGTGTCGGGGCACCGTACCCGGACGGGTTCTGATGCTGTTCGGTTCCGGCGGGGAAGTCGTGCGCGTCGACGCCGAGCCGGCGTGGGCCCGGCGGTTGGTAGCCCGCGCCGTCGGCGGCGCCGCTCTCGAGTCCGCCGGTGCCGTGCCGACCGTTCACGTGCGGATCGAGGCGGATGCCTCGGCATTCTCCCGCGAGGGCCTGCGCCCGATCACGCGCGGAGCCTATTCGGACGGCACACGTACGCTGCTCGTCAATGCCTGCGGATCGGGATTCGACGTCCTCATCGGGGCCGGCGACCGGCTCGACGTGACCGCCCGGTACCGGCCGGGCACCGGGCTGCGGGTGGCGAATCTGGTGCTGCGCCAGCGGTTCGGGCTGTTGACCGGCCAGGTGCTGGTGCACTATCCGGTGCTGTGGCAGGCCGGCCGGCGCGGGCGGGTGCCACTGCACGCCAGCGTTCTTCGGATCGGCGACCACACGCTGCTGCTGGCCGGGCCGGGTGGCGTGGGCAAGTCGACAGTGGTGCTCGCCGCGCTGGCCGCCGGCGGTGTCGCCACCGCCGACAACCTGTGTGCCGCCGACGGCAACCAGTGCTTCGGTCTGGCCGAGCCGCTGCGCACCGACGCGGTGGGTGGGCGGGCCGGCCAGCCGCACCGCCCCGGCGGACACACCTCGCACGGTCGCATCGAACTGCCGCTCGCGGGCCGCGTCGCGGTGCTCGAACCCGACCGTCTCGTCCTGCTGGAACGCGGCGAACGCGGCGAACGCGGCGAACGCGGCGAACGCGGCGAACGCACCGAGATCGCGAAGCTGTCGGCGGCGCAGGCCGCGCGGGCGCTGGCCGCCGGTACGTATGCGGCGGGCGAGTTGCGCCGGTACTGGGCCTTCGCGGCCACCCTGGCGCTGGCGACCGGGCTGGGACCGGCCCATCCGCCGGTGTCCACAGTGGCCACTCGCTACGCCGAGCGGCTCGTGGGCCGCCGGGTCCGGGTCGGCGACGGCGTGACGGTGTCGGCGGCCGACCTGTGCGGGCCGGATCCGGTGAGCACGCGAAGGGGGACGCATGAATAGGCGCAGGGTGGCGACTGTCATCACCCGGATGACCGCGGGCGCCGGCGGCGTCGCGCTGCGCGGTGCGCTCGCGCTGGACCCGGACCGGTACGCCGTCACGATCATCACCGGTGGCACCGGCCTGTCGGGGCAGCGCGTGGAGTCCACCGACGAGGTGGTCACCGGGATCGACGCGGTCAAGGACGCGCCGGTCGGTGACCTGCTCGCCGAGGCGTACGCGGCCGGCTTCGACGTTGTGCGGGTGCCTGCCCTCGTTCCGCAACTCGCACCGAGGCGGGACGCCGCCGCGCTACGCACCCTCGCCGCCTTGTACGCCACGGGTCGGTACGACATCGTCCATACGCACAGCGCCAAAGCCGGCGCCCTCGGGCGGATCGCGGCCGCGCGGGCCGGCGTGCCATGGATCGTGCACACGTACCACGGTTTCCCGTTCCACGCCTTCCAGCCGCGGTGGCGACGGACCGCCTACGTCGCGATCGAACGGCGGCTCAGCCGCCGCACCGACGCGTTTCTCGCGGTGGGCAGCGGCGTCGCCGCGGAGGCGATCCGCCGTAGGCTCGCGCCGCCGGACCGCATCCGGACGATCGCACCGGCGGTGGACCCGATCGAGAACCCGGGCTGCACGGCCCGGCGCGGCCTCGGCCGGCACCGCCTCGGCCTGCCGGCGGGCGTCCGTCTCGTCGGCACCGTCGGCCGGGTCGACTACCAGAAGGCGCCCGACGTCTGGATCGACGCGCTGGCGGCGGTCGGCGGCGACGACGTCTGGGGGGTGTGGATCGGCGACGGCCCGCTGCGCGAACGCTTACTGGCACGGGCGCGGCGCCGGCACGTCGCGGACCGGTTCTGCCTGCTGGGCCACCGCGACGACGTCGCCGACCTGCTGCCGGCGCTGGACGTATTCGCACTCGCCAGCCGGTACGAAGGGCTGCCGTGCGCACTGGTGGAGGCCATGGGCGCCGGCGTTCCGGTCGTGGCGACCACCGTCAACGCGGTGCCCGACGTGGTCCTGGCGGGGGAGACCGGCCTGCTGGTGCCGCCCGAGGACGCGCGGTTGCTCGGCCGGGCGGTGCGCTACCTGCTCGACGAGCCCGCCGAGGCACAGCGGATGGCTACCGCCGCGCGCGACAACATCGGTGACCGTTACGCCCCGCACGCCCTGGGTGCGGTGCTGGACCAGATCTACGGAGGGAGGCGGTCGTGGACGTGACCCTGATGACGCGCTCGCCGCGCGTGTTCGACGGGCCGCGGCTGCCGGCGGATCCGGCGGTACTGGCGGAGTTGAGTGCGCGAGTGTCCGATGTGGACCTCGCGGCACCGCCGGTGGTACTGCCGGACTTCCACCACAAGTCCAACATGGAGCTTCCGTCGTCGGTCGCGGTCGCCACCATCGGCACGATCCGGCCGACGCTCACCTCCGCGTCGGTCAACTGCGGGATGGCGTTGCTGGCACTGACCTGCGAGCGTCCGGACCCGGCCGGCATCGTCGAGTTCTACCGGCGGGTCCGCGAACGCTACCCGTACCCGGCGCGCAATCTGCGCGAGTTGTCGGCCGGCGAGGTCCGCCGGGCGGCTGTCGACGGCTCCCGATTCGCGGCCGAGCGCTTCGACGTCGATGCGGGAGAACTGTCCAGAGTGGAGGAGTTCGGCCGCCTCGACCTCGATCGGTACGGCGGTGCCGCCCGGTTGGCGCGGGAACTGCCGTCGCTGGCGTTCCAGTTGGCCCGGCTACGGTTCGGCACCGTCGGCCCGAGCAACCACTTCATCGAGCTGCAGACCGTCGAGGAGGTCTTCGACCCCGACGCGGCGGCCCTGCTCGGCGTCCGCGAAGGTCAGGTCACGCTGCAGTACCACGCCGGCGGCGGCGTGCTGACCGGCGAGATCGGTGCGCTGTTCGGCCGGCGCCGGCACTACCCGCGACAGCTGCGGATGGCGATGGCCGTGCAGAAGCCGCTGTACCACCTGGCGACCGCGCGCTCGTACGCCCAACTGCGCGAGCGGTTGTCGCTGTACTTCGGCGCCGGCTGCCCGCCGGTGGCGCGCGACAGTGCCGAAGGACAGCGGCTGATGCTGGCCAACGCGGCCGCGATGAACTACGGATTCGCCTTCCGGACGGCCACCTACGCCGCACTGAACCGCATCGCGGCGCAGGTGTTCGGCGGTCCGGGCGGCCGGCTGGTTGTCGATTCGCCGCACAACTCCATCTACGAGGAGGCTGTGCCGGGCGGGCAGCCGGGCGAGACAGCGGTCGTGCACCGGCACAACGCCTGCCGCGCCTACCCGGCGTCCCTCGCGGCACCGGGCACCGTCTTCGCCACGACCGGCCAGGCGGTCCTGCTGCCGGGCACCTGCCGCACCTCGTCCTATCTCGCCGTGGCCGGCCCGCGGTCCGGCGCGAGCCTGCACTCGGCCTGTCACGGTGCCGGCACCCTGGTCGCCGACTTCGCCGAGCGCGGCATCTCGACCGGTCACCCGGCCCGCCACCAGACCCTGCGCTTCCGGTACGACGACGCGGCCCCGCTGGAGGTCGGACACCTCGACGACAACGGGGTCGACGCCGCGCTGTCCGTCCTCGTCGACAACGGTCTCGTCCGGCCGGTCGCGCGGCTGCGTCCGTTCGCTGTGCTCAACTGAGGAGCTGAAGGTGCCCGCCTCCTACAAACTCGACCAGCGGTGGCGGCTGCTCCTGCCGGCCGGCGCCGTCGTCATGACCGTCGGCCGGCGCCGCACCGCCTTCCGCCAGGTTCGCGACCTGCCCTCCGGTACGACCGTCGCGCTCGTCGGCGGGCGGCGGCTGCGCGGCCTGGCCCGCCTGTCCGGCCTGCGGATCCGGGCCGAGTACGTCGCGCTTCCGTCGTTGGCGATGCCGGTCGCCATCAGCAAGGTCGGACGCGAACCGTTGCGGTGGACGGCGCGCACCGTCCTGACCGTCCCCAGTGGAGTGACGCGGCTGCACGCGCCGTTGTGGCTCGCCGTCCGGTTGGTGCGCGCGCTACCGGCCATGCTGCCCCGGCTGCCCGCCGGCGACCGGATCCTGATCGGAACGCGGTCATGACAGGCGCAGTCTCCCCGCTGCCGGTGGGATCCGGCGGGTCCGCACCGCCACTGGCCGATCTGCTCGGCCGTCCCGGCACGGGAGCCGTCCTCCTGGCCGGGTCGAAGGATCCCAATGCCAAGGTCACCGTCGTGCTGCTCGACGCCTTCGGGCCGTCCTTCGTGGTCAAGGTTCCGACCACCGGCGCCGCGGCGGAGGTGGTCCGCAGCGAGGGTGCCCTCCTCGACGGTCTGACGGAACTCGGGCTGGGCAGCCTGGCGACGACGTTGCCGCGTCCGGTCGGCTACCTGGCTGTGGAAGGACTGCCGGCGCTGGTGAGCACCGCCCTCACCGGCACGCCGATGTCCGTGCGGTACCACGCCTGGCGCCACACCGCCCGCCGGCGCCGGGTGCGCGCGGACTTTGCGGCGGCCGGCCGGTGGCTGGCCGATCTGCAGCGGCGCACGGCGGGTCCACCCGCGCCGGTGACGCTGCTCGCCGACTCGATCCGTGCCATCGAGGCCCGCTTCCCGGGGCATTCGGGGGTGTCCGGGCTGCGCCGGCACACTGCCGCCGCCGCGCGGCTGTCCGCCTGCTCGACGCCGCGCACAGTGGTGCACGGCGACTACTGGTTCGGCAACCTGCTGCTCGAGCGTGGCCGGGTCGCCGGCGTGGTGGACTGGGAGTGCGGGTCGCTGCGCGGCGAACCGCTGCGCGACGTGGCCCGGTTCGCCGTCAGCTACGCGCTCTACCTCGACCGGCACGTCCGGCCCGGCCGGCGGATCCCCGGTCACCGGGGGCTGCGGGCCGGCACGTGGGGCGTCGGCGTTGTGCACGCGTGGACGGGCCGTTCGTGGTTCGGCCGGCTCGTGCGGCGGTACCTGACCGACGCGCTGGAGCGGCTGGAGCTGCCCGGCGACCTGTGGCAGGACATCCTCGTCGCCGGGGTCGCCGACGTGGTGGCCACCGCCGATCACCCCGACTTCGCGCTGTCCCACCTGGATCTGCTACTGCGGCTGGTGCCCGCCGACGCCGAGCCGGAGGCACCAGAGGCGATCAGCGAGACGATGGAGCAGCCGGTCGTGGCGGTGCCGTCACCGCCGTCGATGGCCGGCGTCGCGCAGGTGACGGTCACAGCGGTCGGCGTCGCCAGTGTCCCGTCCGCCGGCGGTCCCGACGTCGCGCAGGCGCCGACATGACGACGGCCGTCGCTCCGCGGCGAAGCGCGGCCGCGCCGGGCCGGGCCGACGCGCTGTCATCGGGCGACGTCCGGTACCCGACCCACCGGCTGGCCCGCTGGCGCGCGACCCAGGTCGCCATCGCCGTGGCGATCGTCGCGTTGCCCTTGCTGCGCCCATCGGGTCCCGGCAACACCGGACTCGTCGACCTGGCTCTGGTCGGCGCGATGTTCGCCTGCGCCCTGTGGGCGTCGACCGGTTCGCATCGACCGCACCTGCCCTACGCGCTGCCGGTCGGCCTGACTGTGGCAGCCGGCGCGATGGCCCTGCTGGTCAACGACGTGCATCTGCGACAGGGCCTGATCGCCCTGGCCCAGGACGTGTTCGTCTTCGCCTGGGCGGCCGCCGTCGCCACCGTCGGGCGCGAGCGCCGGATGCTCGACACGCTCTGCCGGGTCTGGGCCTACAGCGCGGTGGGCTGGGCGGCGGTGCTCATCGTCGCCGACGTTGCGGGCATCACCTGGCTCAGCGGAATCAGTTCGGTCGACGGCATCCGGGCCTCGTTCACGCTGGGCGATCCGAATCTCGCGGCCAACTACTTCCTCTGTGGGCTTCTGGTCATGCGGGCCTGCCGGCGCCCGCGACGCGCCGGGTGGCGCTGGTTGGCGTGTGCGGTCGTGGTGACCGCTGTCGTCCTGACGCTGTCCAACGGCGGCATGCTCGCGCTGCTCGTCGCCACGGTGTTCGGAGCGTTGCTCCGCCTCGTCCGCCTGGGCAACGTCGCGGTCGCCGTCGTGCTGGGCACGGTGCTGGCGACCGGTGGGGCCGTCGCTGTCCTGACCGTCGACGTGCGCGGCATCGTGACCCGCGCCGAGGAGTCCTCGCCCTTGGTGCGCGACTCGATCGGCCGCGAGGCCGAGAGCAGTGGCAGCCGCGCGATCCTGCTCCGGGAAGGCGTGCGGCTGTGGCTGCGCGGAGACACGACGCTGTGGGGGATCGGGCCCGCGAATACGGCGACGGTGCTGCGCGCCACGCAGTCCCCGTACGTCAAGGAGGCCCACGACGACTACGTGGCGACGGTGCTGGAACGCGGCGTCGTGGGCGCGGTCGCGCTGCTCCTGCTCGTGGCCGGCGTCGCTGTACGCGGCCGGCGGATCGTCGCCAGGGGCGGCATCGCACCGTCTCATGTGGACGTCGTGCCGCGTCCGGAACTGCTGGTTGCCGCGCTTGCCGCGATCGCGGTCTCGGCGATGTTCTACGAGGTCCTGCACTTCCGGCACGTGTGGGCGCTGCTCGGCCTGGTCGCCGCGCTGGAACTGTCCGGTCGGCGCCGATGACCGTCGCCACTGCCCCGACCAGGGGGATCCGCACCCTCGTCGCGGGGAATCTTGTCGCCCGGTTGGGCGCGTTGGTCGCACTCGCCGCGGCGACAGTCATGGTCGCCCGTGCCGGCGGCCCCGCTCTTGTCGGTGCGTTCACGCTGTTCCGGGTTCTGCCGGGCCTCGCCGGGGTGCTCGCCGCGGCCGGCCTGCCGGGCGCGTGCCCGTACTTCCTGGCGGCCCGCGGCACCGATGGGCGGCTGCGCCCGACCCTGCTGGCGCTGACCGTACTGGGCGCGTGTGTCGCGACACTGGTCTGGCTCGTGCTCACGCCGGTGCTGCACCAGGTCTTCTTCCGCCCATGGAGCACCGGGCTCGTGGCGGCCGGCGGCCTGGCCGTGTTCGGCCAGTTGTTCGTGGCGGTCGGCAAGGCACTCCTGCAGGGCGGCGAGGACATGCCGGGCGCCAACGTCGCGATCCTGGCCGAGGAGGCGGCCTTCCTCCCGGCCTACGCCGGGCTGCTCGCCTGGTTCGGCACCGGCGCCGGCCCGATGCTGGCCGCGCTGGTGGTCGCCGACGTCACCGTCGCCGCCGCGATCGCGTTGCGCTTGCGCCACAACGGCTTCTTCCGCGGCTGGCGGCGGCCCGACCGCGCGCTGGGTCGTGAGATCGCCGTGTACGGGCTGCGCGGCCAGCTGGGCGGGCTGCTGTCCCTTGTCAATCTGCGGCTGGACGTGGCGATCCTCGGCGCGCTCGCCGGCCCCGCGGTGCTGGGTGTGTACGCAGTCGCCAGCAAGTACGCCGAACTGCTGCGCGTGCCCGGGCTCGCCGTCAACTACGTGCTCTACCCGGTTCTGGCCCGGCGCGGCGTCCATGACGCCGCCGCCCGCACCCGGGCCCTGCTGGCACCCGCCCTGGCCTTCACCGTGCTGGCGGCGGTTCCGCTCGCGGCGTTGGCGGCGCCGCTGCTGCCGGGCATCTACGGGGACCGGTTCGCCGACGCCGTGGTGCCGACCTGGATCCTGCTGGCCGGCCTGCTCGGCGAGGGGGTCGCCGGTGTGGTCATCGCCTACCTCTACGCCGTCGGGCGGCCCGGGCTCAGTTCGCTGGCCATCGGAGCCGCCGTGGCGGTGACCATCGTCGGTGATCTCCTGCTCATCCCGCGCTACGGCGCCGTCGGTGCCGCTGTCGCCTCGGCCCTGGCATACCTGACGACCGTGGCCACGCTGCTCGCCTGCTTCGGGTACGTCGCGCGCGAGCGGGAGGGGAAGCCATGAAGAAGCTGGTCCCCGTCATCGCCGGCGTCGCCGTCGCAACCGTGGCCGTGGGCGCGCTCGTGGCGTTCAGCCGTCCGGACGACGCGCGGCCCCGGCGACCGTCGCCACCGATCGTCAGCGCGCCGCCGCCGGCCCCGCGCACCGCCTACGAGGAGGCCGTCGACGCCGCCAACCGGCACGGCCTGCGGGTCTGGATCGAGACGGACCTGGTCAAGCGGTGGTCCGAGGGCCCCGAGGCGTTCAACCAGGCGGTGACGATCGTCGCCTCTCTGGCCAGGCGCCCCGGCGTCGTCGGGATCAAGATTGCCGACGAGCTCGGCTACCGCGACTCGCTCACGTCGGAGGAGAAGGTGGCCGCGTTCCTCGCCGCCAGCGCCGGCGCGCTGCGGGCCGCGGCGCCCGGCAAGCTGTTGCTCGCCGACGTCTTCGGACCCGAGCTGGGCTGCCTGCCGGGGTACGATCCGCCGCTGCGCTGGGCCACCGTGTGCGGGGTCCAGGCGCGCGGCCAGTACCCGCAGCTGGCGCTGACCGCGATCGACGACTACCTCAGGTCCGGCAACCTCGACGTGGTCAACCTGTCCACCGGACTCCTGCCCGACAAGACGTACGCCGGGTGGGGAATCGACCAGGACGTCGCGCAGCGCACGGCGTGGCAGGAGGCGCACCGGCGGGGCTGGGACACACTGGTGCGGTTGCAGGCCCGCAAGGCCCTCGCCCACCCCGGTGAGTACACCGACACGGCGACCGATCAGACGCTGGCCACCTTCATCGACATCCCGACGGCCGAGGGCGCCGGCGCCGTCGACGTCTGGACCTGGCGACAGCTCTACAAGGGACAGATCCACCGCCTGATGGATCCCGGCCTGAAACCCAACGCGTTGTGGGACGGGCTGGTCAAACGGCACGCGAGCGGCATGCGGCTGTTCACCCACCTGTCACCGCAGTCGCTGGAGGTCGGGCTCGAACCGGATCTCGCCGTCGTGGCGACGGCATTCACCGATCTGTTCGTCGCGGCGGGGACGGGCTGATGGACGCGCCAACGCTCACCGGTCCGGGGATCGCGCCGAGCCGGGCACGGAGGGCGCTCGACGCGCTGCTCGCACTGGCCGGTCTGGCGATCGCCGGCCTGCCACTGCTGATCCTGATGCTGGCGGTGCGGCTGGAAAGCCCCGGCCCGGCCCTGTTCCGGCAGGTCCGGCTCGGCCAGGGCGGCCGGCCGTTCACGATCTACAAGCTGCGCTCGATGCGGGTCGACTCCACCGGTCCCGACTACACCGCGACCGGCGACCCCCGGGTGACCCGGCTCGGCCGGTTCCTGCGCCGCACCTCCCTGGACGAGTTGCCGCAGTTGTGGCACGTCCTGCGCGGGGACATGACGCTCGTCGGTCCGCGGCCGGAGACACCGGCCCTGGCCGCCGGCTACCCGGCCACGAGCCGCTGGGTGTTCGCTCACCGTCCGGGCCTGACCGGGCCCGCGCAGATCCGCCTGCGCGACGCCGACGTGCTCGGGCCCGCGCAGCAGGCGACCCTCGACACGTATCTCAACCTGGTCGTGCCGGCCCGCACCCGGATCGAGGCGACATTCCTGTCCCGCCCCACCCTCGGGGCGACGTTGCGGGTGCTGGCGGACACCGTCCGGCACCTGTTGGGCCGGCCGCTGGACGAGCCGCTGTCCCGACCGTCCGGAGGCGTCAGGCGGGCCGCATAGCCGTATCGACCTGTCTGGTCACGAGCGGCTCGCACCGCGCGTTCACGCAGGCGCCGGTCCGCAGGTCGAACGCGAAGTCGTGGGCCAGGCAGCGCAGGACCCCGTCGGCGATCACGGCGCCGATCGCGAGGTCTTCACCGGCGTGTGGGCAGTACCGGCCGATTTCGAAGGAGTTGTCGCCGTCGGCAACGACGAACGTGACGTCGGCCCCGCGGCCGGTCTCGTACTCCTCGACGGCCCGCAGCGCCCCCTCGTTCGCGTGCTTGAGCAGGCCGATGAGGTAGTCGTTGTACTGGTCGGGGTCGCGCCGCGCGGTCAACCGCAGCGACAGCAGCAGGTCTTCCCAACCGATCTGGCCGGTGAGCACCGCGCCCAGCCAGTGCCCGGCGACGGTGAACGTGTACTCGGGCGCTGGTGCGCCCCCGGTCAGGTCGACGGTGAGCCCGTCGGCGTCCATCCGCACGTCCCAGTTCCCGCCGCCGGGACCGGTCACCTCGAACCGGACAGTCATCCCGATCCGGCTCAGAAAGTACGGCGAAAGCGTGCCGAGGTGCGAGAAATGCGCATCGAACAGTCCGGCCAGATCGAGCCCCGGATCGGCGGCGGCGGCGTGCACCGAGGCGATGTCGGCGGCCCGGTCGGCGGCATAGCGGTCCAGGTATCCGTCGATCCCGTCGGTGTAGCTGAACCTCGCGGACACCGGATCCGGCGCCACCTCGCCGGTGGCCAGGTCCAGCCGGTCACCGGGGCGGAACGCCGCCCAGCGCTGCTGCGGAAGATGCTCGGCGAGCCAGTCGACGGCCTGCTCGGCGTCGGGAAAGATCCCCGGAGCGTCCGCAGTCGAGTTGAAGTGCCGCAGGTGCGGGTCGAGGAAGCACGGCGGCCCGGCGAACGGCACGGCGAGCACGGGCGCGGTCGCCCGGACCAGTCGTTGCACCGAGCGGTACTTGCTGACGCGTTTGTGATCCTCGATGGCGACCCGTACCTCGGGCGGATAGGCGTAGCAGATCGGATGCCACGAGGCGCCCGACGCCTGCACCGCCATCAGGTCCAGGCGACCGCCGGCGAGATGCTTCGCCCGGCGTGCCTGTGCCGCCGTCAAGCGGGCGTCGTTGCAGTTCAGGATCGCCTGCCCGTCGGCGACGATCAGGAACGCCGCGTCGTTGCACATCGGCGACTGCTCCGGGATGGCGGTGATCCACGATCCGCGGGTGTCCAGCGGAAACGGTCGCCACGGTTCCAGTTCGATCACCCGCGGCACGCCGGCGGACCGCAACCGTTCCCGGAATACACGCGAGCCGTAGCGCGGAATCAGCACCCGCGTGCGGTCCGGCAAACCGGTCAGCACGGACAGGTCCATGTGATCGAGATGCTCGTGCGAAACGGCAACCCAATCCGCGTCGC
>Ga0207674_10007416_pt1 | contig 12780 bp, 9 predicted proteins | sample KBSCornC72_FD_184303 | JGI IMG/M metagenome (GOLD analysis project Ga0207674, IMG submission 184303) | Corn rhizosphere microbial communities from Kellogg Biological Station, Michigan, USA - KBS Corn C7-2 (SPAdes) (version 2) | ecosystem: Host-associated > Plants > Roots > Rhizosphere > Soil ... | reverse complement strand
GGACGAAGAAGTTTTCGTGCTGGGGCTGAAGCCGCGCCGCACATATCAAATCGAAGTGGATGATGAGGAGATGACCGAGAAGAAGACCGATGCGGGCGGGATTCTGGAGATGAAGCTGCCGTACCAGGTGCAGATCGGCGTGCGGCACAGCAACGAGCCCACGATCAGCTGCGCAGGCGGCGAGGTCACGCTGCGCGGCCTGGTGATCCGGTCGGCCGACGCCACCGCGGTGCAGGCCGACGCGACGGTCCTGACGATGTCCAAGTGCGAGGCCAGCGCCGGCTACGGCGCGGCGATCAACCTCACCCGCGGGTCGACCCTGGCCGGCACCGACCTGAAGGTCACCGGCGGCCAGTTCGGCGTGGTCTTCGACGACGCGGGCGGCACCCTCGACAAGTGCGAGGTCACCGGCATCTCCGACGACGGTGTGATCGTGCGGGTCGGGTCGAACCCGACGATCCGCAACAGCACGGTGACGAACTGCGGCTTCCGGGGCATCTACGTCTATCACGCGGCCAAGCCGACGCTGGAGCGGTGCGAGGTGTCGCAGACCGGTGACGCCGGCATCGCCGTCGCGTCGCAGAGTGCCCCGGCGATCCTGTCCTGCTGGATCCACGACACGCAGGGCGTGGGCATCCGGGTCGAGCGCGGCTGCCGCGGCTCGATCGAGGCCTGCCGGATCGAGAGCACCGCGAGCCCGCGCATGCTGATCGAGGAGGGCGCCAACCCGACGGTGATCGAGGCGGGCGACGGCGTGGTGGCGAGCCGGGTCGGCGTCAACGCGATCGAGGGCTCCACCCAGCAGGACACCGACCAGGTCGAGAAGCTTCTCGGGGAACTGGACTCGATGATCGGCCTGGCCGGCGTCAAGGCCGAGGTGCGGGCGCTCATCGACGAGATCCAGGTCAACGAGTGGCGGCGCAGCGCGGGCCTCTCGGTGGGCACGGTGTCCCACCACCTGATCTTCACCGGCGCTCCGGGCACCGGAAAGACCACCGTGGCCCGCGTCTACGGTCAGCTGCTCAAGGCGCTCGGCATCCTCGCCAAGGGCAAGTTCAAGGAGGTCTCCCGGCGCGACCTGGTGGGCCAGTACATCGGGCACACCGCCGAGAAGACCACCAAGGTGTTCGAAGACGCGCTCGGCGGCGTGCTGTTCATCGACGAGGCGTACACGCTGTCGCGGTCGTCGGGCATCGGCAACGACTTCGGCCAGGAGGCCATCGACACCCTGGTCAAGTTGATGGAGGACCACCGCGACGCGATCGCGGTGATCGTCGCCGGCTACACGGCCGACATGCAGGACTTCCTCGACGCCAACGCGGGTCTCGCGTCGCGGTTCGCCAAGACCTTCGAGTTCGAGAACTACTCACCCGACGAGCTGGTGCTGATCGCCCAGCGCATCGCCAGGATGGACGACTACGTGCTCGCCCCCGGCGTCGAGGTGGGCCTGCACGAGTGGTTCATCCAGATCGAGCGCGGCGAGAGCTTCGGCAACGCGCGCGAGGCGCGCCGCCTGCTCGAGGGAATGCGCAAGGCGCAGAGCGGACGGCTGCGCGCGCTGGGCCGGGTGCCGTCGCGCGACGAGTTGCGCTCCCTCGTCCTCGACGACCTGCTCGCCGCCGCCCGCTAGCCGAGTGATCGCCGGCCGCAAAGATCGAGTTGATCTTGCAGTTCTGGCGGAACAAAGCCGCCCGAATCCGGTCAGCAATCCCGCCACAACTGCAAGATCAACGTGATCATGTGCGGCAGTGAGCGCGGGCGACGGCATACTCGCACGCATGGGCTACCCCGAGCCGGACGCGAGCATCGAGGCGTGGCGGCACAGCCTGGCCGCGATCGTCGACCTGTGCGCCGACCTGTCGCCCTCGCGGTGGGACACGCCGTCCGAGTGTCCGCTGTGGACGGTCAAGGACGTGTGCTCGCACCTGGTGGGCGGCGAGGAGTGGATGTGCGCAGGGCACCCGCGGCCCGAGCACGGCCTGGCCACGATCGCCGGCGACGCGGTGGCCGCCCGCCGCGACCGCGCCGGCGCCGACGTGCACGAGGAATTGTGCGCGGTGTTCGCGCGCCGGCAGCGCCAACTCGCCGACGAGCCACCGGACCCCGACGAGCCGACGTTCACCGCGTACGGCGTGCCGGTGGCGCTCGGGACGCTGCTCAGCCACCGCGCGTTCGACCTGTGGGTGCACGAGCAGGACATCCGGCGCGCCCTCGGCGTCCCGGGCAACCTTGGCACGGCCGGCGCGAGGCTCTCCGCCGAGATCCTGCTCGCGAGCCTGCCGCGGGTGGTCGCGAAGCTCGCGGCGGCACCGCCGGAATCGGTGGTGCGGCTGACCGTCGACGGCGAGGTCGCGTTCGACCGCGCGGTCACCCTCGACGCCGCTGGCCGCGGCCACCTCGCGCCGTGGACCGGCGCCGGTACCGGCGACGACCCGACGGCGCACCTGCGGATGGACTGGGAAACGTACTCCCGACTGGCCGCCGGGCGCATCGCGGCCGACAAGGCCGAGGTGACCGTCGACGGCGATATGGCGCTCGCCGACCGGATTCTCGCGAGGTTCGCCGTCACGCCGTGATCGTTCTGGCATGGTAGGCACGTGGGGGTTGATCTTCTGACGCGTGGCGGCGCGCTGGAAACGCGGGAAACGCTGGAAACGCACTGGTTGTGGGACGCGATGGCCGGCGCCACCGAGTTGCCGCGTCCGGTGCCGGCGGACGGCGCCGAGCTTGCCGACCTCGTCGACTGGGCGCGGGCGCACGCCGCGGACGGCGACGGGCGCTGCTCCGTCCTCTTCGAGGTTCTCGACGACGGCGGCCGCGCGGCGCGCGGCGCGGCACCACCGGGGATGCCGGGCGACCCGGACGAGTTCCCGGGCGGGTTCCCGGGCGGGTTCCCGGACAACAGGCAGACCGGGTACCGGATGTTCCGGGAGGCGCTCGGGCTGGTGCGGCGGCTGCGGGCGGCCGAGGCCGACCGGGCACGCGGCCGCTGGATCTTCCTGCGGCTGGAGACGGCGGCCACCTGGTACACCGTCGAGCGGTACTACGACCGGTGGCCCCCGTGGATGCCGCGCTGCCGCTACGCCGGCCCGTCGGTGCGCGGGCTCGGCCGCGAGATGAGCCGGCGCGCGCCGGAGTACCGGCCGCCGTGGGCCGATCTGCTCATGGCGTAACCGCTCAGCGGCGGCCGCCCTGCGGGAGCGCCGGGGGCTCGAGCCACTTGCCGCCCGTCGTGTCGCCCCAGCTGCCGTTGCCGAGGTACACGTACACCCGGCTGGACAGCGACCCGACCGCGGGCAGTCCGGGGATGGCCCCGTACGCCAGCCTCGGCACGCCCATCCATACCGGGCCGGTGAACGCCTTGGTCCGCGCCGCCATCGTCGCGGCTGTGGGCACGTCACCGGACGTCGAGGACAGCAGCTTCGTCAGCGTGATCGCGAGCTGGAAGTTCTGGACGCCGCCGTTGCGGGTGACGCCGCGCGCGGCGAGCGGCTCGAACCACTCGTTGAACGCGCGCACCTGCCACGCGGTCAGGTCGTCGGGCGCCGTCGCGTCGGGACTGATCGTGAACGCGATGTACTGCCAGCGCGGGTAGTCGCCGAGGGCCTTGACCACGTCGGGGCCGAGGCAGCCGGTGAACGTCAGGATCGGGGTGTCCACACCGAGTTGGCGCACCGCGTTGCTCAGCCCGACGCACTGTTGCGGCGTGCTGACCGCCGGGATGATCAGGTCGGCCTCCTGGGCCCGGCTCGCCGTGACGGCCCCGGTGAGGTCGGTGGAGTCGTAGGGGAACGTCGCGACCGTCGCGTTGATGCCGACCGCCTGGAGCGCCAGCTTGACCGCGTTGATCGCGAGTTCGGTGGCGGCGAAGCCGGCGGCGGCGATGAGCGAGACCTTCTTGGCTTTGACGAAGTCCCGGGCGTAGCTGACGATGCCGAGCACCCCGTACTGCCCCCCGTTGAGGTAGTACGCGTTGGGCGCCCGGGTGTCGGCGTCGGAGAACGGCAGCCCACCGAGCAGCGGCACCTTCGGTGCGAGCGCCGCGTGGAAGCCCTGGACGTCGCCCTCCAGGGTGCCCTGGAGCACGGCGGCCATCGACGGGTCGGCCGCGAAGTCCTGCGCACAACGGACCAGTTGCCCGGAGTCCGTCGGCAGGCACTTGCGAAGCTCGATGGGGTGCCCCTTCACACCCCCGAACTCCTCGTTGATGGAGCGGACCGCCTCCTCGATCACGAGCGTCGTCTCCGGCGACGCGGCGGCGCCCGTTTCGGTATTGATGAGCCCGACTCTGACCGGCGTTCCGGCCGCCTTTCCGGACGGCACTCCGGTGTATTGGGAAATGGTTCGCAGCGATTCCGGGCTGAGTCTGCGCGCAGCCGATCGACTTGCCGTGGGATCCGCCGAACCGTTGGGATTAACGCCTTTTCCGCACGCCGCCAAGGCGACGGCAGCGATGAGCGCTACGAGGGCGGCAACGGCCACTGACCTGCGCGAAGAGCGACTCACATTTGCGGAAGTTAGTTCTGCGAAGGTGTCCTCGTAAATGGGCTGATGGGCCCACCTGGCAGTCGGCTGTACGCATTGCGATTGCGCTTAGTAATTAACCTTTCGGCCACCGGGTGCGGCCCTTGCGGGCGACCGCGATCCCCCGCCCGGGTGTAAGTTTATGTGACCCTTAACGGCAGAGCGTAGCGGCGGGAGAGCGCTCAATGACAACGCATCGATCGCCCCGGATAATCGCCGCCCAGGGGGCCACCGCGATCGTGCTCTCGCGGGGCGTGGAGGAGCCGTCGGAGGTCGACCGGGCGACGCTCGAACTGCTCGCCGGGCGCGGCCACGCGCCGATCGGCGGGCTGTTCCGTTCGACTTGTCGAGGTCCGGTGACGGGGTGTAGTCGGACCAGCGTCACGGATCCGTCCGGTACAGGCCGCCGAGGAGGCCGAGGAGGCCGTCACCGCGGCGCTGGCACACATAGGCTCTGCACATGGTGCCGCCGCCGCGTGAGATGCAGGAGATCAACCGCAAGCTGATCACGGAGTTCCGGGAGAACGGGCGGGAACTGCCCGGCCGCCCGATCCTGCTGCTGACCACCGTGGGTGCCCGCACCGGGCAGCGGCGCACCACCCCGATGATGTTCGTCCGGCTCGACGAACGGCTGCTGGTGATCGCGTCCAACGCCGGCGCGCCGAAGCATCCGGACTGGTACCGCAACCTGGTGGCGAACCCGGCCGTCACCGTCGAGGCGGAGGGCAGAAAGTACGCGGCGACCGCAACGCCGGCGAAGGGCGCCGACCGCGACGAACTGTTCGGCCGGATCGTGGCGCAGTACCCGTTCTTCGCCGACCACCAGAGCGGGGTCGAGCGCACGATCCCGGTGGTCGAGCTGACCCCGGTCGAGTAGTAGGTTCCAAGGGTGACCAAGCAGAGTGCGAACATCGGCGTCGTCGGCCTCGCCGTCATGGGCAGCAACCTGGCCCGCAACCTGGCCAGCCGCGAGGGCAACGTGGTGGCCGTGTTCAACCGGTCGCCGGAACGCACCCGCCAGCTGATCGCCGAGCACGGCAGCGAGGGCGACTTCATCCCCAGCGAGACGATCGAGGACTTCGTCGCGTCGCTGCGGTCCCCGCGCACCGCGATCATCATGGTGCAGGCCGGCAAGGGCACCGACGCGGTGATCGAGCAGCTGGCCGAGCACTTCGAGCCGGGCGACATCGTCGTCGACGGCGGCAACGCCGACTTCCGCGACACCATCCGCCGCGAGAAGGTACTGAGCGCCAAGGGACTGCACTTCGTCGGTACCGGCATCTCCGGCGGCGAGGAGGGAGCGCTCAACGGCCCGAGCATCATGCCGGGCGGGTCCGCCGAGTCGTACAAGACGCTCGGACCGATCCTCGCGTCGATCGCGGCGGTCGCCGAGGGCGAGCCGTGCGTCACACACGTGGGCAGCGACGGCGCGGGTCACTTCGTCAAGATGATCCACAATGGCATCGAGTACGCCGACATGCAGCTCATCGCCGAGGCGTACGACCTGCTCCGCACGGTCGCCGGCCAGTCGCCGGCCGAGATCGCCGAGGTCTTCCAGGCGTGGAACACCGGCGACCTGGAGTCGTACCTGATCGAAATCACCGCCGAGGTGCTCAAGCAGGTCGACGCCGACACCGGCAAGCCGTTCGTCGACGTCGTGCTGGACCAGGCCGGCCAGAAGGGCACCGGCGTCTGGACCGTCCAGAACGCGCTCGACCTCGGCGTCCCGGTCGGCGGCATCGCGGCCGCGGTGTTCGCGCGCAGCGTGTCCAGCCACCCCGAGCAGCGCGCGGCCGTCCAGCGCACGGTCGCGACGCGCCCGGCGCCCACCGCGCCGGGCGATGATTTCGCCGACGCGGTACGCGCCGCCCTGTATGCGTCGAAGGTGGTCGCGTACGCCCAGGGCTTCGACGCGATCATCGCCGGCGCCAAGCAGTACAACTGGGAGATCGACAAGGGTGCCGTCGCCAAGATCTGGCGGGCCGGCTGCATCATCCGGGCCCAGTTCCTCAACCGGATCGTCGAGGCGTACGAGCGCAACCCCGACCTGGAGACGCTGCTCGAAGACGAGTACTTCGCCCGCGCGGTCGCCGACGGCGCCGACGCGTGGCGCCGGATCGTGTCCACGGCGGCGCTGTCCGGCGTCCCGGCGCCCGGCTTCTCGGCGGCGCTGGCCCACTACGACTCGCTCACCGCGCCCCGGCTGCCGGCCGCCCTGATCCAGGGCCAGCGCGACTTCTTCGGCGCCCACACCTACAAGCGGATCGACCGCGACGGCGTCTACCACACCATGTGGGGCGCCGACCGGCGCGAGGTCCGGCAGGACGCGGCCGCCAGCGGGCGCAGCGCAGCGGAGCCCGCGGTCAAGCGGCCGGATTCGGCAGGCACGGCCCACTGAACGACGTCGTCGCGACCCTGCGCGCCGCGGGCTGCGTCTTCGCCGAAGACGAGGCGCGGCTGCTGATCTCCGCGGCCACGTCGGCCGAGGACCTGGCGTCGATGGTGACCCGGCGGGTCGCCGGCCAGCCGCTGGAGCACGTGCTCGGCTGGGCGGAGTTCTGCGGGCTCCGGATCGCCGTGGATCCCGGCGTGTTCGTGCCGCGCCGGCGCACGGCATTCCTTGTAGATCTCGCCGCGCGCCGGCCCGCGCACGTGGTCGTCGACCTGTGCTGCGGCTCCGGCGCGGTCGGCGCGGCGCTGCTCGAGGCGCTGGGCCGGCTGGACCTCTGCGCCGTCGACATCGACCCGGCGGCGGTGCGCTGCGCGCGTCGCAATCTCGCCGGCACCGGAGCCCGCGTCTACCACGGCGACCTGTACCAGCCGCTGCCCGCCGACCTGCGCGGCCGGGTCGACCTGCTGGTGGCGAACGCGCCGTACGTGCCGAGCCAGGCGGTCGGCACGCTGCCGCCGGAGGCCCGGTTGCACGAGCCGCTCGCCGCGCTGGACGGCGGCGCCGAGGGGCTCGACGTCCTGCGCCGGGTGATCGCGGGGGCGCCCCGGTGGCTGGCAGTCGGTGGTCGGCTGCTGGTGGAGGCGAGGGAGGCACAGGCGCCGGCGCTGGCCGCGAGCGTCGCCGCCGCCGGTCTGACGCCGCGGGTCACTACGGATCTTGAACTGGGGGCCACCGTGGTCACCGGAATACGATCGTCGGCGTGACGTACCTGAACACACCGGCCGAATCGTCGCTGTACGCGGCCGAGGAGGCCGCCCTCGGCTACGTGCCGAACTACACCCGGGCATTCGCGCTCGCACCCGCGGCGTACACGGCGTGGCAACAGCTCAGCGGCGCCGTGCGCGGCGGGATGGACCTGCGCCGGTACGAGCTGGTGACGCTCGCCGCCGCCCAGGCGCTGGGCTCGGCGTACTGCAGCCTGGCGCACGCGCGGGTGCTGCGGGAGAAGTTCTACGGCGACGACGAACTGCGCGCGATCGCCGCCGACCACCGCTCCGCCGAACTGGACCCGGTCGACGTCGCCATCATGGACTTCGCCGCCCGCATCGCCGTCGACCAGCACGCGGCCACCGAGGCCGACGCCGAGAAGCTGCGCGGCCTCGGACTGTCCGATGCGGACATCTTCCAGATCGTGCTGGCGGTGGGCATAAGGCGCTTCTTCAGCGGCGTGCTCGACTCGGTGCACGCCGAACCGGACCCGGTGCTGCGCGATCTCGGTCGCCTGCTGCCCGACAGTAGGTCCTAGCCCGGTTCGGGCTGCTCGTCTGAGATCTTGGAATCCTGTGGTAGCTCCAGCTGCCACAGGACTCCAAGATCGATCTCACCGTGGCGCCGTCCCGCCGCCCGCAGAAGGCTTGCGCGTAAGTAGCTTAGTGCTAAGCTACTTACATGCGAGACCTCAGGTTTATCGCCGCTACCGCCGTCACGCCGTCCCTGTGGGGCACCACCTACCTGGTGACCACCGAGTTCCTGCCCGCCCACCGCCCCTTGCTGGCCGGGGCGGTGCGGGCGCTGCCCGCCGGCCTGCTGCTCACCGGTGCCGTGGCGGTGCTGGCCCGCAAGGGCGCGCTCCCGCGCGGTGCGTGGTGGTGGCGGGCGCCGCTGCTCGGCACGCTCAACATCGGCTTCTTCTTCGCGATGCTGTTCGTGGCCGCCTACCGGCTGCCCGGCGGTGTCGCCGCGGTGCTCGGCGCGCTCGGGCCGTTCGTGGTGGCCGGGCTCGCGTTCCTGCTGCTCGGCGACCGGCCCGCCCGGCGCACGCTGGTCGCCGGCGCGATCGGCATCGCCGGGGTCTCGCTGCTGGTGCTGCGCTCCAGCGCGGCGCTCGACCCGATCGGAATCGCGGCCGCGGCGGGCGGCACGCTGTCGATGTCGCTGGGCACCGTGCTGGGTCGCCGGTGGGGCACCCCGCCCGGCTTCCCGGGCCGGTCGACGGCGCTGCTCGCCCTCACCGGGTGGCAGCTGACCACGGGCGGGCTCATCCTGCTGCCCGTCGCACTCGCGGTCGAGGGCCTGCCGCCGACGGTGACACCGGCCAACCTCGGCGGGTTCGGGTACCTGACGCTCGTCGGCACGGCGCTGGCCTACTTCCTCTGGTTCCGCGGCGTCACGTCGCTGGCCCCGGCCCGGGTGACTGTGCTGGCGCTGCTCAGCCCGACGGTCGCCGCCGGGCTCGGCTGGGCGGTGCTGGGGCAGTCGCTGTCCGCCGGTCAGCTGGTGGGTGCGGTCGCGGTGCTCGGCGCGGTGCTCCTCGGCACGTCGACACCGGCCACCAAGCGGGCCGCCACGCCGGCCGCCACGCCGGCCCTCACGCCGGCCCTCACGCCGGCCCTCACGCCGGCCCTCACGCCGGCCCTCACGCCGGCCCTCACGCCGGCCGCCACGCCCGCCGCCACTCCGGCCGTGACGCCGGCGGCGCGGTCGGCGGGGGCGCCCTGCCCGCCCCGCCGCCCCGTGCCGCAGCGGGCCGCCGCGTAGCCGCTGCCCCGGCGATCTTGGACGTCTTCTACTGCTCGCGCGGTAGAAGACGTCCAAGATCGCGTGGGAGGGGGTGCACGGCCGGGCGCAGCGCGAATCGAGGGACGGGGAAGGGACGTATCCGCGGGTGACTCGCGTTAGGGTGTGCCGGCCGACCGCCGTCCCATCAAGGCGCTCGGTGGAAGGGGCTTGCGATGTCCGTCCGCCGCGCTCTAGCGCTCGCGCTTCCCGCACTGCTCTCGGCCGCCCTGGTGCCCGCTGCCGCGTCCGCCCATCCGGGCTCCGACGCCGGGCACTCGCTGCGCGGCCCGCTGACCAATCAGGACTTCTACTTCGTCATGGCCGACCGGTTCGAGAACGGCGACACGGCCAACGACACCGGCGGTCTCACCGGCGACCGGCTGGTGACCGGATTCGACCCGACCGCCAAAGGCTTCTACAACGGCGGTGACCTCAAGGGCCTGCGCAACCGGATCGACTACATCCGCGGGCTGGGCACCACGGCCATCTGGCTGACGCCGAGCTTCAAGAACAAGCCGGTCCAGCTCGAAGACGGCCCGTCCGCCGGCTACCACGGCTACTGGATCACCGACTTCACCCAGATCGACCCGCACCTCGGCACGAACGCCGACCTGCGGGCGCTCGTCGACGCGGCGCACGCGCGCGGCATGAAGGTCTTCTTCGACATCATCACCAACCACACGGCCGACGTGATCGGCTACGACACCGGCGCCCGCAAGCCGTACGTCAGCAAGGACGTGGCGCCGTACAGGACGGCGTCCGGCCAGCCGTTCGACGACCGTGACTACGCGGGCACGAACCAGTTCCCGCCGCTGTCGGCCACCACGTCGTTCCCGCCGGGCTACACGCCGGTGCTCGACCCGGCCGAGCAGAACCTCAAGCAGCCGGCCTGGCTGAACGACGTCACCCTGTACCACAACCGCGGCGACACGACGTTCGTCGGCGAGAACTCGCAGTACGGCGACTTCTTCGGCCTCGACGACCTGTTCACCGAGAACCCGCGGGTCGTCCGGGGCATGATCGACATCTACAAGACGTGGATCCGCGACTTCAGCATCGACGGCTTCCGCATCGACACGATGAAGCACGTCAACGACGAGTTCTGGCAGAAGTTCGGGCCCGAGGTGCTCGCGTACGCCCGCAGCCAGGGCAAGCGCGACTTCTTCATGTTCGGCGAGGTCGCCCTCGACGGCAGCGGGCCGGCGCAGAAGGCGTTCACGTCGCGCTACACGACCACGAACCAGATGCAGTCGATCCTGGACTTCCCGTTCCAGGACGCGGCCCGCAACTTCGCCTCGAGGAGCCGACCCACCGACGCTCTCGGCGCGTTCTTCGACAACGACGACTGGTACACCGACGACGACTCGAACGTCTACCAGCTCCCGACGTTCCTCGGTAACCACGACATGGGCCGCATCGGCGGCTTCGTGGTGGCCGACAACCCGGGCGCCGGCGACGCCGAGTGGGTGGCCCGCGACCGGCTCGCGCACGAGCTGATGTACTTCTCTCGCGGCAACCCGATCGTCTACTACGGCGACGAGCAGGGCTTCACCGGCAACGGCGGCGACCAGCTCGCCCGCCAGACGATGTTCGCGAGCCAGGTGCCGGAGTACCTGGACGACGACCTGCTCGGCACGTCGGCCACCCACGCGCAGGCGAACTTCGAGCCGGGCCACCCGCTGTACCGCTCGGTTGCGTCGCTTGCCGCGTTGACCCGGCAGTTCCCGGCGCTGCGCAACGGCGCCCATCAGAACCGGTACTCGACGGGGCAGGCGGGCGTCTACGCGTTCTCCCGGATCGACAGGGGCGCGCAGCGCGAGTTCGTGGTGGCGCTGAACAACAGCGAGCAGCCGAGCACCGCCGCGATCCCGACGTACATCGCCAAGGGCAAGTGGGCCAAGGTCTACGGCGACGGCGAGCGGTTCGCCCGCTCGGCGTCCGACGGCAAGCTGACGGTCACCGTGCCGCCGCTGTCGGCCGTCGTGTATGCCTCGCTCGACAAGATCGCGCGGTCGAAGGTCGCGCCGTCGATCAGCATCGGCACCGCCGAGCCGTCGGCCGAGTCGCGCGGGCGCACCCACGTGACGGCGAACGTGGGCGGCTCCTCGTTCTACGAGGTGACCTTCCAGGCCAAGGTCGGCAACGGGCAGTGGCGCTCGATCGGCACCGACGACACCGCGCCGTACCAGGTCTTCCATGACACCACGGGGATCCGGTCCGGCGAGACGGTGCAGTACCGGGCGGTCGTGCTCGACAACGCCGGGCACGAGCGCGCCAGCGCGCCGAAGCGGTCCACGGTGCCGCTGCCGACCCTGTCCATCGAGGTGCCGGCGGAGGGCAGCGGCGTCCGTGGCACCGTCGAGGTGCGCGCGGTGGCCGACCCCGAGCGGGGCAGCCACGTCGTGCGGATCGACCGCCGGGTGGCCGGTGGCGCCTGGACGCCTGTTGGCACCGACTCCTCGTCGCCGGCGTACACGGTGTTCGACAACCTGGCGCCGCTGAACCTGGCGGCCGGCACGACCGTCGAGTACCGGGCGGTGCTGATCTCCGGCCCGGCCCAGGTGACGAGCGCCGTGCGGGCGGTGCGCTACGCCGGGCCACCGGCGCAGACCGCGACGCTGTGGTACTTCCGGCCCGCCGGTGACTACGGGCAGTGGGGTCTGCACATGTGGGGCGACGCTGTCGATCCGGCCACGCTGGCGCAGATCGGCTGGGACACGCCGTGGCAGCGCTCCGGCGTCGAGGGCGGGTGGGCCCGGTACGACATCCCGCTCGTCGACGACACCAAGCCGGTGAACTTCATCATGCACCTACCCAGCGGCGACAGTGTTCCGGACACCAGGGAGCCGGGCGGCGACCGCAGCTTCCTGCCGATCAACAGCCCGCAGGTCTGGCTGGTCCAGGGCGACCCGACGGTGTACACCGTCCAGCCGCCCGTGTGACCCTCTCTAGCGATCTTGGACGTTTACTACTGTGGGAGCGGTAGTAGACGTCCAAGATCGCGGGGATCGGCACCTGGGGGAGCGAGCGCATGCACGACGACCGTCGGGTGGTGGAGTCGAGGATCGACCGGACCATCCGGGAGCGGGTGAAGCCGGCCGTCCATCCGCTGACGGTGCCGCTCGCCGTCGAGTCGTGGACCTGCCCGGGTGAGCCGGTGCCGGTGGCCGAGGGGCTCGCGGCGCCGTACCAGCCGGCCGCGGTCGGCGATCCGTGGGGCGCGCCGTGGGGCACCACCTGGTTCCGGTTCACCGGCGAAGTGCCCGCCGAGTGGGCCGGGCGCGCCGTCGAGGCCATCGTCGATC
>Ga0207674_10007415_pt1 | contig 12782 bp, 10 predicted proteins | sample KBSCornC72_FD_184303 | JGI IMG/M metagenome (GOLD analysis project Ga0207674, IMG submission 184303) | Corn rhizosphere microbial communities from Kellogg Biological Station, Michigan, USA - KBS Corn C7-2 (SPAdes) (version 2) | ecosystem: Host-associated > Plants > Roots > Rhizosphere > Soil ... | reverse complement strand
CATTGTGGTCCGAATGGTGATGGGTGACGAAGACGTGGCGGAGCCTCTGGAGTGACGCACCGGCGATCACGAGCTGGCGCGCGACGCCGTCGCCGCAGTCCACGAGGTAGAGGACGTCGTTGACGATGATCACCTGCGCCGACGACATGTTGGTCTTCTTCGGTCGCGGGCCGCCACCGGTACCAAGCAGGATCAGCCTTGTCTTGTTGCCCTGCGCCTCGCTCCAGTTCGGTAGGTAGGCGGCGCCGGTCAGCACGGCAGCGGCGTTGAGAAATGTGCGACGGTTCATGTCTGCCTGCATATCAGGCTCCTCTTATCTCGGATCCCGGACGTCGACCGGCAGGGACCATGCGGCGTGGGCGGGCGAGTTCTCCACGGGCCGACTATAGCGTTCGGATCGTGAGGGAGCAAGAATCGGTCGTCGCTCAGTGGAAGTCGTGCGAGGGCAGGGCGCCCAGGCGGACCTCGAGCGCGCGGAGGCGCTCGGCGCGCACCGAGATCACGCCGTCCTCGTGCTGGAGGCGGCCGTCCACGAGGAGAAAGGGCTCGCCGGTGAGGAGCTCGCGGTAGCGGGCGAAGTGCTGCGGGCGCACGATCACGTTGATCAAGCCCGTCTCGTCCTCGAGATTGAGGAAGACGAAGCCCTTGGCGGTGCCCGGACGCTGGCGCACCACCACCGCGCCGGCCACCCGCACCGCGCTCCCGTGCCGCCGGGCGGCGAGCTCGGCGGCACGCGTCACCCCCTGCCGGGCGAGCGCGGCGCGCCGCAGCGCCATCGGATGCGGCCCCACCGAGAGGCCCATGCCCGCATAGTCGGCCACGACCTCCTCCTCCTCCGTCATGGGCCGCAGCGGCGAGGGCGAGGGCGGATCGGGCAGGTCGGCGTAGAGCGCCCCCGCCGGCCGGATGGCGCGTTCCCCTTCCCACAGCGCCTGGCGCCGCTCGAGCCCCAGCCCGCCCAGCGCGCCCACCTCGCCCAGGCGCGCCAGCTCCTCGCGGTTGACGTCGCCACGGCGCACGAGATCGGCCACGGAGTCGAAGGGCCGCGCGAGGCGCGCCGCCTCCAGGCGCTTGCCCGCGTCTTCACGCAATCCCTTCACGTAGCGGAGTCCCAGCCGCACCGCGCCGTCCGCCTCGATGGCGCAGAGCCAGCCCGAGCGCGTGACGTCGATGGGCAGGATCACCTGCCCGTGCCGCTGAGCGTCCCGCACGATGGTGGCGGGGTGATAGAAGCCCATGGGCTGATTGTTCAGCAGCGCCGCGTAGAACGCCGCCGGGTGATGCGCCTTGAGGTAGGTGCTGGCGTAGGCCAGGAGCGCGAAGCTGGCCGCGTGCGAGTTGTGCACGACGACGTCATTGGCGATGAAGTTATGGTCTTCGTCGACGGAGAGATCGTAGGTCTCCTGCATTCCCCCCGGCTCGATCACCGTGACAGGCTCCCAGTCGATCTTCGCATCCAGCATGGGATCGGTGACCACGGCGATGTCGTCCCCCACGCGCAGGTGGCCGAGCGGGCGCCAGCCGTCCAGGGTCAGTAGCGGGTGCTCGGCGGTGGCCGTCACCTCGCGGCCGAGCGCGGTGCAGAGACGGTAGACCATCCGCGGGCCGCTGGCCGTGGCGCCGAGCACGCGCCGCTTTCGGATGCGCAGGTCTTCATCGCAGGCCAGCGTGTGGGTGAGGGGGACCCGCCCCGCCACCACGTCCTCGATCTTCACTCGCCGCCCGGTATCGGCATCGATCACCCGCGTGTCGCCGACCACGCACTCCGGGAAGCCATAGAGCGCGAAGGCGGTGATGGAGCGGATGATGGCCTCCGCCGGCTCGCCGGTGATGCCCTGGCGCAGCATGCCGGCGCGGAGCTTGCCCTCGATGTCGGCCATGGCGCGGGCGGCGCGCTTGAACCCGAGCGCGCGGCGCAATTCCTCGGCCTCGCCCCCGGTGAAGCCCGCGGTGGCCATGGCCATGCGGAGCAGTTGCTCCTGGAAGAGCGGCACGCCGAGCGTGCGCCGCAGGATGGGCTCGAGCGTGGGATGCGGCACCGTCACCGGCTCGCGGCCGGCGCGGCGGCGGAGATAGGGGTGCACCATGTCGCCCACGATGGGCCCGGGCCGGATGATGGCCACCTGCACCACGAGGTCGTAGAAGCGCTCGGGGCGCAGGCGCGGGAGCGTCGCCATCTGCGCGCGGCTCTCCACCTGGAAGACGCCGACGGTGTCGGCGCGCTGGAGCATGTCGTAGACGGTGGGATCGTCGGGCGGCAGATGGGCCAGGTCCACGGCGCCGCCGCGCGCGGAGATCATCTCGATGGCGTCCTGGAGCAAGGACATCATGCCGAGCCCCAGGAGATCGACTTTCACGATGCCCAGCGCGCCGCAGTCGTCCTTGTCCCACTGGACCACGGAGCGGCCGGGCATGGTGGCGGGCTCGAGCGGCACCACCGCGTCCAGCCGCCCCTGGCAGATCACCATGCCGCCCGAGTGCTGGCCGAGGTGGCGCGGGAGGTCCTGGATGGCCGACCAGAGGGCGGCGAAGACCTGCATGCGCGGGTGCGCGGGATCGCAGCCGGCGGCGGGGAGGTGCGCGAGGAGGGTGTCGCCGGGATCCTTGAACTCGAAATTCGTCACGAACCCGCTCAGCCGCTCGATGAGGTCGGGGGGCAGGCCCAGCACCTTGCCGACCTCGCGCGCCGCCAGACGGCCCCGGTACGTGATGACATTGGCGGTCATGGCGGCGCCGAGGCGCCCATAGCGCTCGTAGACGTACTGGATCACCCGCTCGCGCCGGTCCCCGCTGGGCAGATCGAGGTCGATGTCCGGCCACTCCCCGCGCTCCTCGGAGAGAAAGCGCTCGAAGAGCAGCTCCATGCCCACCGCGTCCACCGCGGTGATGCCGAGCGCATAGCAGACGGCGCTGTTGGCCGCCGAGCCCCGCCCCTGCACGAGAATGCCCTCGGCGCGGCAGAACTGGACGATGTCCCAGACGATGAGGAAATAGCCGGGGAGGTCCAGCCGGCCGATGAGCTCCAGCTCGCGCGCGATCTGCTGCCGCGCCCGCTCGGCGAGCTTGCCGTCTCCGTAGCGCGCCCGGCGTCCCTCCTCGGCGAGATGGCGCAGGAGGCCGATGGGCGTTTGCCCCGGCGGCAGCGGGTAGTCGGGGAAGCGGTAGCCGAGGTGCTTGAGGGTGAAGGCCAGCCGGATGGCGAGCTCGCCGCTATGGGCCACCGCGTCGGGGCAGTCCGCGAAGAGACGCTCCATGTCGCGCGAGCGCCGGAGATGGCGCTCGCTATTGTCGGCGAGGAGCCGGCCCGCGCGGTCGAGCGTGGTGTGATGGCGGATACAGGTGAGCGCGTCCAGCAGCGGCCGCTGCTCGCGCTCGGCCATGCGCGGCGCATTGGTGGCCAGGAGCGGCAGGCCCAGGGTGGCCGCGGCCCCGCGCAGCCACTCGTTGCGCGCCTCCTCCGCGCGGCGGAAATGGCGCTGCAGCTCGGCGTAGACATTGCCGCGGCCGAAGACGCCCGCGAGCCGGTCGAGCAGCGCGCGCGCCGCGGGAGCGCCGCCGGCCTCCAGCGCCAGCGCCACCGGCCCGTCCTCGCCGCCGGTGAGGCACACCAATCCCACCGCGTGTTCGGCGATCTCGTCCATCGTAACCGCCCCGGTGTCCTTGGAGGAGGCGCGCATCTTCATCTTGGTGAGTAGGCGGCAGAGGTTCTGATAGCCTTCGAGGCTTTCCACCAGCAGCGGGAGCCGGCCGCCCTCCGCCAGCGTGACCTCCGCGCCCACCAGGGGGTTGATGCCCACGCGGGTGGCCGCGCGGTAGAAGCGCGGGGCGCCGTAAAGCCCGTCGCGGTCGAGGAGGGCCAGCGCCGGCTGCTCGAGCGCGGCCGCGCGCTCGGCCAGCTCCTCGGGCAGAGCCGCCCCCTCGAGGAAGCTGAAGGCGCTGCGGGCGTGCAGCTCGACGAACACGGCGCGCGCCTCCGGTCAGGCGGGCGAGCGGCGCGGGATGAAGCGGCGCGGCTCGATCAGGTCGAGCAGCTCGGCGAAGCCCGACTTCAGCACATGGGTGGGCCGCACGTCCGCCTCCGCGAGGCGCTCCGAGCTGGCGAGCATGGCGGGCGTCCAGTGAGACACGCGGCGCAAGAGATCGTAGCCGGGCCGGCCGCGGAGGTCGCCGTAGCGGGCGAACACGTCGACCACCCCGGCCGCCTGCGCCATGGCCACGTCCTTGACCAGGCTATCGCCCACGTACACCGCCTCTCCGGGCTCGGCGCCGAGGTCGCCGCGCAGGATGTCGAGCAGCACCGCAGCGTCGGGCTTCCACACGCCCTCCCGCGTATGCCGGTGCACGGTGTGGCGGAAGCCGTAGTGCTCCGGCGGATAGCGGCGGATCTCGGCCCGGCTGACGCCGTCGGGCAGCGCGTGATCGGGGGGCGAGTAGAGGACGTCGAGCACGCCGTCCAGATGGAGCGCGCGGGCGCGATAGCTGGCGTGGAAGGCGCGCGACTCCGTGTACGCCACCACCTGCGTCCCCGCCGCCCGCAGCGCCCGCAGCGTCTCGAGCACGCCGGGATAGAGCCGCAGCGTCGCGCGGCGCGCGGTGCGATAGGCCTCGATGGCCCCGGCATAGCGCGTGGGCAAGTCCTCTCCCGGATGGCGGGCGCGCAGCGAGGGCAGCGCCTGGATGGCGAAGGCGTACTCCGTGGTGCCGTGCTCCCGGTGCACCGCGTGGAGCTCTTCCTCCAGGGTGGCGCGCGGGAGGCCGCTATCGGTCACGAGCCGGTCGAGCATGGCGCCGAAGGCGGCGCGCCACATCTCGAGCCAGTCGAAGAGCGTATTGTCCATGTCGGTGACGAGGACGGTGATGGCGGGACGGGTCATGGCTCGCGTCGCCTCAATCGTAGACGCCTTCGAGCACCCACGCCGAGCCATCATGGGCCAGGCGGCCGAGCGTGCCGTCGGCGAGCTCCACGTCCCATTCATCCGCGCTCCAGCGGCTCTCCAGCCACCACTCGCCCGACACCCGCCACGGCCCGGCGCTGGCCACGATCGGGCCCATGAGCCCGCCGGATCGGAGATGCACCGGCCGCCCGCCCACGAGCCGCACCTGCGCCGGCCGCGGCGGGCGAAGCCGGCGGAGGGCGAGAACTCCGCCCTCGCCCGGCCCTCGCCTCTCCCCGGACGGCGCCGCCGCGCGGAAGAGCGCATCGAGGGGCTCGAGGCGGACGGCGTCGGGGCGATGCGTGTCGAGAAGCACGGGCACGCCGAGATTGCCGGCGCCCACCACCCCGATGACGCGCGCGATGGTCTCGGCCAGCGCGCGCGGACTCGGCCGCGGCTCGCCCTCGAAAGGCTCCTGCGCGGCGAGCACGCGCACCGGCTGGGCGCGGAGCGTGAGCGCCGTCACCGCGCCCGCGGGCGGCGCGGCGGCGAGGGTAGCGCGAAGCACGGCCATCACTGCGCCCGCCTCGCGCGTGGGCACGGGCGGGACGAAGGAACCGCGCACCTCGCGCCCCGGCCCGCGCGCGACCGGCACGCGACACGACCACTCGAAGAGGTCGGCGGCCACCGCCTCGGCCTCGAGCCGCGCGCAGACGCGGCCGGCCATCTCGGCGAAGAGGGCAAAGAGCGGCTCGAGATTGTCCGCCGCCCAGTCCAGCTCTCGCGTCTCCTCGAAGCGGCGCGGCGGGCGCCAGGGCAAGAGCGGGCGCGGATCTTCTCCGCGCGCGAGCGCCTGGAGCCGCGGCCCCTCGGCGCCGAGCCGCTCGAAGAGCTCCCGCGCGGGAAGCGCGGCGAGCTCGCCGAGGGTGCGGAGCCCCCAGCGCTCCAGCCGCCGCGCCATCTCGACGGGCAAACCCAGCAGCGCCAGCGGCGCGGGGGCGAGATAGGCGGCGTCACCCTCGGGCGGGACGCGCTCCGCGCCCGCGCCCCAGCGCGCCGCGAGGCACGCGGCGACGCGGCTGCCCGCGATGCCGACCCGCGCGGGCAGACCCGCCGCCGCCGTCGCCGCCGCCAGCCGCCGGGCCAGCGTCGCCTCGTCGCCGAACAGCGCACCGAGACCGGCCGTGTCGAGATAGACCTCGCCGGGGCCGCCTTCCTCCACGCGGGGTGAATGCGCCAGCGCCACTTCGAGCAGCGCCGACTGCGCGGCGGCCTCGTGAGCGGCCACGCGCTCGCGGCAGATCGCGCCACCCGAGCGCGCCAGCGCCGCCGCCTCCGTCATGCCGGGGGCGATGCCGAGCGCGCGCGCCGCCGCGGCGACCTCGAGCACCAGCCGCCCGGGACGCGCCTCGTCGAGCACCACCAGCGGCTGTCCGGCGAGCGCGGGCTCGGCCCGCACCGCCGCCGCGGCGGCGAAGCCGGGCACGAGAAGACAGCCGAGCCGCCTCAGAGCCGCCACGCGAGCTTCCATTCCGTCCCGCTCTCACCCGCAGTGGGCGCGGGGGGGCGGGCGCGCAGCACACGCACGCGCGAGCCCAGCCCGTCGAGCCGGCGGGGGCGCGGCGAGCCCATCCAGCGCGCCGGGCCGCGCTCCACCGCGAGCACGAGCGCGGCCGCGCTCCCCGCCAGATGCCGCGAAGCATGGACGATGAGCCGGGTGGGCGTGTCGCGCACCGCGCGCTGCAGTCGAATCCAGGTGGCCGGCGCGAAGGTCGGCGCCGTGCGGGCGGGGCTCGTCAGATCCGCGGCGAGATCGAGGGCCACCCAGGCAAAGCCCCCGCAGCGCGCAAGCAGCTCCGCCGCGTGGCAGGCGGCATCGAGCCGGCCGCCGCGCCCGCGCACCCAGCACAAGGAGCGCAGCTCGGCGCCGGCGGCCGCCGCGCCCGCGGGGTCGAAGGTGTCGGGGCCGTCCACCAGGGCGACGAGATCGCCGGCGGCGGTGGCGCGGGCCAGAAGGGCCGTGAGAAGACTGCTGCCTCCCGCGGACCGCGGGCCGACAATCTCGCTGAGCTGGCCTCGGGGAAACGCCTCCAGCAAGGAGGCGATGCTCTCGAGACCCCACCCTGGCGGGGGTAAGGGCTCTGTCGCTATGGCCATTGTTGGGTGTCCGGTTGCGCTGAGTGAACAGATTACACATCAAGTGTTGAGTGGGTGCAATATCAAGATGCGGTGGGAGTGATCTCCCGATTACCCCAGATATGGTGGTAAGTTCAGACTCGCATGAATGCTCCGGCAGGCCGCGCCCGTCACGTCGCCGTCATCGGCGAAGCCACCTGCTCGCGGCGCACCGCCGCCGCCGCCGAGCGCATCGGGCGCGCCCTCGCCACCGCCGGCGCCGTGCTCTTCACCGGCGGCCGCGGCGGAGTCATGGAAGCGGCCTCGCGCGGCGCCGCCGAGGCGGGCGGCACCGTCGTCGGCGTGCTCCCCGGCTTCGACCGGAGGGGCGCCAACCGCTGGGTGCAGATCCCCGTGGTCACCGGCATGGATCAGGCGCGGAACGTGATCCTCGTCCGCTCGTGCGAGGCGGTGATCGCGGTGGGCGGGATGTACGGCACTCTCTCGGAGATCGCGCTGGCCCTCAAGCTCGGCATTCCGGTGATCGGCCTCCGGACCTGGCGGCTGCGGCAACCGGACGGGCGCCGGGTGCCCATCGTCGTGGCGCGGACTCCCGAGGACGCGGTGGCCCGTGCGCTGGCCGCCGCCGGGCGGACGCGCGCGCGGACCGGCGCGCGGTCCCGGACCTGGCTCTCGTGATCGCGCCGTCGCGGGCGCCGCGCCCCACGACGCGCTAGACTCTCGCCGATGATCCCCGTGACCGTGGAGGGCCTCCGCAAGCGCTACGGCCAGGTGGAGGCGCTTCGCGACGTCACCCTGGAGTTCGAGGCCGGCCGCCTGTCCGCGATCCTCGGGCCCTCGGGCTGCGGCAAGACGACCCTGCTGCGATCCATCGCGGGATTCGTCTCGGTGGACGCGGGCGCCGTCCGCTTTGCCGGCGAGGACGTGACGGCGATGCCGCCGCAGGGGCGCGGCACCGCGATGGTCTTCCAGAACTACGCGCTCTGGCCCCACATGACCGTGTTCGACAATGTCGCCTACGGACTGCGCCTCCGGCGCGTCGCCGCCCCCGAGATCCGGCGCCGGGTGCTCGACGCGCTCGCGCTCGTGGAGATCGGCGACGTGGAGACGATCGCCCGCCGCAAGCCGGGCGCGCTGTCCGGCGGCCAGCAGCAGCGGGTGGCGCTCGCGCGCGCCCTCGTCGTGGAGCCACGCGTGCTCCTGCTCGACGAGCCCCTGTCGAACTTGGACGCCAAGGTGCGCCAGCGGCTGCGGGTCGAGGTGCGACGGCTGCAGCGGCGCGTGAAGATCACCACCATCTACGTCACCCATGATCAGGAAGAGGCGCTCGCCATTGCCGATCGCGTCGTGCTCCTGCACGCGGGCCAGGTCGTGCAGAGCGGAGCGCCCGAGGACGTCTACCGCCGGCCGGCGAGCGTATTCGCCGCCGATTTCCTGGGGGTGGGCACGCGGTTCGAGGGCCGCGCCGAGGCCGGGTCGCTGCACGTGGCCGGGCACCGCCTGCCGTACGACGGTGGCGCGCGCGGCCCGGTACTGGTGGTGGTGCGCTCGTCCGATGTGACGCTCGAGCCCCGAGAGGCGACCGCTTCGCAGAGTGCGCTGGTCGGGCGCGTCGAGGAGCGCCTGTTCCTCGGCGCCTTCTACCGCCACTACGTACGCGTGGGCGACACGCTGCTCATGGCCGACAGCCCCGAGCCGGTCGGGGAAGGCCCGGTGACGGTCCGCGTAGCGCCGGACCGCCTGCGTGTGTACGAGGACACGGAACGCTGATCGCGAGGCCGCCGTGGAGGCGGCCCGCGGACAAGGAGAATCCCGCCATGCTCGTCAGGCTCCTGGCTCTGCTGCTCGCTCTCGCGGTGCCGGCGTCCGCGGCCACCCGGCTCAACGTGGCCATCGGCGCCGACGTGAACGTGGTCGAGGTGCACAAGACGCTGCTCGGGCCTGGGTTCAAGGTCCAGGCGCCCGACATCGACGTGAACGTGGTCGGCACGGGCACCGGTGAGCCCGCGAGCCGCGCCATCTACACCAAGATCAAGGCGCAGGCCGACGCCGGCCGCAAGGACTGGGACATCGACGTCGCCCTCGTCAGCATGGCGGTGGCCTCCCAGATGGTGAAGGAAGGGCTGCTCCACGCCTACGTGCCGCAGATGAAGAACGCCCCCCTGGTGAAGGGCGCCGAGGTGAAGGAGGCCTTCGGGGTCAAGGTCGAAGGCTACGTCGTCCCCATGTTCCAGAATCAGATCGCCATCGCGTACAACCCGGCCAAGGTTCCCACGGCGCCGAAGTCCTTCGACGATCTCACCGTCTGGACCAAGGCCAACCCCGCCAAGTTCGGCTACAACGGGATCAAGGGCGGCGTGTCGGGCGTCGGCTTCACCATGGGCTGGGTGTACTGGAAGACCGGGCTCTACACGCAGCTCACCCAGGGCCCCTTCGACAAGTCCCGCGAGGAGGCGATTCGCTCGGCGATCACCGCGCTCCGGGACTTCAACCGCGACGCGCTCATCACGAACGGCAATGCCGGCACCCTCGACGCGCTGAATCGGGGCGAGATCTGGATGGGCGTGGTCTGGATCGACCAGCTCGTGGCCTGGAAGAACGAAGGCCGGATGGACCCGTCGATCACGCCCGCGCTGATCGCGCCCGGGCTCCCGATCTATCCGCTCTACCTCGTGGTGCCGCGGGAGGCGGCCAACCGCGCGGCGGCGGCGCGGTACATCGACTACATCGCCACCCCCGAGGTCCAGGCCAAGGCCATCGTCGAGCGCTTTGGCTGGTATCCGGGCGTCGACGCCGACCGCGTGCTGCCGCTGATCAGCCCCAAGGCCAAGGAGCTGCTCTTCAAGGGCGTGACCGCCTCGGATCTGGCGCGGTATTCCCGGCAGATGCCGATCAAGGAGTACCACGACCTGATCACGCTCGCGTACGAGGAGATCGTGCGCTGACCGTCGCCGAGCGCATCCTGTGGGCGGCGCTCTGCGCGCCGGCCCTGGCCGTCCTCGGGTTCGTGTTCCTGTGGCCGCTCGCGGCCTCGGTCGCGGCCAGCTTCACCCGCGACGGCGTCGTCACCCTCGCCAACTACGAGACCGTCCGCCGCCTCTACGCGATCGACGTCGCCTATACGGTCGGGGTGGCGGCGGCGGGCACCGGGCTCACCTTCGCGGTGGCCATTCCCGCGTGCGGCTGGCTCCGGTCCCGCGCGTTCGGCCCCGTCGAGTTCCTCCTGAAAGTTCCGCTGTTCGTGCCGTTCGTCGTGGTCGGCCACGCGCTGCGCGTCTTCATGAGCCCCCACGTGCCGGCCTTCTCGTCATCATGGGGCGGGATCGCGGTGGCGCTGGCCTGGAAGCACCTGGGCCTGGCCGTGCTCCTTCTCCTGGGCGCCTTTCGATCCGTCGACGAGAGCTATCTGGAGGCCGCGCGGAACTTCGGGGCCGGCACCGGCCGGGTGACGCGCGACGTCCTGATGCCGATGGCGGCGTCGTCGCTCGCGGTGAGCGCGATTCTCATCTTCTCCTCGATGCTCGCGTCGTTCTCCATCCCGCTCATGATGGGCCGCGGCGGGGGCCCGCAGATGCTGATGATCGACGTCTACTACCGCTTCGGCCAGCACGGCGACTTCGCCACCGCGTCCGCGCTCGGCGTCGTCGCGTACCTGCTGGCGATGGGCGCCGCCCTCGTCTATGTCCGGCGCCTCACGTCGGGGCGGCATGCCTGACGGGGCCGCCCGCGACTCATCCGGAATCGGCCCCCTCGTGGGGCGAGCGGCCGCGCTCGCCGTCACCGCCTTCGTGGTCCTGGGCCCGCTGGCGAGCCTGGCCGTGTGGTCGCTGGCGGAGCGATGGACCGCGGGCAGCCCCTGGCCCCAGCGCTTCGGACTGCGGTACTGGGCCCGGATGGCGAGCGGCGACTTCCTGGAGCCGCTTCGCACCGGCCTCATGGTGGCGGCGGTGGTGACGGTGCTCGCGCTGATCCTGGCCTTGCCGCTCGGCTACGCGCTGGCCCGCCTGACCTTCCCCGGCCGCACGGTGGTGCTCCTGCTGTTCCTGCTCCCGCAGGCCTTCCCGCAGCTCCCCGTGTTCGCCAGCGCCACCCGTGAATTCTACCGCTGGGGTCTGGCCGGCACCGTGCCGGGCGTGGTGCTCGTGCATCTGGTGGGCGGGCTCGTCTTCGCGGTCTGGACGATGACCGCGGTCTTCCGCGCCATCGCGCCCGAGCTGGAGGAAGCGGCCTGGAACCTCGGCGCGTCCACCACGCGCGCCTTCCTCGGGATCGCGCTCCCGCTCGCGGTGCCCGGCATCGTGGCCAGCGCGCTTCTCGTGTTCCTCTACTCGCTCGACGAGTTCACGGGCACGCTGCTCGTGGGGTCGCCGTTCGTCACCACGCTGCCGGTGTACATGTACACGGCGTCGGTGGGCTACGAGCTCCAGATCGCGTCGGTCACCGCCCTGGTGCTGATGGTCCCCGGCGCCGTCCTCCTGCTCCTGCTCGAGCGGTTCCTGCGCTCGGAGTATCTCGCCTTCTTCGGCCAGCTCTAGGGCCCCGGCCCCGTGGTACCCTCCCCGCCATGACCAAGCGGCAGCGCGTCATCGCGGCCCTGCATGGCCAGTCGGTGGACCGCGTCCCGCTGGCATTCTGGATGCATGACTTCGCCAGCGAGAACTCGGCGAAGGGCCTGGCGGAGGAGACCCTGCGGCTCCTCCGCCGCTTCGACTGGGATTACCTCAAGCCGCAGTCGCGCGCCCAGTGCTTCGCCGAGATGTGGGGGCTCACCTATGCCGCCTCCGGCGAGCGCGCGCGATCCTTCACGGTCACCCACGCGCCGGTGGCGGACGCGAGCGACCTCGCGCGGCTGCGTCCCGCCGATCCGCAGACCGGCGCGCTGGGCGAGCAGCTCGAGGCGCTGGGGCTCATCCGCGCCGCCGTCGGCCCCGACGTGCCCATCATCTGGACCATCTTCGCGCCCATGATGATCCTGCCCATGCTGTGCCGCGGCGGCCGCGATCAGGCGCTGGCGCTGGCGCGCTCGGCGCCCCGCGAGACCGAGCACGCGCTGGGCGTGATGACGGACACGCTCGCCGAGTACGCCCGGGCCTGCGTGGCCGCGGGCGCCGACGGGCTCTTCTACGCCACCAATGTCGCCACCCGGTCGCTCATGTCGGCGGACGAGTGCCAGCGCTGGCAGCGGCCCTGGGATCTGCGCATCCTGGGATCGGTGGTGAGGGCGCCCTTCAACCTGCTGCACGTTTGCGGCAGCGGCATCCTCCTCGAGGAGTTCGTTGACTATCCGGTGCCGGCGTTCTCCTGGGCCACGGTTACCGACAATCCCAGCCTGGCCGCCGTGCACGAGCGCACCGGTCGCGCGGTGGTGGGCGGGCTCCCCGCCAAGCCCGAGATCGCGTCTCTCCCGGCCGGCGACCTCGTGGCGCGCGCCCGGCGCGCCCTCGATGAGATGAGCGGCCGCTGGCTCCTTCTCGGGCCCGACTGCTCGATCAACCCCGACACGCCGGAATCGCTCCTGGCCGCGGTCGGCGAGACCGTTCGCGCGCGCCCTTAACGGCTCCGGAGGTGGCGTCATGACGATGCTGACGGTCAACGGGCGCGCGATCCAGGTCACCGCCGATCCGGACACTCCCTTGCTCTGGGTGCTGCGGGAGGATCTTGGACTCACGGGCACCAAGTACGGATGCGGCGTCGCCCAGTGCGGCTCGTGCACGGTGCACATCGACGGGCAGGCCGTCCGCTCCTGCGCGCTGCCCGCGGCCGCGGTGGGCG
>Ga0207674_10007414_pt1 | contig 12782 bp, 12 predicted proteins | sample KBSCornC72_FD_184303 | JGI IMG/M metagenome (GOLD analysis project Ga0207674, IMG submission 184303) | Corn rhizosphere microbial communities from Kellogg Biological Station, Michigan, USA - KBS Corn C7-2 (SPAdes) (version 2) | ecosystem: Host-associated > Plants > Roots > Rhizosphere > Soil ... | reverse complement strand
CGCAGGGCGTTGACGATGGTGGGGTCGCCGCAGAGGAAGACGCGGTGGCCGGTCAGCTTGGGGGTGTCGGCGAGGACGACCTGGTCGATGGGGCCGACGCGGACGGCGCCGTCGTCGGCGGGGCCTTCGAGGACGCACGGTGTGTATGCGAAATCGGTGTGGCGGGCGGCGAGGGCGCGGAGTTCGTCGATGAGGTAGAGGCCGGCGGGGCCGCGGGCGCCGTGGTAGAGACGGATCGGGCCGGTGTGACCGTGGCGGAGGGCGTCGCGGACGATGGCGTAGAGCGGCGCGAGGCCGGTGCCGGTGCCGATGAGCAGGATCGGTTGCTCCGGCCGCCCGGCGACGTAAAAGCAGTCGCCCATGGGGCCGTGGAGCTCGACGGTTTCGCCGACGACGTCGTCGCCGTGAAGCCACTCGCTCATCTGCCCGCCACGGACGCGGCGGACGTGGAGCTCGAGCGCGTCGTCGCCGGGCGCGACGCCGGCGGGGGAATGGAGGCTGGCGAGCGAATAGCTGCGCACCAGGCCGTCGCTTCGGACGAGATTGAGGAATTGCCCCGGAAAGTAGCTGACGGGTTCCTTGGTCTCGATGAGGACGCGGGCGACGTCGTGGCTGAGGCGATCGACGCGGCGGATGACGCCCTTGGCGCGACTGGCGGTGTCGCCGTCGGCGAAGCGGACGGTCAGGTCGGACGTCGGCACGCAGGCGCAGGCGAGGAAGAGGCCCTTGACGCGCTGGGCGTCCTTGAGGCCTTTCTGCGAGTCGGGCGTGGGCGTGCCGGCGGTCGCCCGCATCATGCAGGACTGGCAGGCGCCGGCGCGGCAGGAATTGGGGACGGCGACGCCGTGGCGCAAGAGGGCGCTCAGGACGGATTCACCGGGTTCGAGCGTGAAAGAGTTGGACTGTTCCTGGTCGGTCGTGAGGGTAAGCGTGACGGCGGTTGCCATCGTGGTCGCGGACATCGTTCCTCCCGATTGCAATCGTTGAGGGCTGGGAAACCCACGGAACGAGTTCCGTGGGCGTTCGAATCACACTTGGTTCGCGCGATCGTGGTTGCGGTTACTGGTTATGAGCGCACCCGCAGGAGGGACCACAGGGGCCCCGCTTCTCCGCCGCCGCCGCCGCCGCCGCCGTGTTCGACGAGCCGGGCTGGGTCCCGCGCGGCGAGCCGGGCGGGCGGTCGAGTACGTCGTCGCGCACGGATTCGGCCACACCGGCGATCTGGCCGATCGCGGCCGGGCTAACACCCAGTTCCGCCAGCGTCTGGCCGAGCAGTTCGATGACGGCGTCGACGTGGTCGTCGTTCATCCCCCGCGCGATGAGGTGCTGGTGCCCGCGGCGCATGTCCTGGCCGGTGTAGTTCGCGGGGCCGCCGAGGACCATCGTCAGGAACGCCTTCTGCTTGGCGGCCTGGACGTCCATGTCGATGTCGTCGAAGAAGCGGGAAATGCGGTCGTCGGTCAGCACCTTGCGGTAGAAGATGTCGACCGCCGCGTCCACCGCCGCCCCGCCACCGATCTGTTGGTACACCGTGCTCATGAGCGAAGACTCCGTTGTTAAGGGTTGACGCGGAAAGATAAGGCGGGATAATTGGATGTCAATATCCAATTTTGGAATCGCAGGAATTCTATGATCTCCCAGACTGCCGAATACGCGCTCCGCGCCGTCGCCGCCCTCGCCTCGAATCCGGCCGAATCGTTGCCCACGCAGCGGCTGGCGGAGCTGACGAAGGTGCCGGCGGGATATCTGTCGAAAGTGCTGCAGGCGCTGGGGCGGGCGGGGCTGGTGCGGTCGACGCGCGGGCTGGGGGGCGGGTTCGTGCTGACGCGGCGGCCGGAAGAGTTGAGCGTGTACGACGTGGTGCAGGCGGTGGACCCGGTGCAGCGAATTCGCACCTGTCCCCTGGGTTTAAAGGCGCACGGGGTGCGACTCTGCCCGCTCCACCGGCGCCTCGACGACGCGATGAAGATGGTGGAAGACGCCTTCCGGCAATCGAACCTGGCGGAGATTCTCGCCGAGCCGTCGTCGAGCAAACCGCTGTGCAGTTTCCCCAAGCGCGGGTGAGCGACGATCGGCCGGCGAGGCGATAGAATCCCGTGGCGATGATCCAGCTCGCCTTTTCCACCAACGCGTTCAAGAAGAACACTTTCGAAGAAGCCCTGCGCGCCATCGCGGGCATCGGCTACACCGCCGTCGAACTGATGGCGGACCTGCACCACGCCTACCCGCCGATCATGACGCCCGCGCGCACGGCGGCGATCAAGGCGCTGCTGGCCGAGCTGAAACTCACCGTCTCCAACGTCAACGCGTTCACGCTGTTCGCCTGCGGCGACACGTACCGGCCGACGTGGATCGAGGATTCGGCGGCGGAGCGCAAGCGGCGCGTGGAGCATACGCTGGGGGGCATCCGCCTGGCGGCCGACTTCGATTGTCAGACGATCTCCCTCCAACCCGGCGGGCCCATGATCGGCAGCACGATGACCCGCGCCGAAGCGGCGCGGCGGTTCGCCGAAGGGCTGGAACAATGCGTGCCGCTGGCGAAGGAGAAAAACGTCACGCTGGCGATCGAGCCCGAGCCCGGGCTCTTCATCCAGACGGCGGCCGAGTACCTCGAGTTCAAGAGCGCGCACTTTAAGAACGAACCCGCCATCCAGATGAACTGCGACTGCGGCCACCTCTTCTGCTGCGGCGAAGACCCCGCCGAGGTGATCCGCAATCACGCCGAGCACGTCAGCCACATTCATATCGAAGACATCGGCGCCAACCGGGTCCACCAGCACCTGACGCCCGGCAAGGGTGCGATGGACTTCCCGGCGATCTTCGAGGCGGTGGACAAGGCCGGCTACAAGCGCCCGGTGACGGTGGAACTTTATCCTTACGAGGCCACGGCGGCGGGGGTGGCGAAGATGGCGTACGACCACCTGAAACCGATGGTCTGATGGGGCGAGTCGCCAAAGGGCGGACGATGCGTATACTACCGTCAGATACGCGCCGAAGGCCCGTTTAGTTTCTGATTCATCCTTCTGCCTTCTACCTTCATCCTTCGATTCCATGGATTTCTTCAACTACAAGAACGGCGAATTGCACTGCGAGAATGTCCCGGCCTCCCGCATCGCGGCGGAGGTGGGAACGCCCGTCTACGTTTACTCCAAGGCCACGCTGCTGCGGCACTATCGGCAGGTGGCGGATGCGTTCAAATCGCTGAACCCGACGATCTGCTACTCGATCAAGTCCAACTCCAACCTGAACATCTGCAAGGTGCTGATCGAGCAGGGGTGCGGGATGGACGTGACCTCCGGCGGCGAGCTGTTCCGCGCGCTCAAGGCGGGGTGCGACCCGAAGAAGATCATCTACGCCGGCGTCGGCAAGACCGACGACGAGATCCGCATGGCGATCGACGCGGGCATCGCCGCGTTTAACATCGAGTCCGAGGCGGAGATCGAGAACATCGACCGCATCGCCGGCGAGATGGGCAAGACCGCCATCGGCGCGCTGCGCATCAACCCCGACGTCGATCCCGGTCACAAGACGCACGCGAAGACGACGACCGGCAAGAAGGAACACAAGTTCGGCGTGGACATCGAGCGTGCCGAGCGCGTCTTCGAGCAATACAAGGGGCTGAAGAACCTTCGGATTGGCGGGCTGCACCTGCACATCGGCTCGCCGATCTACGACATCGCGCCGTACGTCGAAGCGATCAACAAGGCAAACGCCCTCATCGACCGCCTGACCAAAAAGGGGCACAAGATCGAATGGCTGGACATGGGCGGTGGGTTCGCCGTCAACTACAAGAAGCCGGATCAGGCGCTGCCCGTTACCGAGCACGCCAAGGCGCTGGTCCCCCTGCTCCAGGGCAAGCCGTACAAGCTGGCGATCGAGCCGGGGCGGTACATCGTCGGCAACGCGGGCATCGTGTTGACGCGCGTGCTCTACCGCAAGCAAGGGGGCGAGAAGCGATTCGTCATCGTGGACACGGGCATGAACGACCTGATCCGACCGACGCTATACGACGCGTACCACTTCATCTGGCCGGTGAAACCGGCGGGCGACGCCAACGTCCCCGCGGCGCGCGACGAAGATCTGGTGCCGGCGGACGGTGAGACGGTCGATATCGTCGGGCCGATCTGCGAGTCCGGCGATTACCTGGCGAAGGGCCGGGCGCTGCCGCAGACGAAGCGGGGTGACCTGCTCGCGGTCTTCACCGCCGGCGCATACGGGTTCGCGATGAGCAGCAACTACAACAACCGCCCCCGCGCCGCCGAGGTGCTGGTGGACGGCGATACCTATAAGGTGATCCGGCGTCGGGAGACGTACGAGGACCTGGTCGCGCCCGAGCTGGTCTAGCGCGGCGCGGTTCGCTTTACCGCCGAGTTCGCCGGACGTACCCTTTCGCGATGGACCCGACACCCGTCGCCCCCGCGCCGCAGACGCTGCTGCGCATCGAGTACACGCCCACGCGGGCGGAGTTTGTCGAAGCGGCGTTGTACCCGTTTCGCGGCAGGCGTTTGCGCGGCACTCTTCTGACGCTCGTCAGCGCCGCCCTCCTCACGTTGATCGGCGCCATCAACTGGGGGCGCGGGCCGAACTGGAGTCTTTGGCTGGCGGTCGCGCTCGTCATCGTGGCGTTGGTCAACCCCTTCCTCACCCGGCGCCTGCTGGGTGAGCATTTTCGTAAGCACCCGCAAATGTCCGAAACCAGCGTCGCCACCTACTCGGCGGAAGGGATCTTCGTCCAGACGCCGTCGGCCGACACGCTCGTCCGTTGGCACGCGTTCACGCACGTGACGGAAAGCCGCCGGCTTTTCTTTTTGAACCGCGGGCCGGGCAACTCGCTTTTCCTCGCCAAACGCGTGTTCGCCACTCCGGCCGAAGTCGACGCCTATCGCGCCTTGCTCATGCAGTACATCGGCCGCACCGCGATCGAAACCCGCCCGGGGTTTCCAATGGCTTTCGAGGAATTGCAAGGACGTCCGATGTAAACGCAGGTTCGCGCCGGATTGTGTCGTTCCCATTTTAGATGCGGGGGCTAGAATCGGACACGCGGCGCGCGGGCGCGCCCGCCCGCGCGCGCGAGCGATCTCGACACGGCGACGAGCCCCCTCCCATGGCTTCACACTTTTACGGCTGGCACCAGGGCAACGTCCACTACGTCAAGAAGGGACTGGGCGACCCGATCCTGCTCGTCCATAACATCTACCCCGGCGCCGATCACCGCGAGTTCGAATACAACATCGACGAGCTGGCGCGCCACTTCACGGTTTACGCCATTGACCTGCTCGGCTTCGGCAAGTCCGACGCGCCGTGGCTGAAATACACGGCGGATCTGTACATCGAGTTGCTCTACGATTTCCTGCGCGAGGTGATCGCGCAGCCGGCGGCGGTCGTGAGCGCGGGGCTGTCGTGCGCGTACGTCGCGGAGATCGCGGCGTGGCGGCCGGAGTGGTGCACGAGCCTGGTCTTCGTCTGCCCGCGCTCCGAGCCGACGGGGCTGGATTCGCCGCGGTGGTTCGCGCCGCTGCGCCACTTCTTTCTCACGACCCCGCCGCTGGGCACGGGCTTTTACGAGACGATGGCGGGGGACGCGGAATTGAACATCTTCCTGCGCGGCTGCTTCTACCAATCGAAGCACGTCACCGAAGAACTCGTGGACCGCCTGCACGAGAACGCCCGGCGGCCGGGCACGATCCACCCGTACGCGGCGCTGGTCACGGGCTACCTCGACAAGCCGCTGCTCACCCCCCTGCCGCGCATCAGAGCGCCGATCCTGCTGATCTGGGGCCGCCACGCCCGCCCGGTGCCGGTCGAACACAGCGTGCGTCTGGTCGCGCTGGCGCCTGGCGCGCGGCTGGAGGTCATCGAGAACGCGGGGGCGTGGCCGCATTACGAACAGAGCGCGCAGGTGAACAAGCTGATCGAAAGTTACCTGCGGAACGAGCCGGTGGGGAGTGGTCGGGCTGGCTGAACGCTTGCCGGCGCCGCGCGCGGATCGGGATCAGGCGCGGACGACTTCGAACGCCTTGGCGGCCGCCTTAAGCGTGTCACCGATCGCGTCGGGGATGTGAGCCAGCGAGACGAAGAAGGTTTCGAATTGCGACGGGGGCAGGTGGACGCCTCCGGCGAGCATGGCATGGAAGAATCTGGCGTAGGCGGCGGTGTCCGACCCCGTGGCGTCGGCGAAGTTCAGCACCGGCTTGGCGGAGAAGAACATCCCGACCATCGACCCGATCTGGTTGACCGCTACGGGGACACCGGCCGCCTGGGCGGCGTCGGCCAAACCCCTGGCGAGACGCGAACTGGATTGTTCGAGCGTGTCGTAGGCGGCGGGCTCTTCCATGATCTCGAGGGTCGCCAGACCGGCGGCCATGGCGAGCGGGTTGCCCGAGAGCGTCCCCGCCTGGTAGACCGGACCGGCTGGGGAAATCTGTTCCATGATCGCGCGCGGCCCCGCGTAGGCGGCGCAGGGCAGGCCGCCGCCGATGACTTTGCCCAGGCACGTCAGGTCCGGTTTGATGCCGAAGCGCGTCTGCGCGCCGCCCCAGGCGACGCGGAAGCCGGTCATGACTTCGTCGAACAGGAGCAGCGCGCCGTACTTTGTGCACAGGTCGCGCAGGCCCTGCAAATAACCCTCGGCAGGTAGGACCAGGCCCATGTTGCCCGCGACCGGCTCGACGACGAAGCAGGCGATTTGCGTGCCGTGCTGCTCGAAGATCTGCCGGGCACCGTCCAGGTCGTTGTAATGCACCAGCAGCGTGTTGGCGGTCACCGTCTGGGGGATACCCGGCGAGCTCGGCGTCCCGAGGGTGAGCGCGCCGCTGCCGGCGGAGACCAGCAGGGAATCGAGGTGTCCGTGGTAGCAGCCGATGCACTTGACGACCTTGTCGCGGCCGGTGGCGGCGCGGGCGAGGCGGATGGCGGACATGGTCGCCTCAGTGCCGCTGTTGACGAAGCGGACCATCTCCATGCCCGGCAGTGCGGAGACGATCTTTTCGGCCAGGGTCGCCTCGGCCTCGGTGGGGGCGCCGAAGGAGGTGCCGCGGCCGATCGCCTTGGAGAGGGCGGCGACGACGCGCTCGTTGGCGTGGCCGACGATCATCGGACCGTAGGACCCGATGTAATCGATGTACTTGTTGCCGTCGACGTCGGTCAGGAGGCAGCCTTCGGCCTCCTTGATGAAGACGGGTGTGCCGCCCACTCCTTTGAACGCGCGGACGGGCGACGAGACACCGCCGGGCATTACTTTGGTCGCCTTGGCGAAAGCGGCGATGGAGTTAACGGTGGCGCGGTCGGGTTGTTGGGGCATAGTCTGGTTGCGGGGAAAGAGTCGCATCTTAGGGCGAGGCGTTCCCACAGGCAACGCACCGAATTGCTGAGGCGGCTTGGAAGGAGCGGACGCTCGCGCTGGAAGGGCGCGCTCGCCTCCGGTCGCACGCTGGTGCGTTTATGTTACGCGTGCCAAGCCGCCCGACGCCGCCGCCCGAGGGTGGCCGCGCTCGGGCGGGTGGTCAGACCAGTTTCTCCGCGATCTGCACGGCGTTGGTGGCAGCGCCCTTGCGGATCTGGTCGCCGCTGACGAACAGTTCGATGCCGCGCCCGTCGTCGCGGCTGATGTCCTGACGGATGCGGCCGACCAGGACGTTGTCCTGGCCACTCGCCTCCAGCGGCATGGGGAAGTGGTTGGCCTCGGGGTTATCGACGATGGTCACGCCCGGGGCCTTGCTCAGGATGCGCCGCACCTCGTCGGGGGTAATCGGGCGTTCGAACTCCAGGTTGATGCTCTCGCTGTGGGCGCGGGGGATCGGCACGCGGATGCAGGTGGCGGTGACCATGATCTTCGGGTCGGAGAAGATCTTGCGCGTCTCCTGGACCATCTTGTTCTCTTCCTCGTTGTAGCCGTTCTCGGCGATCTTGGTGTTGTGACTGAAGATGTTGTTCGCGATCTGGTGCGGGAACTTTTCCTTCACGATCGGCTGGCCGGTGGCGTACGCCTTGAGCTGCGCGTCGAGCTCGTACAAGCCCCATGCGCCGGCGCCGCTGACGGCCTGGTAGGTGCTGACGATGATCCGCTTGACGCGGTTGACCTTGTGAAGAGGCCAGACCGGGACGTTCATGATGATCGTCGAGCAGTTGGGGTTGGCGATCAGGCCGTTGTGCTTGTGGATGGCTTCGGGGTTTACTTCCGGCACCACGAGCGGGATCCCCTCCTTCATGCGGAAGGCCGAAGTGTTGTCCACGACGATCGCCTTGGCCGCCACCGCCGCGGGCGCGAACTCCTTGCTGATCGACCCGCCGGCGGAAAAGAAGGCAATCTGAACGTCCTTGAAGGAGTCCTTCGTCAGCTCTTCGACCTTAATCGTCTGGCCGCGAAATTCGACCGTCTTGCCGGCGCTTTTGGCTGACGCGAGCAGGCGCAGGGACTTGATCGGGAAGTTGCGCTCTGCGAGGACGGTTAGGAATTCCTGGCCGACGGCGCCGGTGGCGCCCGCGATGGCGACGTTGACGGACATGAGGCGACTCCGCAAAGAACTTGAAACGTTCGGTGGTCAGCGGCGACTCTTCTGCCAAAAGACGAAGGCCGCCGGGGAAGTCCTTCATCGTGTTTCGTGCCGCGGCGGGATCGGCGTCGCCCTTTTGGCAAGGGGGCGCACGTCGCACACGCGGTCACTAGCACGTTTTGGTCTTCATCGGCGGCCTGCTGACACTCGTTTGAAATCGATCCGCCTTATTCTTGCACAGGTTTGGCCCCCTTTCAAGGCGGCGTGGTTGTTTACGAATCGTGCGGCGCCTGTACAATCTGTCGCCGTCTGACCCCTGGAGCAGGAACACACCACATGATCAACGACCGGAACGTGGACGTACAAGTCCCGCCGCGATCTGTTGCCGCGGACACGGGGCGTCGGGGGGAGCGCAAGCGGGTGCTGTTGGTGTTGCAGTATTACGATTACCGGCACCACAGCGGGGTCGCCCGCTACGCCGCCGAGGCCGGCTGGGCGCTGGAAGATGCCTACACGATGGTTCGGTCGCTCCCGGACACCTGGACCGGCGACGGCATCGTCTCGTTCCACGGGCCCAGCCAACATTTCGTCGACTGGCTCAAGCAGACGAACCTGCCGGTGGTCGACATCGGGGAGTACGAATCGTTCAGTGATTTCCCGCGCGTCAGCACCGACGCGCAGCGGATCGCCCAGTCGGCGGTGGATCACTTCATCGCCCACGGTTACAAGAACGTCGGCTTCGCCTGGCTGTTCGATAACTCACTTAAGACGAAACGTCTGGCGGCGATGCGGTCGATCGCGGAGTCGCGCGGCTTGCGGTTCGTCGACTTCCACCTCGACCAGATTCCGGCCCTGCGCGACCGCGGCGTCTTCCCGCTGGGCATGCTCGCGACCAACGACGGCGTGGCGATCCGCGCGCTGCGCGCTTGCGAGGACGCGGGCATCCTGGTGCCCGAAGAAGTCGCCATCCTGGGCGTGGACAACTTCGAATACCGCTGCGTGCCGGCGTCGGTGCCGCTCTCGAGCATCGACGCGGACCAGGAGCGCATCGGGTACGAGGCCGCCGCCCTGTTGGACCGCCTGATGTCCGGCGGGCCCAAGCCCGATCGCGTCATCGAGATCGCGCCCGCCGGCATCGTTCAGCGGGATTCGACGGACATGCTGGCGGTCGAGGACGTGCAGGTGGCGCGGGCGCTGCGGTTCATCATCGCGAACTTCCGCCAGCAGGTCGGCCTGCGGGACGTGGCGCGGGCGACGGGGATTTCACTGCGGCGGCTTCAGACGCGGTTCAAGGATCAACTCGGGCGGACGATCCTGCAGGAGATCAACGGCCGGCGGGTTCGGCACGGGCAGACGCTGCTCAAGACGACCAACCGGAAGATCCACGCGATCGCGGCCGAGTGTGGGTTCGGCAGCTCGGTGAAGATGATCCGCGTCTTTAACCAGTACGTCGGCACGAGCCCGAAGCGCTACCGCAAGGAGCTCCGGCGGGCGCAGCTCGAGGACACCGCGCCGGCGGCGGGGCAGTAACTCAGGCTAAGACCGAATCGCTGTCGTCGGTCGCGTGGTGGGTGGCGAAGACGCCGGGGGTGGGGGTGGTCGCGAAGTAGACCGCGTCGGCGGCGGCGATGACCGGCAATTCGTTGCCGCCCTGGCCGGTGTCGGTGGCGGTGTTGTCGGCGGCGTCGGGGTCTGTCACGACGTCGTTGGGGTCGGCGCGGAAGATGTCGGCGCCGGTGTCGCCTTGGAGTTGGTCGGTGTCGAGGCCACCGCAGAGGGTGTCGTCGCCTTCGCCGCCGATCAGGGTGGTGGGCATGGGGCCGGGGTTATTCAGATCGACGGTGATATCGTCAAGGTGCCCGCGGCCGCTGGGGCCCATGAGCAGATCGTTCCCCGCGCCGCCGAGGAGCGTGACGGGGAGGTGCAGAGCGCCGTGGTAATTGTCCACGGCCATCACGTCGTCACCGGCGCCGCCGTCCATCTGGACGCCGGTGATTCCGGCCAGATCGAAGGTGGATTCTTCGGCATTGACGCGGACGAAGACGTGTGCTCCGTCGGCGGCGATGCCGACGTACATCTCGTCATTGGCGTCGGTGCCGGTGACTTGGAGGACGCCGTTGGCGAGCGTCGCGTTGGCGTGCGGTGCGGAGGAATTGCCGAGGAGGCCGTCGATGACCTGGTAGCCGCCGTCCTGCGTGATCAGGGACTGCCCGGCGGGGCCGGTGACGGTGAGCGGGATGGGGGGGGCGGCCACGTCGCCGCTGACGATGATTGAGTCGGCGCCACCGCCGCCGTTGAACTGGATGGCGGTAACGGGTTCGAAGTAGGTGGCGGTGGCGCCCGAGCCGTCGGCGGTGTGGTACTCGGCGCGCGTGCTGTCGGGGAAGCGCGTTACGATCAACGTGTCGTTAGCGGCGGAGCCGTTGACGGTGAGGAGGCCGCCCTGCAATTCGAGTGACGCCGACAGGAGACGGCGGCCCTCCAGGGCCTCGATGACGGTGGCGGCGGCGGTAGACAGGACCCGATTGTGTTTGCGATTTCCCATGGCTCGACCTCTTCCCTTGCGCGAAAGTTTCTGACGCTGGACGAGATGTACGATTGGGAACGGGACGGGGCAAACACCTCCATTTTCGGCGGGACGGACGGGATTATCGGGCGCGGCGGGCGCGCGTTTATGGGATCTCGAGGCTGCCGTCTTCGCGGATGGGGAAGGCGCCGTGGGCGACTTCCCAGAGGTAGCCGTCGGGGTCGGAGAAGTAGCCGCTGTAACCGCCCCAGAAGGTGGGTTGGCCGGGCTTTTCGATGCGACCGCCAGCGGTTTGGGCGAGTTGCAGGACCTGGTCTACTTCTTCCTTTTTGCGGACGTTGTGGGCGAGGGCGATGCCGTTGAACCTGGTGCGCGGGATGTTGCGGAAGGATTCGCCGGCGTCTTTGGCGAGATCGTCGTAGGGGTAGAGGGCGAGGGCGGTGCCGCCGTTGCGGAAGAAGATGACGCCTTTCTCAGGGGTCCAGGTGGTGGGGAAGCCCAGGCCGTCGCGGTAGAAGCGGAGGGAGCGGTCGAGGTCGGAGACGCCGAGGGTGATGAGACTGATTCGGGGTTCCATATCATCTCCGTTAGTCCGGGAGGACTTTGACGCGGATGTTTTTGAACCAGCAGGTGCTGCCGGGGTCGTGGGCCTGGAGGGCGAAGGTACCGGCGGAGACGACGCGGCCTTCGCGGCCCTTGCGGCGGTTGGGGGGGGTGGGCTCGGTGTAATCGACGGTCACCTTGCCGTTGACGGTGAGGACGATGTGTTTGCCTTCGACGCGGATGACGTAGGTGGACCATTCGTTGTCATTGGCGGCGGATTTCTTGACGTCTTCGATGTCGTAGAGGGAGCCGGTTTTCTTGGGGTCCTTGGTGTAAGAGTCGCCGCAGATCTGGCACTCGTAACCCTTGGCGAGGGTGCCCTTGCCGCCCTGGTTCTGGGTATGGAAGAAGATGCCGGAGTTGGAGTGCTCGCCCTGCTTGAACTCGGCGCGGAGCTCGAAGTTTTTGAAGGTGGCGTTGTTGACGGGGCCGGAATAGAAGAGGTGGCCGAAGGCGCCGTGACACTTGATCGTGCCGTCGTCGATGGAGAAGGAGTCGGCCAGCGACTTGTCCTGCGGGGTCCAGCCGTCGAGGGATTTGCCGTCGAAGAGGGAGACGAAGCCTTCTTCGTTGGCTGCTGCGGCCACATCGGGTTTGTCGGCGGCGAGGGTGAGGGTGGTGAAACAGAGGAGGGCGGCGAGGAAGGTTGGTTGACGGCGCATGGGGTTCCTTTCGTGTGGAGGATCATCTGGCGAACCGCCCGGAGGTGCAAGCGGTGGGGCGGGGCGGTACGTGGGCGAGGGCGGACAAAAGGTTTACGGGGCCGATTTTTCCTTAAGGTGTGCCGCGGGCAGGGTTTGATGAAAAATGGGCTTCTAAAAAGCGACCCTGAAGCGACCCCAAAACGACCAAAAGCGACATGGAAACGACCGAAAGCGACCGCGCGGGGTGGTGGCCGGTGTCCGATGCGGGGGATGTATAAAGGAGGCGTCGCGGCGGGAGCGAGGGCGGTTTGGCGGTGGGTCGCAAAGAAGCAAAGGGGCAAAGAAACAAAGAAGAAGGATTTTGGGAGGATTCGCGGTGAGGGACGACGAGGTATTCGGTTGTGAAAGAGCGCGGGTGGTTAGTGTACCGCGCCGGGTGGTTGGTGGTCGAGGGAAATGTTAATTATTTGTTCGGGCCCTCGGGGCGCGTGCACGAGGGCGAGGAGCGCGAAGCCG
>Ga0207674_10007413_pt1 | contig 12784 bp, 8 predicted proteins | sample KBSCornC72_FD_184303 | JGI IMG/M metagenome (GOLD analysis project Ga0207674, IMG submission 184303) | Corn rhizosphere microbial communities from Kellogg Biological Station, Michigan, USA - KBS Corn C7-2 (SPAdes) (version 2) | ecosystem: Host-associated > Plants > Roots > Rhizosphere > Soil ... | reverse complement strand
AAATGGAAAATCGAGATCTGACCCCGAGGTGAAACCGTGAAAAGAACAGTGCGAGTGCCGGCGGGGATTGCGACGCTCGTCGCGGTGTGCGCCGTCTTGGCGGCCGCGCAGGCCCAGCGTGTCCAGGTCGTGCCGAATGAATCGGGCCGCCGCGTCGACGTGACGATCGACGGCAAGCCCTTCACGTCGTATATCTGGCCGACGACGCTCAAGAAGCCGGTCTTGTTCCCGCTGCGGTCGGCCAAGGGCACCGTGGTGACGCGCGGGTATCCGCTCGAGCCGCGCAAGGGCGAACGGGTCGATCATCCGCACCACGTCGGATTGTGGATGAACCATGGCGACGTCAACGGTCTCGACTTCTGGAACAACTCCGACGACATCAAGGGCGATCGCGTCGCGCACATGGGCACGATCGTCCACCGCCGCATCGTCGAGGCGAAAGGCGGAAACGATCACGGCGATCTCACCGTCGAGACCGAGTGGCTCAAGCCTGATGGCAAGGCGCTCCTCAAGGAACAGACGCACTTCGTGTTCCGCGGCACAGCGGAATCGCGCACGATCGATCGGACGACGACGCTCACGGCGCTCGACGAGAAGGTCGTGTTCAAGGACAACAAGGAGTCGTTCTTCGGGATGCGCGTCGCGCGCGAGCTGGAACTGCCCTACGACAAGGCGGAAGTGCTGACCGACGAGAGCGGCAAGCCGACGCCGAAGCCGGTCATGGACAACACCGGTGTGGGCGGAATGTACACGAGCAGCGAAGGCAAGACGGGTGATGCCGTGTGGGGCACGCGCGCGCGCTGGATGATGCTGACGGGCACGGTGCAGAACGCTCCCGTTACGATCGCGATTCTCGACAACCCGTCGAACCCGAACTTTCCGACCTTCTGGCACGCGCGCGGGTACGGCCTCTTCGCCGCGAATCCGCTGGGTGAGAAGGTCCTGCCCGAAGGCAAGAAGGATTTCGACCTGACGCTCGAGCCGGGAAAGTCAGCAATGTTCCACTACCGCGTCGTGATTCTCGAGGGCAAGGCCAAGCCGGAGGATATCGAGAAGCAGTATCAGCAGTTCGCGAAGTAGGCCGGGGCTTTACGCCCCGGCCCCCGGCGGGGCATCAAGCCCCGCCCTACCCGTCAATCAGAACTCTAGAACAGCACCTTCATGCCGATCTGGATATTCCTCGGCAGATTGTTCTGACTCGTTACCTTGCCGAAACTCGCGCTGCTCGGCGTCAGGTTGGCATTGTTGTAGAACACGTCGTTGAACGCGTTATACAGCTCGATGTGAAGCTGCGGCTGGATCGAACCGAACTGGAATCCTTTTACGAACGACATATCCCAATTCGTGTAGCGCGGCGTGGATAATCCATTCCACTTCGAGGGAATCGTGCGGATGTTGCTTCCGAGCTGAATCCGCTGATCCGCCCGCTGCTTCGCCGGGTCGTCGACGCCGTTGGTCTGCACGGCTGCGTCGTGGAAGTAGAAGCCGCTGACGTCGAACACCGGCACGTTCGGATCATCCGTGTACTTCGTCTTCAGCTTCGTGATGTCGCCGTTGTAGTAAACGTTGCCCATCGTCAGATCGGGGCGTCCCGACTGCCAGTTCCAGATTGCCGACACGCTCCAGTTGCCAACGACGGCATTGAAGAGCGGATTTGCGTCGCCGGCCCATCGGCGGCCTCTGCCGAATGGCAGTTCCCAGATTCCGTTGAGAACGAACCGGTGCGGCACCTGCGTGTTGTTCGGCCGCTCTTCGTAGTCCGGATCCGTGTCGTTCAGACGCGTCACCTTTTCCGTGAACTTCGACAGCGTGTAGGTGCCGAGGATGGTGTATCCGCCGCTGAAGCGCCGCTCGAGGCGGAACTGGGCCGCATCGTACTTGGTGGACCCATCATAGCGACGGACCTGGATCCCCGTAAACTGCGGATACGGACGCAGCAACTGTTGCCGCGAGGCGGTGCCGTTCAAGCCTTCACCCGGCAGCAGACCGGCAAACGGATTCGGGACCGTCGCACTGAGGAAGTTGATCGTTGTCGTGTCCCGCACGTTGCTCGTCGACAAATACTGGCGCGGGACCGGGTTCAACTCGAAGTCTGTCGTCAAATCGTACCCAAGGCTCGCGACGTACGCCCCCTCGAACACCCACTTGCCGGGCAGCTCACGCTGCATGCTCAGCGACCATCGCATCGACTGACCGTTTCGATAATCGAGATCGTCGTTGAACCGGCCAATGGTCCGTCCAAGGAACGTGTTAGGGCCGTTGCTGGCGCCTGGGGGCTCAGCCACACCATCCGGCCACGGATTGGCAAGCGTCGCACGGATCGTCACCCCGTTGTCCTGGGTAGGCACGATCTGTGTCGGTTGCGAGAACCCCGGCTGGTAAATTCCGCTGATATCAAAGAGTGCGGGGACCGCATAGATCGCGTATCCGCCGCGGACGATGGTCTTGGGATTGACCTGATACGCGAAGCCGAGCCGCGGCTGGAAGTTGTTCAAATCGGGATTGTAGGTTCCCCGATTCGACGAATCCGCAAATAGCATTCCGCCCCTCGCGCGGAATTGGCTGACCGGCAGCTCGGCAATCGGACTTTTCGCGTACGCGGCTTCTGCCGCGCTGGTGATGTTGAGCAGCGCGTCTGGGCTGAAACCGCGCACGTTGCGGTTGTCACGTTCCGTTGGCGCACCTTCGTATTCCCACCGCAGTCCGAGGTTCACGGTCAGCTTGTTGTTGATTCGCCAATCGTCCTGCATAAACACGCCGCCATACAACACCTGGTTGAAGCGGGTCGCGCTGCGGTCAATCGACCCTCCACTCGGATACCCGAGAAGCAACGCGGCGAGATCCTGTCCAATAGCCGCCGTAGGGGAGTTATCGAGTTGTCGAGTCAGCACCGAGCCTCGCGCCAGGTTGTACTGGCCGGCCGAGTGGACGCTGGGGAACGATTCCTCGCGGTACACACGGATATCCGTGCCGGAGCGGAAAGAATGGTTCCCGCGAATCAAAGTCCAAGTCGGCTGGACCGACGAGATAATCTCGTTCGTGCCGCCGGCGAAGGAGTCTCCGAGGTCGGAGAACGATCCGTCGTCGAAGTTGATGCTCGGGAAGTACTTGTTGTCGCCGAAATACTGTGTCGCCGCAGCCGGAAATAAAAGGCTCGCGGGATCGAAAATGCCTTGACTCTGCCGGATGCTGGGTTCCTGGAACCGGGACCAACTGGCCCGCACGTTGAGCAGCGACGTCGGCGACATCGTCCAGACGTGATCGACGTTCACCGCATCGTTGATCCGGTAAAGAAAGTTACCGACAGGCTTGACCCCGTTCACGTCAGCGGTCCAGTTCCCGCGGTGCTCGACGCGGTTGTTGCGTGAGTAGCGGACGAAGAGCCGCTGGTGGTCGGTCACCACGTGGTCAACGCGGTAATTCATCGAGTAAAAGTCGTCGCCGCGAGGATTTCCCGTGATGAAGTTATTCAGCCCGGTCGCGGTGCCCGCCTGATTTGACGTGGGGTAATACTTGAGAATTTCTTTGGCGATTGGACTGATGCGTTCCGGGGGAATGATGTTGCCCTGAAAGGGCGTGCGCTCCACACGCCCGTCGGCGCGACGGACCGCCGTCAGCGGATCATAAATGACGATGCCCTGCGAAAGCAGCGCGGAGAAGTCGCCGTTTCGCTCGGCTGCCGTCGGCACCGTGAACTGTCCTGGCTCCGGGAACGTGTCGTATAGCCACTCGAACGCACTGAAGAAGAACGTGCGGTTGCGTCCGTCGTACAACTTGCCAAGCCATGCGGGTCCACCCGCGGTGAACCCGTAGCGCTTGTAATCGAGCGGATCTTTCGGACGCCCTGCTTGTTTCAGGAAGAAGTCATTCGCCGACAGCTTCTCGTCGCGATAGTGGTAGTAGCCCTCGCCCTTCAGCTTGTTCGTGCCGCTCTTCAGCGTCACGTTCACAGTCGCGCCCGCGGTGTGGCCTTGTTGCGCGTCAAACGTGGCAGTCTCGACCTTGAACTCCTGCACAGCGCCGGCCGGTGGAACGAACGCGACCCGGCGGCCGTTCGCCATGTTCGGCGACCCGTCCAGTGTGAATTCGTTACGGCCGGGGCCGCCGTCGGCGGTAAAATCCGAGGTCCCGCCATTGTCGAAAGGCCGCGAGAACTTCAGATCGCCGTGGTACGCGACCCCAGCCGCGAGCCGTGCGAGCACGAAGGGATTTCCGTCGGACAGCGGCATCAGCGCGATGCGCTTCTCATCGATCACCTGCCCGGCAGACGCGGTGCGCGTCTCGAGGAGCGGCGTTTCCGCCGAAACGGTGATCGTCTCCTCGACCCGGCCGACGTCCATCTTGAACTCGAGTTCGAGCCGGTCGCCGAGGCGCACCTCGATCTTCTCGCGAACTGCCTTCTTGAATCCCTGGAGCTCGGCGACCACTGTGTAGGTGCCAGGCGCGAGGTACATCAACGAGTAGCCGCCGGTCTCGTTGGTCACCGTGTTGGTGACCACCTTGGTCTCGTTGTTTGTCACGGTGACGGTCACCCCGGGCAACAGGCCGCCCTGTTGGTCGGTGATCTTGCCGGTGATCGCGCCGCGGAAATCCTGGGCGCTTGCTGCCGCAACCATTGCGGCGAGGAGCACGATGCTCAAGCAGACACGCTTCATTCCCTCTCCCCTTTCGATCCCCCAGGTTGACGCTCGGCCGGGGCGAACGGCCCCGCACACGAGAGCACACTTTAACGCTAAAGTAAACGAAAACTAACCGAGATCGCCTTTACTCGCACCCTGAACTGTGAAATAGTCCGGCGACAGGGCAGAGGGATGATAACGCGCAGCGTGCTCGCCGTCGACCTGAAGGACGATCCCGCCGCCATCGAGCGATACAAGGCGCACCACCGGCAAGTGTGGCCCGAAGTCCTGGCCAGCCTGCGCCGCTCCGGCGTCGTCAACATGGACATCTACCTGCTCGGCCGCCGGCTCGTCATGGTGGTGGACACCGAGGGGCGGGACTACCGCCACTGCTTTGCCGCCCACGCCACGTCGCACCCGCGGGTCATGGAATGGGAAGCGCTGATGCGCTCGCTGCAGCAGCCACCGCCCGGCGCGCCGCCAGGCGACTGGTGGACGGTGATGGAGCCGGTGTTTTCGCTGTCATCCGACCTGAGCCTCAAGTCCTGAGGCGTTACGCCTTGAGCCCTGAGCCTTGAACATCGACGCGCACATGCACTTCTGGCGCTACAGCCGTCAGGAGTACGACTGGATCGACGACGGCATGTCGGTGCTGCGGCGCGACTTTCTGCCGCCGGATGCGGCGGCCGCTATGCGGGACGCGGGGATGGATGCGTGCGTCGCCGTCCAGGCGCGCCAGACCCTCGAAGAGACGCGCTTCCTGCTTGATCTTGCCGCGCGCCACCAGTTCATCGCCGGCGTCGTCGGATGGGTCGATCTGCGTGCCGCCGACCTCGACGACCAGCTCGCGGAGCTTTCCGCCCACCGCAAGCTGGTTGGCGTCCGCCACATCGTCCAGGCGGAGCCGGATGATTTCCTGCGTCAGGAAGACTTTCGCCGCGGCGTAGCGCAGCTCGAGCGCTATGGATTTGCCTACGACATCCTTATATATGCGCGCCAGCTGGTGGCGGCGATAGACTTTGCGGCTGAGCTCCCAGCGGTGCGGCTCGTCCTCGATCATCTCGGGAAGCCCGACATCCGCGGCGGCGGGTTCGACGCGTGGCGCCGCGATCTCGATCGTCTCGCGAAGCTGCCCCACGTGCGCGCGAAGCTGTCGGGGCTGGTGACGGAGGCCGACTGGAACGCCTGGGCCGTCGAGGATATCCATCGCTACGTCAACGCGGCGCTGGACAGCTTCGGCGCAGAACGGTTAATGATTGGGTCCGACTGGCCGGTGTGTCGGGTGGCCGCGACCTATCCTCAGGTGATCGACCTCATCCGATCCGCGGTGGCGAATCGAACCCCGACGGAGCGCGCGGCGATTATGGGCGGCACCGCGCAGACGTTCTGGAACCTTTCTCTTGTGCCTTTCGTGGAGCGAAGCGTATGAAGCGATGTCTTGCGGTGGTCGCCATTTTCGTCGCGACATCCTGCGGAGGCAGCGGCGGCCTTGGAGCCGTGAGCTGCGGGTTTGGCGGCCCCAAGACAGGGACGTCGTCGGGCATCTCCGTCGCGATGATCCCGAAAGGAACAACCCACCAGTTCTGGCGCAGCATTCATGCCGGCGCCGACAAGGCGGCGAAGGAGCTCGGGATCGAGCTGATCTGGCGCGGCCCGCTGCGCGAAGACGACCGCGACTCACAGGTCTCGGAGGTCGAGGGTTTCATCAGCCGCGGCGTCTCCGGCATCGCGCTCGCACCGCTCGATGAAGCGGCGCTCGTCGGCCCGGTCAACGACGCGATGACTCAGAAGATTCCGGTCGTGATTTTCGACTCGGGGCTGAAGGGGGACAACTACGTCAGCTTCGTCGCCACCGACAACAATAAAGGAGGGGCGCTTGGTGGCGAACGGCTGATTGAAGCGATGGGGGGCAAAGGCCGAGTCGTGCTCCTTCGCTATGCCGAAGGGCACGACAGCACGACCCGGCGCGAAGAAGGCTTTCTCGCCGCGATGAAAGCGAACCCCAACGTGCAGATCGTCAGCTCCAACCAGTATGTCGGCACCGATGTCGAGGAAGCGTACAAGCGGACTGAATCGATCCTGAGCGGCTACAAAAAGCCTGACGGCAGCCTGAGCATCGACGGCATCTTCTGCGCCAACGAGTCGTCCAGCTTCGCCGCGATGCGTGTGCTCAAGGACAACGGATGGGCGGGGAAGCTGCATTTCGTCGGGTTCGACGCGTCCGACAATCTGATCAAAGGACTGGAGGACGGCACGATCGACGGTCTCGTCCTTCAGGATCCCGTGAAGATGGGATATCTCGCCATCACCACCCTCGTGGCCCAGATCAAGGGTGAAAAAGTCGAACGCCGGATCGACACGGGCGTGCAGGTCGCCACACCGCAGAATATGAAGCAGCCGGACATGAACGCGCTGCTCCACCCGGATCTCGCGAAATGAACGACGCGCCGGCCGCGGCGCCGCCGCGGTTCGCGATGCGCGGCATCCGCAAGGCATTCGGCGCGACAACTGCGCTCGAGGACGTCGATCTGTCGGTCAACGCCGGAGAAATCTGCGGACTGATCGGGCAGAACGGCGCCGGCAAGAGCACGCTGATGAGCATCCTTTCGGGTGCGCAGCCGCCGGACGCGGGCGAGATGTCGATCGACGGCGCGCCGTTCAGGCCCGCCAGCCCTATAGACGCGCGGCGTGCCGGCGTCGCGATGATCTACCAGGAGCTTTCGCTCGCGCCGCATCTGTCGGTGATGGAGAACATCATGATGGGGGCCGAACCGATGCGGTTCGGGCTCATCGACTGGGCGCGGATGCGTGATCTGGCATCGCGCGCGCTCGCGCAGCTCGGGCATCACGACATTTCTCCGGACGCAGCGGTCGGATCGCTCTCGGTCGCCGCGCAGCAGCTCGTCGAAATCGCGCGGGCGGTCGCGCTGGGCAGCCGCGTCCTCGTGCTCGACGAGCCGACCAGCAGTCTCGGGCGCGCAGACGTCGAGCGGCTGTTTGCACTGCTGCGGCAGCTCAAGGCGCAGGGGCACGCGATCGTCTACATCTCGCACTTCATCGAGGAAGTGAAGGAAGTGGCGGATCGCTTCATCGTCCTTCGTGACGGCCGCAATGCCGGCGGGGGCGCGACGCGCGACGCGACCCACGACGACATCGTCACGTTGATGGTGGGGCGCACCGTCGGTGACCTGTTTCCGCGCAGCCCGCGGCACCGCGGCGAGCCGATCCTCGACGTGTCGGGACTGGACCCCGGCTCCGCCTCTTTCACGCTTCACCGCGGCGAGATTTTCGGCATCGCCGGCGTGCTCGGATCGGGACGGACGCGCCTGCTCCGGACGGTGTTCGGGCTCGAGCCGGTGCGGCGCGGACAGGTTCGCGTCGGTATCTACTCGGGTCCAGCCGATCCGCGCGATCGCTGGCGGCAGGGCCTCGGGATGTTGAGCGAGGACCGCAAGGAGGAGGGGCTCGCCACGGCGCTCGACATCGCGGACAACATGACGATGACCCGGCTGTCGCCGTTCGGGTTGGCGGGCCTTCTGTCGCCGGGGCGCCAGCGCGCCGCCGCGGCGCGCTGGATTTCCGAGCTCGAGATCAGGTGTGCCGGCCCGGCGCAGAAGGCGGGGGAGCTGTCAGGAGGCAACCAGCAGAAGATCGCGATCGCGCGCCTGCTGCATCACGACGTCGACGTGCTCATTCTCGACGAACCGACGCGCGGCATCGACGTGGGAAGCAAGGCGCAGATCTACCGGTTGATCGACTCTCTGGTCGCCGACACCGCGGGCGGAAAGCCGCGCGCGGTGTTGATCGTCAGCAGCTACCTTCCGGAGCTGCTCGGCATGTGCGATCGCATCGCCGTCATGAAGCGCGGGCACCTCGGCGAAGCGGCGCCCGCCGGGACGCTGACCGAGCACGATCTCATGATGGCTGCGACGGCGGGAGCTTCGGGCGCGTGACGACCCGCTCGTTCATCGACCGCGCGGGGACGCTGCTCGGGCTCATTCTGGTGGCCATCATCTTCGGCGTGCTGGTCGGTCCCCGTTTCTTCGCGCCAACCAACCTCGAGCTGATGGCGCGTCAGACCGCGATCGTCAGCATCGCCGCGGTCGGGATGACCATCGTGATCGTCGCCGGCGGCATCGACCTGTCGGTGGGATCGATGATCGCGCTGACCACCGTGGTCGTCGCGCAGCTGCTCCGCACGGGGGTGAGCCCGCTCGCCGCCGCGCTCGGTGGCATCGCCGCCGCCGCATCCTGCGGCCTGGTCAACGGCGTGCTGATTACCCGGCTCCGCGTCGTCCCCTTCATCGTCACGCTTGGGACGATGCTGGTCATTCGCGGCGCGGCGAAAGGATTTGGCGAGGAGCGCCGGATCGAGGCGCCCGCCACCTGGCTGAACGACCTGCTCCGCGTGACGCGCGGCGAAATGCTCTTGCCGTCCGGTATCTGGGCGGTCATCGTGCTGTCGATGATCGTCGCCGGGCTGCTCCGCTACACCCGCTTCGGCCGCCATACGTTCGCCATCGGATCGAACGAGCGGATGGCGCGGCTCTGCGGCGTGGCGATTACGCGCACGAAGATCGTCATCTACATGCTGTCGGCGGCGCTGACCGGCTTTGCCGGCCTATTGATGTTCTCGAAGTTGTCGGTCGGCGATCCAACGGTGGCGATCGGCCTCGAGCTGGACGTCATCGCTGCCGTCATCATCGGCGGCGGCAGCCTCCTCGGCGGGCGCGGCACCGTGTCGGGCACGCTCATCGGCGCCGCGATCATGACGGTCATCCAGATCGGCTGTTCCCAGAAGGGGCTCGCGAACTGGGTTCAGCAAATCGTCACCGGCGGCATCATCGTCGCCGCCGTTGCGCTCGACCACTTCCGGTCGACGCGGACAGGATCCTGATGAAGATTCGCGACATCGAGGTGCTCGATCTCCGGTTCCCCACGTCGCGCACGGCGGACGGCACCGACGCGATGCACCCCGATCCGGACTACTCCGCGGCCTACGTCATCCTCAAGACCGACGGCGGCGTCGACGGCCACGGGTTCACGTTCACCATCGGCCGCGGCAACGAAGTGTGCGTCGAGGCCATCCGCGCGTTCCGGCCGCTCGTGGTCGGCCGCACGCTCGAGGACCTCACCGCGCACCCCGCCGCGTTCTGGCGCGAGCTGTCCTCGGAGAGCCAGCTGCGATGGCTGGGACCCGAGAAGGGAGTCATCCACATCTCGATGGCCGCGATCGTCAACGCGGTGTGGGACCTTCACGCCAAGCGCGAGCGGAAGCCGGTCTGGAAGCTCCTCGCGGACATGACGCCGAAGCAGATCGTCTCGTGCGTCGACTTCCGCTACCTCACCGACGCGCTGACGCCCGGAGAGGCGCTCGACATCCTCGAACGGCAGGAGAAGGGGAAGGCCGAGCGCGAGGCGCGGCTGCTCCGCGAAGGCTATCCCGCCTACACGACGTCCGCCGGATGGATCGGATACTCCGACGAGAAGATCCGCCATCTCTGCCGCGAGGCGCTCGCCGACGGCTGGACGCATTTCAAGGTGAAGGTCGGGGCGTCGCCGCAGGATGACGAGGAGCGCGTCGGGCTGGTCCGGGAAGAAATCGGTCCGACGAACCGGCTGATGATCGACGCGAACCAGCGCTGGGATGTGCACGAAGCGATCGATCGGGTGCGGGCACTGTCGCACTTCAATCTGTGGTGGATCGAAGAGCCGACCAGCCCGGACGACGTGCTCGGTCACGCGACGATTAGAAACGCGGTGCGCCCGGTAGGCGTGGCGACCGGCGAGCATGCGCAGAACCGCATCATCTTCAAGCAGCTGCTCCAGGCTGAAGCGATCGATTTCTGTCAGATCGACAGCTGTCGTCTCGGCGGCGTCAACGAGAACCTCGCCGTCATCCTGATGGCTGCGAAGTTCGGCGTGCCGGTCTGCCCGCATGCGGGCGGCGTTGGTCTCTGCGAGCTGGTGCAGCATCTGTCGATGTTCGACTTCATCAGCGTCTCCGGCCGTATGGACGATCGCGTCACCGAGTTCGTGGACCATCTGCACGAGCACTTCGTGAATCCCACCGTCATCCACCGCGCCCGCTACGCCGCGCCTGGCGCGGCCGGGTACAGCAGCGAGATCAAATCCGATTCGCGCATCGCTTATCAGTTTCCAGGCGGAGCGATCTGGAAGGCGCTCTCTTCGAACGCCTGAACGGCTCCTTGTTTCGGATCTCGATCGAGTCTCCGAGGTCAGCTGTTTTGACGATTGACGTGACTACGCGCGGAGGCGCTGCACGTCAGACGTTTCTGACGCGTCTTACTTTGCTGTGTGTAACGGCTCGATATCGTGATCGAATCCATTCAATAATGTCGCTGTCGCCTGTCGAAATTTACAGTTTTGATACCTTGCTGTTTCCAGATCGGTGATCGAAGCGTCGAGAATCAAAACGAGTGGTACTTGGTGCAACGTCGCTCTTGATTCTGATCAAGTCTTCTCTTAACCTAATCGTCTTCCCTCAGGACATTCGTCAATTGTTTTGACCCGGTAGGGAGCTCCGCGGCTGTGCTGTCGCCAGCACTCAGCCCGCGGACTTGGTTTCAACAAGGCGACCCGATCTCACTGTAGGTGTCTTCATGGTTCGTGAACCCCGCACACTCGTCATGACGCCTCGAGCTCTGTTCGACGCCGCGTTGGCGATCGCCGGCAGTCGAACGGGCGCTATCGGCGTGTTGGATATCGGAAGTGATCCCAGTAGCGATTCGGCGCGTCGTGCGGTCGCCGATCTCGTACGGCTTGGCAGCGCCGAGGTCGGTTTGCGACTCGAGCTCGGCGGTGATGAAACGGCGGCAACTGCTCTGCTCGCACAATTCGCAGCAGGATCCTTTCTCGTTCTCGCACCCGGCGCGGGGGCGTCGGCGGGCGAATGGCCGTCTTTTATTCAGCGTTTCGCGCGGCAGCGAGGGCTCCGTATTCTTGCTGAGGTCGGTTCAGCAGACGAGGCCGCGGCAGCTGAGGCCTCGCACGTCGACGGACTCATCGCCAAAGGCAGTGAGGCCGGAGGGCGCGCCGCCCATGCGACTACCTTTGTCCTCTTGCAGGAGTTGCTGCAGCGATTCACGATTCCCGTCTGGGCGCAAGGCGCCATCGACGATCACACCGCGGCCGCGTGCGCGGCGGCGGGTGCGGCCGGCGTCGTCTTGTGCGACGAGCTGGCGCTCGTCCGGGAGTCGATGCTCCCGGCGGACGTGCGTGACGCGATCGCGATCATGGACGGCGGCGAAACCGTTGTCGTCGGGACAGAGCTGGGACAGCCGTTCCGCTTCTTCAGACGGCCTGGTTGCGCCGGCGCTGACGAGATCAAGAGACGATATGACGAGGCGTTCGCCGCGACTGACAGTGTCGCGTGGACGTCGTTTCTGCAAAGCGCCTGCAACCAAACCGATGGTCCGATCGGCTGGAAGAGCGATCAAGCGTGGCCCCTCGGTCAGAGTGCGTGCCTCGCCCCACGGCTAGCTGAGCGGTTCCATACGACGGGCGGTGTGGTGGCGGGTATCGCTGCTGCCGTGCGCGATCACCTGGCCTGTGCGCGGCGACAGGCGCCTCTCGCCAGCGGATCCGCGCTCGCGCGCTCGCATGCGACGACCTTTCCGATCGTGCAAGGCCCGATGACTCGCGTATCCGACGTGGCGCCGTTTGCCGTCGAGGTCGCGCGCGCGGGCGCGTTGCCGTTCATTGCGCTGGCGCTGATGCGCGGGGCGGAAGTCGACGACCTGCTGGTGCAGACACAGGCGGCGCTCGGCGATCGCCCGTGGGGCGTCGGCATTCTCGGATTCGTGCCGCGCGAGCTGCGCGACGAACAACTCGCGGCGGTACGCCGCATCCGTCCGCGGTTCGCGCTCGTCGCCGGCGGCCGTCCGGATCACGCCGCCGCGCTCGAAGCAGACGGCATCGCGACATATCTGCACGTCCCGTCGCCCAAGCTCCTGGAGTTGTTCCATGCGCAGGCCGCCCGCCGGTTCGTGTTCGAAGGTGGTGAGTGCGGCGGTCACATCGGTCCGCGATCCAGCTTCGTGCTCTGGAGCCAGATGGTCAGCTGTCTCTTGAAGATCGCGGGCAACAAATCGCTGGACGACGTGCACGTGCTCTTCGCCGGCGGAATTCACGATGCGCGGTCG
>Ga0207674_10007412_pt1 | contig 12785 bp, 11 predicted proteins | sample KBSCornC72_FD_184303 | JGI IMG/M metagenome (GOLD analysis project Ga0207674, IMG submission 184303) | Corn rhizosphere microbial communities from Kellogg Biological Station, Michigan, USA - KBS Corn C7-2 (SPAdes) (version 2) | ecosystem: Host-associated > Plants > Roots > Rhizosphere > Soil ... | reverse complement strand
TGGTCCCGTACAGCTCCGTGATGTAGAAGAGCGGCGCGTCCGCATCGGGGAGCGGCGACGGGACGAAGGCCAGGTTGACCGGGAGCTGCAGGCCGGTCACCACGCGCTCCACGCGGTACTGCGAATCGGCCACTCGCCATGGCGTGTCGGCGCCGCGCGCCAGCTTGACGAAGCGCGGCGTCGCATCGCCCGCGGACGCCTCGAACGAGCTGCCGTCGGCGGCGATCCAGAACGCCGCGCTGCCGGATGCCGGAAGGTTTATCGCCGGAAGGTAAATCGTCCGGCGGACGTCCGCGTCGTCCGCGAACTCCACGGTGGCCTCGGGGATCGAGAGAGTGATCGCGCCGCTGCTCACCACGACCCGAACGGATCCGTGATGCGCCAGCTCGGGCGGATTGGTGATGCTCTGCGCGAACGACAGAAGGAGCTCGCCGCGCTCTGTGGTGAGCGCGAGCGACGCGCCGCCGGCCAGGGCGACGTCGGAGCCGCCCGCATCGCGGACGCGGGGCGGCGGCGAGGAGAGCACGTCGATGATCTCCAGGGCTTGAACCGACGAGCCGGGTCCGGTGGCGAAGTTGCGAGTGGTCCAGTTGCTCCATTCCGTCTCGGGATCGCCGCTGCTGTCGCGAAAGCGGACCGCGACCAGGTACGACGTCGACCCGAGAAGCCGTCCCTCCGGGTTCACGAACGTGCCATCGCCGAGGTGAATGTGCACGGCAAGGACCCCGGCCGCGCACCGCGCATACCAGACGACGATTCCGTACTCGGTGCGGATCTCCCAATCGCTGCACGCGAGCTGATCGCCGGCGTCATCATCGGTGAAGGGAGCGGTCGCCATGTGGACGTCGCCCGGGTCGATCGCATGTGCCGATTCGCTGGGCTCGAGGATGAGGGGGGCGTGGGGCGGAACGTTTCCAAACGCGACGACCGCCGTGATCGTCAGAGCCGCACAACAGATGCCCGGTAACCGCATACCGTTCAGGGAATCCGACGGCGGAGCAAGCGAAACGCGTACCGGCGCTCTATCCTGAGCGCTCGATGTCTCGCTTCCCCGATCCCCGTTACGCGCGCGGCGACGTCGTCGCCGTCGGCGATGACTTACAGGTCGACACCCTACGCGACGCCTACCGCCACGGCATCTTCCCCTGGCCGCACGAGCGGCTGCCGCTGCCGTGGTTCTCGCCGCGGCGCCGCACTGTGCTGTTCTTCGACGAGCTGCACGTCGGCCGGACGCTGCGCCGGTCGATCAGTAGATCACCTTATGAATTCACCATCGACCGCGCGTTCCCGGACGTCATCGCCGCGTGCGCGCACGCCTCGCGCGGCGGCGAGACCGGCACCTGGATCCTGCCGGAGATCATCGCCGCCTACACCCGGCTCCACCGCGCCGGCGACGCGCACAGCGTGGAAGTGTGGCGCGGCGCGGAGCTCGCCGGCGGCTTGTACGGCGTCGACTCCGGCGGCGTCTTCACCGGCGAGTCGATGTTCCACCGCGTCCCGAACGCCTCGAAGCTCGCGCTGGTTTTCCTCGTCGAGCACCTCCGCGCCCGCGGCGCGACGTGGCTCGACTGCCAGGTGACCACCGCCCACATCAGCGCCCTCGGCGCGCGCGATATCGGACGCGCAAAGTTCCTCGACATGCTGGCCGAGGCCCAGGCGGCGGGGCTCACCCTGTTTTAGGCACCCACGGCGCGAACGCCCGCATCACTTCCTCGTCCGCCATCACCGGACGGCGGCTCTCCATCCCCACCCAGACGTGCGACGACGAGCCGGTGGCGTGCAGCCGCTCCCCCGCCCCATCGTAGAGCTGGTACGCGAACTTCATCATCCGGCTGGCCGCCTCGGCGATCGAGGTTCGGATGACCACTTCGTCGTCGTAGCGGTAGGGCGCGCGGTAGCGGCAGGTGACTTCGGTGACCACCAGAATCAGCCCGCGCTCCTCGATTTGTTTGTAGGGAAAGCCGGCGGCGCGGCAGAGGTCCGTCCGCCCGATCTCGAACCAGACGATGTAGTTCGCGTGGTGCGCGATCGCCATCTGATCGGTCTCGGCGTAGCGCACGCGCGTGCGGGACTCGACGAACGGCGGCACAGCGGCGCACAATAGCACGGCAAAAATCTTGCTCAACCTCAAGCGCGTGCAACGGAAACGGGAGTTGAAGCGGCTGGCCGAAACCGCCGCCGCGCCGATTCTCATCGCCGGCGCGGCGCTCATGGCCTTCGACGTCGCGCGCCGCGTCTTCCGCCGGATGCAGCTCTTCTGCCCCACCCGCGATCCGGTCATCAGCTGGAACCCCGAGGACTACGGCATCCCGCGCGCGCGCACCGAGGAGCTGTGGATCGAGACCGATGACGGCGAATATCTGTACGGCTGGTATTGCCGCGCGGAGAAACCGATCGCCTCGGCGCTCTACTGCCACGGCAACACCGGCAACCTGACCAACACCACCTTCGTGATTCCGCACCTGCTCGACAGCGGCGTCAACGTCCTCTTCTTCGACTACCGCGGCTTCGGCCGCAGCACCGGCTCGCCGTCGCTCGGCGGCATCATCGACGACGGCGTGGCCGCCGCGCGGATGCACGAGAAGATCCGCCCCAAGCACATCCCGTCGATCCTCTACGGCTTCTCCCTCGGCGGCGCCATCGCCGCGCAGGTCATCCGCCGCCACACCTTCGACGGACTGGTGCTGCAGTCGACCTTCACCAGCCTCCCCGACATCACCCGCGTCGCCTTCCCCAACTTCCCGCTCCACCTCTTCAGCGGGCGCCTGTTCGACACCATGGCCGTGGTCAGGAAGCTCAAGGTCCCGGTGCTGATCATCCACGGCGCCGACGACGAAGTCTGCCCCTGCTCGATGGCCAAGGACCTCCACTCCGCGTGCCTCTCGGAGCAGAAGAAACTGCTCCTGGTCGAGGGAGGGCTGCACAAAGATCTCTGGATCCGCGATCCCGACGCGCTCCTCTGGACCATCAACCGCTTCGCCACCGAGCTGCCGCTCAGCCCCGACATCATCGACGCGCCGCCAAGCGTGCTCGAGCATGCCGTCGACGCGTCGCTGCGCAGTTTGCGGAGGCTGCTGCGGCGCCATCCGGCGCAGCAACCGCTGTGATAGATTCGCCGCCGTTCTCAGATGCTTGCTGTCGTCAAGAGCTCCCCTGCTGACGGCGTCTCCGGCACCGAAATCCGCGACTGTCCCGTCCCCCAACCGGCACCCGGCGAGGTGCTGATCCGCGTTGCCGCCGCGGCCATCTGCGGCACCGACAAACACATCTACCACTGGGACCCGTCCATCCAGGACTCGGTCGTCCCGCCGCGCATCTACGGCCACGAATTCTGCGGCTTCGTCGAGGCCTTGGGCGACGGCGCGGAGCGCGGCTACGAAGGCCGCCTGGCCGTCGGCGACTATGTCTCGGCGGAGATGCACGTGGTCTGCGGCGAGTGTGCGCAGTGCCGCCACGGCCAGGGCCACATCTGCGTGCGGACCAAGATCTATGGCCTGCACGAGGACGGCGCCTTCGCCGAGCTCGTGAAAGTGCCGGCGGCCAACGTCATCAAGCTCGGACCGTACGTGCCGCTGCGCGTCGGCGCCTTCCTCGACGCCCTCGGCAACGCCGTGCACACCACGCAGGTCTGCGACCTGGCCGGCAAGTCTGTCGCCATCACCGGCTTCGGTCCCATCGGGGCCATGGCGGCGGCGATCGCCGAGCACGCCGGCGCGAGCGTGGTCATCGTCACCGACGTCAGCGACCGCGCGCTGGAGACGGCACGGCGGTGGGCGGCGGCGCGCGACTTCCGCAATCTGCACGAGTTCAACGTCCGCACGACGCCGCCGACCGACGTGAAGAAAGCCATCGAAGCCATCACCGACGGCGTCGGCGTCGACGTGGTCTGCGAGATGTCCGGCTCCTCGGCCGCCATCAACTTCGCGCTCGACATCGTCCGCATGGGCGGCACGCTCTCGCTCCTCGGGCTGCCCAAAGGGCACTCGGTCACCATCGACGACTACACCCGCAACGTCATCTTCAAGGGCGTGACCATGCACGGCATCATCGGGCGCCGGATGTACTCCACCTGGCAGCGCATGCTGGCGCTGCTGCGATCCGGCCTCGACGTCGAGTGGGTGGTGCAGGCCACCTTCGACTCCCTGCGCGAGTTCCACGACGGGATGGGAAAGTTCGACCGTCACGAGGCGCTCAAAGTCGTTTTCTTCCCCGAGGGGGAGGCGGCGGCGATGCGCCGCCTCCGCTGAGCGCTCATCCCACGGCGAGGAAGCTGAAGTTGCGGTCGACTTTGCTGCCGTCGTTTTGGCCGGTGATCACCAAGGCTTGCACGGTGTCGACGGCCACCAGGACCGCGTTGTCGCGCGTATCTCCGGTGGAGAATTTGAAGTCATCCCAGCTCTTGTAGTTTTGCGTCACCAACAGGGCCGGCGGGTTCGTGAAGGGCTGATGGAACCGGATGGTGTAGGTACCGGTGGGCCCCTTTTCGATCCCGAAATCGGCGCTGCCGCTGTCGCGGATCACGCCGTTTGCATCCACGTTGCCGAAGGCGAATCGCGGACGGGTGCCGGCTGCGTTGCGCGTGCCTACGGCGACGAACGAGCAGTTGCGATCGACCTTGTTGCCGGCTGAATCGCCGGTGATGTACTTGAACTGGCTGTTCTTCGCCGCCACGATGACTGCATTGTCCGTGGTCTTGCCGCTGGTGAATGTGAATTCGTTCCAGTTCAGATAGTTCTGAGTGACGACCACCGAGGAGAGAGCGTCGAACGGCTGGTCGAAGTCGACCAGGAAGACTCCGTCGCCAATGCCGGTGGCCTCGAAGCCGGGGGCGGGATAGGGACTGTAGGTCTCGGCTGTGGTGTAGATGTCGCCCCACACGATGGCCAAGTCGTCCTGCGTGGAGTCGACGGCGGCGATGAAGGCGAAGTTGCGATCGACGTGCGATCCATCGCTCTGGCCGGTGAGGACTTTGAATCCCTTCTTGTCGACCGCGACCAGCACGGCGTTGTCGCGGGTGTCGCCGCCTCCGTAGTCGAAGCCATCCCAATTCTTGTAGTTCTGCTTGATCACCACCGACGGCACCTTCGGCAACGCCGAATCGAACTCCACGATGAAAATACCGTCGCCGAGGGCGCGGACGTAGAAGCCGGTGCCTCCGGCGGTCGTTCCATCGATGTTTACTCGTCCTGCAATGATTTGAGTGGGCATGGGGTCCTTTCCTTTCTTTCCTTTCGATCTTTGGAGGGACGGCCCCGCATACTTCCCCCTGGATGGCGTTCCGGATATGGCCGCGCTCGCCATCATTGCGTTGCAGTATCGTTGGCGGACGACATGCGCAAACGCATCGGCATCCTCACCGGCGGCGGCGACGTCCCCGGCCTCAACGCGGCGATCAAGGCTTTCGTCTATCGCCTCCTCGACGACGACCGCTGCGAGATCATCGGACTGCGCCGCGGCTGGGCCGCGCTGATCAACATCGTCCCCGACCTCGGCGCCGATAACTCCGAATGGATCCTGCCGCTCACCCGCGGGAACACCCGGGCCATCGACCGCACCGGCGGCACCATCCTGCATACCTCGCGCGTCAATCCGCTGATCCTCAAGCCGGAGCAGGTGCCGCCGCACCTGGAAGGCGAGAAAGGCCAGCCCGACGAGCGCCGGCGTTACGACATGACCGAGGCGGCGCTTCGGGTGCTCGACTTCCTGAAGCTCGACGCGCTGGTGGCCTTGGGCGGCGACGGCACGCTGACCTTCGCCCGCGCCCTGCACGACCACGGCGTCCCCATCGTGGCCATCCCCAAGACGATGGACAACGACGTCTACGGCACCGACTATTGCCTCGGCTTCTCCACCGCCGTGACCCGCTCGGTGATGTTCATCAACGACCTCCGCACCAGCGCCGGCTCGCACGAGCGTTTCCTGGTGGTGGAGCTCTTCGGCCGCCACTCCGGCGAGACCTGCCTCTTGGCGGCGTACCTCTCCGGCGCCGACCGCGCCATCCTGGCCGAGGTGCCGTTCGAGTGCGAGCGGCTGTACCAGTTGCTCGCCGCGGACAAGCGCGAGAACCCCAGCAACTACGCCGTCGTGGCCATCTCCGAGGGAGCGTCGATCATCGGCTCCGGGACCATCGAGAGCGGCGAGGCCGACGCCTTCGGCAACCGCAAGCTCGGCGGCGTCGGCGGCGTGCTGAGCGACTTCCTCGAGCAGCGCGGCCGCGACAAAGTCATCTACCAGCGCCTGGCCTACCTCATGCGCTCCGGCACCCCCGACTCGCTCGACCAGCTGGTGGCCAACAACTACGGCAGCCTGGCCGCAGACCTCCTACGCCGCGGCGACGCCGGGAAGATGGTGGCGGTGGTCGACGGCCGCTACACCGCCGTGCCCATCGAGGTCGGCGGCGTGGCAAAGAAACGCGTCGACATCGAGCGCTTCTACGACGCCCAGAACTACAGGCCGCAAGTGGCGGACGTGCTGGGGATGCCGATGTTCCTGCACTAGAAATGTTTATCCCGCGCGCCAGCGCGGGATCATGGGAACCACCGCCCTGAACTGGCACCCGCTGCGCGGTCGTTCCGATGATCCCGCGCTGGCGCGCGGGATAAACTCAGAACCTACCGCATCGCCGCGCTGAACGTCACGTCGTACGAGAACGTCATCGTGTTCGTCTTGACGCGGCGGGAGCTGGCGGTGCCGGTGAAACCTTGCTCGCTCTTGCGCGGCTTGAAGTCGTAGTTCTCGATCCCCTCGAAGAAGCCGGCGTCGAACATGCCGGTCGGATGCTGCACGGCGACGTGCGTGACGTGTTTGTCGCGGTCGAGGCAGAACATCACGCCGTTGATGCCGTCGGGCAACGAGGCCTCGAAGTCGTGCAGGTTTGAGGCGTCGGCCAGCGGCTTGTCGGTCAGGATCACCAGCGTGTTGTCGCTGCGGTTGGTGTTCTGGTTCTTGTGCCGGCCGACGGCGTAGGCGTATACCAGGTCGAACTTCGTTCCATCGACGACCAGCGTCCCCTCGGCCCGGCCGAGGTCGACCGCCAGCGCCGCACCGCCGGCAACCAGAAATGCGAGCATCGTCAAAGCAGCGCGCCGCATGTATGAACCCCCGCAATGAGTTGAGGGCGGCAGTGTAACATCCGTCACCTCTCTTCCCTCTTCATCCCCTTGCGCGCCCGCAGCACGAAGCGCACCGGGCACCCCACCAGCCCGAAGGCCTCGCGAAACTGGTTCTCGAGATAGCGGCGATACGAGAAGTGCAGCGGCTCGTCGACGTTGCAGAAGAGCGCGATGGTCGGCGGCTGCATCTTCAGTTGCGTGGCGTAGTAGAAGCGGCGCGGCCGGCCGCGCACGGTAGGCGGATTGTGCTGGGCGACGGCGCGCTCCAGGATCTGGTTGAGCTCCGAGGTGCGGAAACGTTTGCGGTAGGAAACGGCGATCTCGTCGATGCGCGGGAAGATCTTCTCCACCCGGCGGCCGGTCTTGGCGGAGATGAACTCCACTGGCGCATACGACAGGAACTTCAGCTTGAAGCGGATGTCCTCCTCGAACTTCTTCGCGTCGTCCTGCGTGTGCTCGCCGGCGTCCCATTTGTTGACCAGGATCAGCGCCGCTTTTCCGGCTTCGTCCGCGTAGCCGGCGACGGTGGCGTCCTGCGCCGTGACGCCGTCGACGGCGTCGATCATGACCAGCGCGATCTCGCAACGCTCGATGGCCTTGCGCGCGGAGATGACCGCCAGCTTCTCCGCCTCGTCGGTGGTCTTTCCCTTCCGCCGGATGCCGGCGGTGTCGATGACGATGTAGCGCTTCCCGTCGCGCAGCAGCTCGGAGTCGATGGCGTCGCGCGTGGTACCGGAGATCGGTGAGACGACGGCGCGCTCCTCATTGGTCAGGCGGTTCAGCAGCGACGACTTCCCGACGTTCGGCCGCCCGATGATGGCCAGGCGCACCGGCGCGTTCTCGTCCTCCCCCAGCTCCTCGGCCTCTTCCGGAGGGAGGATCTCTTCGATGACGTCGATCAGATCGTCGGTGCCCACGCCGTGCTCCGCGGAGATCGGCATGAGCCGTTCGAGCCCGAGCTCGTAGAACTCGTTGACCGCCTCGTCCGCGTCCTTGCGGTCGACTTTATTGACCAGCACAATCACGCGATCCGCATCGCTGCGCAGATCCTGGGCGATGTCGCGATCCTCGGGGAGAACGCCCGCGGCGCCGTCGACGACGAAGAGGATCAGGTCCGCCCCCTCGAGGGCCCGCTTGGCCTGGGCCCGGATTTCCCCCGCGTAGGCGGACATCGGGGTGTCGCCGTACTCCAGGCCGCCGGTGTCGGTCAGTTCGTAGCGGCGGCCGTCGTCGAGGGTGAGGACTTCCGAGAGGCGGTCGCGGGTCATGCCCGGCAGATCGTGGATCAGGGCCCGCCGTTTTCCGGCCAAACGGTTGAAGAGCGTCGACTTCCCGACGTTGGGTCGCCCCACGATGACCACGCGTTTCATGCGCGCGAATGCTACAATGGCTCACCCATGGCCACGAGCAATGAATCGGAACACTGCAGGCTCTGTGGCGCCCGGATCCCCGCCGATGAGCTCCGCCGCAGTCTCTGTTCAGTCTGCGACGAGTACGCCCAGCACGTCGCGCTCCAGAGCAACAAAGGCCTCGAGCGCATCGTCGGCGAGCTGCAGAACGGCGCAGTGTTCAGAGCCGCGCTGAAGAACGGGCACTAGAACGGGGTTGCGGGGTCTCGCGGTTGCGAGGTCTCGCGGTCACACCCACCCGAGACCCCGAGACTTCGAGACCCCGCCGCAACCCCGCCTCAGAACTCCCATCCGAACATCGGCACGTAATTCCAGGCGATCCAGAACAGGAGCGCGCCGGCGGCGGTGTTGATGAAGTTCATCACGTCGTTGGGGATGTCGAGGTCGAAGCTGCCGAGGATGCTCTCGACGTAGGAGCCGAGGAAGCCGGCGGCGGTGATCACGGCGATGACGTGCGATTTGGCGATCACCACCGAGCCGGTGAAGCCGGGGCGGAGGCGGTTGGCGGCCATGGCGGTGCCGGCGGCGGCGACCAGGAACGCGGCGATGATGCCGGCCAGCGTTCCTTCGAGCGACACCGCCCCTTCCGTGCCGGGCGGGACGCGCTTGAATCGCAGCGGGTGGAAGGCGCGCTTGCCGAGGAGCTTCCCGATCTCGGAGCCGGTGGTGTCCGCGGCGGCGGTGGCCAGCGCGGTGATGCCCATGAAGAGCGGCACCAGCCCCAGCCCCCGCCAGCAGGCCACGGCGCAGAGCGCGGCGACGCCGGCGTTGGCGATGGCGTGCCCCGCCCCCCGCCGCCCCCCCTTCTCCTGCGCCAGTCCCGCCGCGGACTTGCGCCCGTAGCCGAGCTTCGTGCACGCGGTGCCGATGATGAAGAACGTCAGGAGCGCGACGTACATCGCCGGACCGCCGCCGACGATCACCACGCAGCCGAGGAACCAGCCGACCACCAAGCCGGAAAGGTCGATGCTGCGGATCAGGTAGGCGGCGACGGCGAAGATGGTGTTGACCGCCAGCCAGGGCCAGGGAATCAGCGGCATGACAGGCACCATCGGCTCGAGGGCGAAGATGGCCAGCACGCCGGCGGCGGCGGCGGGGACGACCACGTTGTCGTTGAGGCGCAGCGGCAGCGATTCAGCGATGGCAGCGGCGACGACGGCGATCGCCAGCGCGGCGGTAGGCGGCCCGCCGAAGATCCGGGCGACGGCGAAGGACGCGGCGCCGCCGAAGAGCAGGAAGGCGATCGAGCCGCCCACGCTCTTGTCGCGGTTCCACGGCAGGCGCGCCAGCGGCAGCGCCTTCCCCAGCAGCGTGGCGAAGCCGTCGCCGAAGGCCATGATGGCCCACGACGCCGCGGCGATCTCGATGTGCCAGTTGAAAATCAGGATCAGCGCCAGCACCGCCGCCGGATAGAGAACGATGCCGGCGTCGTAGCCGCGGGCGTGCCGCGCCACGCGCTTCCCGACCAGCCGATGAAGCAGAAGCCAGTTTCCGATCACGGCCGCCGCCGCGACCAGCGCCGCCATGCGCCACGGGATGTACTTCAGCGCGACGGCGAGAAGGCCGAAGACGATGTGCAGGAACTTCCGCAGCCCCTCGTTGGTCTGGAACTCATCGTTCATCGTTTTCAGTAGCTTACAATCGACCGACCGATGTCCCAAGCACCCGAAGCGCCGCTGCTGTCCGTCATCGTCCCCTGCTACAACGAGCGGGCGACCGTGGCCGAGCTGCTGCGCCGCGTCAAAGAGGTGCCGATCGACAAGGAGATCATCGTCATCGACGACCAGTCGACCGACGGCTCCCGCGACGTCGTCGCCGCCCTGGCCCAGCAGTGGCCGGAGATCCACCACATCCTGCAGCCGGTGAACATGGGCAAAGGCGCCGCGCTGCGCCGCGGCATCGAGGCCGCGCGCGGCGACATCGTCATCATCCAGGACGCCGATCTCGAGTACGACCCCGACGAGTATCCGAAGCTCATCCAGCCGATCGTCGACGGCCACGCCGACGTGGTCTACGGCTCCCGCTTCGAGGGCTACCCCCGCCGGGTGATGCTCTACTGGCATCGCCTCGGCAACACCTTCCTCACCCACCTCTCCAACGCGGTGACCAACCTCGACCTCACCGACATGGAGACCTGCTACAAAGTTTTCCGCCGCGAGGTCATCCAGTCGATCAAGCTGCAGTCGAACCGCTTCGGCTTCGAACCGGAGATCACGGCGAAGGTGGCGCGCCGCGGCTACCGCATCTACGAGGTGCCGATCTCGTACTACGGCCGCGACTACTGGGAAGGGAAGAAGATCAACTGGAAGGACGGCTTCAGCGCGCTCTGGAGCATCCTGAAGTTCGGGCTCTTCGACGACAGCGCCAGCGAGCCGCCGACGTACAAGACCCTGCGCCGCCGCAGCTCGCTCAAGCGCTACAACCGCTGGATCTGGGAGCGCGTGCGGCCGTACGTGGGGCAGCGGGTGCTGGAAGTCGGCGCCGGCTCGGGGACCATGACCCGCTTCCTCTACGGGCGCGAGCTGATCGTGGCCACGGACAAGGAGACGCCGTACATCGACCGGCTGCGCAACGCGTTCCGGCGGCGGCCGGGGATCGTCGTGGAGCGCTGCGATCTCGACCGCGACGAGGCGCTCGATCTGTCGCGCTACGGATTCGACACCGTCACCTGCATCAACGTCCTGGAGCACACCGACGACGACCTCGCCGCGCTGCGCCGCGCGAACCAGCTCCTGGTGGCGGGCGGGCGGGTGATCGTGTTCGTCCCCGCGGGGAAGCGGCTGTACGGCGCGCTCGACCGCGGCGTGGGGCACCAGCGGCGCTACGACAAGGACGAGCTGATCGACAAGTTGACCGCTGCCGGTTTCGCCGTGGAGGACGTCTCCTTTCAGAACCGCGCCGCCAAGATCGCCTGGTGGATCAACTCCAAGCTCTTCCAGCGCTCGGCGTTGCCGCTGGCCCAATCGCGGCTCTTCGACCGCCTCGTCCCGCTCTTCCGCGCGCTGGAAGGCGAGCGTCCCGGCTCGGGATTGAGCCTCATCGCCGTGGGCCGCAAGCCGCTCGCTGCCGCTGCGCCGATCGCGACCGAGGAGCTGGCGGCCGCGGGTGCGACGTGAAGCGCGCCGCGGTGATCCTAGCCGGCGGCGCCGGCACGCGGCTGCGACCCCTCAGCAGCGACGACAATCCCAAACAGTTTCTCCGGCTCTTCGGCGACCGCTCGCTGATCGAGATGACCTACGCGCGCGTGGCGCGGCTGGTCGATCCGGACGCAATCTTCGTCTCCACCAACGACCGCTACACGCCGCTGGTGCTCCAGCACATCCCGAGCGTGACCATCATCGCCGAGCCGTCGCGCCGCAACACCGCGCCGGCCATCGCGCTGTCGTGCTTCACCATCGAGGAGCGCCTCGGCGACTGCGTGATCGTCGTCCTGCCGTCCGATCACTTCATCGGCGACGAGGACGAGTTCCTCCGCGTGCTCGACCGCGCCTGCGAGTACGCGGCGACGCACGACGATCTCGTCACCATCGGCATCGCGCCCACCGAGCCGACATCCGAGTACGGCTACCTGCGCCTCGGCGAGGAGGTCGCGCCCGGCGTGATCCGCCTGGAGCAATTCGTGGAGAAACCGCCGCGCGAGCGCGCCGAGGAGTTCCTGCATGCCGGCAACTACGTGTGGAATGCCGGCATGTTCGTCTGGCGCGCGCTGGCGTTCCGCAAGGCGCTGGAAGCCGTGGCGCCGGAGCTGGCGCGCGTGACGCGCGAGAACTACGACTCCATGCCGTCGATCTCCATCGATTACGCGCTGATGGAGAAAGCGCCGTGCGTGGCGGCGCTGCGCGGCGATTTCGGCTGGTCGGACGTCGGCTCGTTCGAGGCCCTGGAGAAGATTCAGGGCAAGAGCCGCTGAGCGTTCTCCCACAGCACCTTCCGCTCCACTTCCTCGCCGAAGCCGTGCGCGCGGAACTCCTCGACGTTCCTCCGCGGCGAGGCCACACCGGGCGAGGGCCAGTCGGTGCCCCACAAGACCTTGCCGGCGATCGACGCCAGCCGCGGGACGTAGCGCGGCAGCGACTTCGGCGGGATGCCGGAGACCTCGAGGTGCACGTTGGCGTGGCGACGCGCCAGGAAGAACGCCGTCTCGCCGTGCAGCGGGCGGCCGGCGTGCGCCAGGATGATCGGCAGTCGCGGGAAGTCGACCGCCACGTCGTCGATCGGCATCGGGTCGGCGTAGACGTTGCGCGCGCGCGGGAAGACCGACGTC
>Ga0207674_10007410_pt1 | contig 12786 bp, 10 predicted proteins | sample KBSCornC72_FD_184303 | JGI IMG/M metagenome (GOLD analysis project Ga0207674, IMG submission 184303) | Corn rhizosphere microbial communities from Kellogg Biological Station, Michigan, USA - KBS Corn C7-2 (SPAdes) (version 2) | ecosystem: Host-associated > Plants > Roots > Rhizosphere > Soil ... | reverse complement strand
GCGCGTTCGGCATGGAGGACAGCGCCAGGGTCACGACCGCCGTGCCGGCGAAGCCGTGAGCGACGTCGTGCGTGACGTCGAGCGCAGCGCCGCGAGCGATGCTCCATCCACGTTGACGCCGCCACCGCGCCGGCGCTGGTCGCTCGCGGGTGCCGTGGCGAGCCAGCGGCGGTTCGTCTACCTCGTCATCGCGCTGCTGTGCGCCGGCGGCATCTGGGCCGCGCTGCGGCTGCCGTCGGCCATCTATCCCGAGCTCCAGTTCCCGCGCATCACGATCGTCGCGCAGGGCTCGGCGCTCGGCGCGCGTCAGGTCGTCTTCTCCATCACGCAGCCGATCGAGGAGGCGATCACGGTCGTGCCGGGCGTCACGCGCGTCACGTCGAAATCCATCCGCGGCGCGAGTGAGATCACGGCGACGTTCGCGCCGAACACCGACATGACCGTCGCGCTGCAGCAGACGCAGGCGCGGGTGAATCAGCTGCGCGGCGACCTGCCACCGAACCTCGACATCGAGGTCGAGCGATTGTCGCCGTCGCTCTTCCCCGTCATCTCGTACAACCTCGAGGGGGGCGACCCCACGACGATGTACGACATCGCGCGCTTCCAGATCCGTCCCGTGCTCGCGCGCGTGCCGGGCGTGGGGCGCGTGGACGTGCAGGCGTCCGACGTGCGCGAGATCGAGGTGGTGGCGGACCCGGTGCGGCTCGCGGAGCAGGGGATGTCGTACGACGACCTCGCGACGGCGATCCGCACCTCGACGGCGGTGAGCGCGGTGGGGCGCGTCGCGCAGGATTACAAGCAGTACCTCGTCGTGACGGCGCAGGAAGCGACGACGGTGGAGGACATCGCCAACGTGGTGGTGGGCCGCGGCCTGCGCGTGCGCGACGTGGCGTCGGTCGAGATCGGGACCGAGGACCACGTGCGCATCGTGGCGGGCGACGGCCGGCCCGCGGCGCTGCTGAACATCACGCGGCAGGTGAACGGCAATACCGTGGCGATCGCCGACAGCGTCGCCAGCGCCGCCGAGGAGATCCGGAAGACGCTCCCGCCGGGGGTGACGCTGAAGGCGGTCTACGATCAGGCGTCGCTGGTGCGCGAGGCGACCAGCTCGGTGCGCGACGCGATGTCGATCGGTGCCGCGCTCGCCGTGATCATCCTGTTCGTCTTCCTGCGCCGCGGACGCATCACGGCGATCAGCGCGGCGGCGATCCCCCTCACGCTGGCGATCACCGTGTTCGTCATGTGGCTCGTGGGGCAGACGTTCAACCTCATGACGCTGGGCGCGATGGCGATCGCGATCGGGCTCGTGATCGACGATGCGGTCGTCGTCACCGAGAACATCGTGCGGCACCTCGGCTTCACCGCGGACCGCGATCGGGCGATCCGGGAAGCGGTGCAGGAGCTCATCGTGCCGGTGACGACGTCGACGATCACGACGGTCGTCGTCTTCCTCCCCCTGCGCCTGCTGGAGGGCGTCGTCGGGCAGTTCTTCGCGGCGCTGTCCATCACGCTCACCATCGCCGTGCTGGTCTCGCTCGTGCTGGCGGTGACGATCATCCCGCTGATGGCCGAGGCGTTTCTCGTCGCCGAGCCGGAAGAGCCGGTCGAGCCGGTGGGGCGGGTCGTCGACATGCCGTCGGCGCGCGCGCGGGCGAGCGCCCGCTTCCGCGGGATGCTCGTGCCCATCGGGCAGGCGGTCGACGCGCTCTCGGAGCGCTACGGCCGATCGCTCGATCGCGCGTTGCACCACACGCGTCTGATGATCGCGGCCGCCGTCACGCTGATCGTCGCCGGTGTGATCGCGTACCGGTTCGTGCCGACGGGATTCCTCCCCGAGATGGACGAGGGGGCGTTCGTGCTCGACTACTTCACGCCGGGGGGCACGGCGCTCGTCGAGACCGACCGGCAGGTCCACATCGCGGAGCGCATCCTCATGGCGACGCCCGAGATCGCGGGGATCTCGCGGCGCACGGGCGCGGAGCTCGGCCTGTTCGCCACGGAGCAGAACACCGGCGACATCGTGGCGCGGCTGGTCCCGCGCGATCAACGCAGCCGTTCGATCGAGGAGGTGATCGACGACGTGCGCACGAAGATCGAATCCGCCGCGCCGCGCATGCGCATCGAGTTCGTGCAGATCCTGGGCGACGTGATCAACGATCTCGCCGGCGCGGCGCGCCCGGTGGAGATCAAGCTCTTCGGCGCCGACCTCGACGCGCTGGAAGGGTACGCGAAGCGGCTCGAGCCGGAGCTGTCCAAGGTGGACGGGCTGGAGGACTTCTATAACGGCGTGAGCGAGAAGTCGCCGCAGTTGCTCATGACGATCAACAGCGCCGAGGCGAACCGCGTCGGTCTCACGCCGGAGCAGGTCTCGAGCGCGGTGAGCGGTGCGCTGCTCGGCGTGCCCGCCGGCGAGGTCCGGTTGCAGGACCGGTCGATCGGCGTGCGCGTGCGCGCCCCCGACGCCGTGCGCAACGACGCCCTTCGACTCGGCGCGCTGCCGGTGGCCATCCCCTCGAGCCGGACCACCGCGCCCCTCTCGGCGATGGCGAGCTTCGAGGCGAGCGAGGCGCGCGCGGCGTACACGCGCGAGAATCAGCAGCAGATGATCACGATGACGTCCGACGTGAGCGGCCGCTCACTCGGCGCCGTGATGCAGGACGTGAAGGCCATCCTGGCGCGCACGCCGCCGCCGCGCGGCATCCGATTGGAGATCGGCGGGCAGTACGCCGGCCAGCAGAGCGCATTCAAGTCCATGCTCGCCGTGCTGGCGCTGGCCTGCGCGGCGGTGATCGCCGTGATGGTGCTGCAGTTCCGCTCCTTCGTCGAGCCACTCATCGTGCTGCTCGCCGCGCCGATCTCGTTCGTCGGCGCGATCCTGCTGCTGCTCGTCACCGGCACGCCGCTCAACGTGTCGTCGTTCATGGGGTTGATCCTGCTCGTCGGCCTGATCGTGAAGAACGGGATCATCCTGCTCGATTTCACGCATCACCGCATGGCGACCACCGGCGAGGCCCTCGAGCCCGCACTGCTCGAGGCCGGCCGCGTGCGCCTGCGCCCGATCCTGATGACGACGCTGTGCACGCTGTTCGGCCTCCTGCCCCTCGCGCTGCTCATCGGCAGTGGCAGCGCGATGCAGCGGCCACTCGCGATCGCCGTGATCGGCGGGCTCGCGCTGTCGACGCCGATCACGTTGTATCTGGTGCCGTCGCTGCTGGTGGCGGTGAGGGGGAGGGAATATCGACTGCAGCAGTACAACGACGAGTAGCGGGTAGCGAGTACTGCGTAGCAGGGTAACGGGGTCAGATTCCTTTTGAGGGTAACGGGGTCAGATTCCTTTTCGAAGCTTCGAAGGTGTCTGACCCTTCGGAGTAAAACCCTTACCCAGTTGGACTTGCGATGGGGTCAGATTCCTTGAAAAACGCTTCGGAGCGGTAGCGTTTTTCAAGGAATCTGACCCCAATCTTCCCCCCGATTTCCTCGCTGCTCGTAGTCGCAGTCAATCGCGACTACTTGTGCGTCCCCTCGTTCTTCTGGAACAGCTTCAGATACTCCCCGTACCCCTGCGCCGCGAGCTCCTTCACCGGGATGAACCGCATCGACGCGGAGTTCATGCAGTACCGCATCCCGGTCGGCTTCGGGCCGTCATCGAACAGGTGGCCGAGATGCGAATCGGCGTGCGCCGAGCGGACCTCGGTGCGCGACATGAAGAGCGAGTTGTCCGTCTTCGTCTTGATGTTCGCCGGCACGAGCGGCTTCGTGAAGCTCGGCCACCCGGTGCCCGAGTCGAACTTGTCGAGTGAGCTGAACAGCGGCTCGCCCGACACGATGTCGACGTAGATGCCCGCCTCGTGGTTGTCCCAGTACTCGTTGCGGAACGCGGGCTCGGTGCCCTCGTGCTGGGTCACGCGGTACTGCAGCGGCGTGAGCTCCTTCTGCAGCTCGGCGTCGCTCGGTTTATGGAAAGGAGTCGTCACCTTGTGATCTCCGGTCGCGCTGCGGGCTGGTGCCTGCGCAGAGGCGCGCGAGAAACCGGCGGCAGCAGAGGTTGTCAGCAGGGCGAGCATCAGGGCGCGGCATGCGCGGCCCGTGCGGTACGACATGGGGCGCTCCTCGAAGTGTGATGGCGGCGCGATGGCGCTCGACCGATGGATATACCCGGAACGGGAGGCGGGAGTGCCTCCCCGCCGGATACACCAATGATACGACGCGCCCGGCCGATCGGATTGCTCGTCACGCCCTGACGGAGCGCGATGCGAGCCGAGCTGGTACCGTACCACTGCCCACCACTCCCCTTTCGCCTGATCGGTCCGCCCTGCATGGTTGATCCCCCATTCACCGGCGGCAATCGTGCCGCCGGCCCACATCGCAGCACGAGGATCCTCCCATGACGATGCGACGCATGCTGTTCACGGCCGGTGGTCTCCTTCTCCTCTCGGCCAGCAGCCTCGCTGCTCAGGAGATGAAGGTGACGTGCAAGGACGGCACGCTCTCGAAAGGCGGACAGGGCGCGTGCTCGAGCCACGGCGGCATCGCCACGAAGTCGACCGTGAAGTCGGAGTCGAAGGCAGCGGCGAGCGCAGCCAAGGCCGACGCGAACGCGATGAAGTCGGCCGCGAAGACCGACGCGAAGATGGCGAAGTCCGAAGCGAAGTCGGCGGCGAAGGAGATGAAGGCGGACGCGAAGTCGGCCGCGAAGGACGCAAAGGCCGAGACCAAGACGGCCGCGAAGGACATGAAGGCCGACGCGAAGGCCGAGGAGAAGGATGCCAAGGGCGCGACGGCGCAGTGCAAGGACAACACGTACTCGCACGCGAAGAACCGCCAGGGCATGTGCTCCGGGCACGGCGGCGTCGCGAAGATGATGGGGAAGTAGCGGCTACTCTCCCACGCGCTCCGGATCGGAGGGGGATTCCCAGGTCGAGACGTTGACGTCGAGCGGCAGCTTGATGTCGGCAACCGTGCGGGCGACGTCGATCATCCCTTGCCAGATGCCGGCGAAGGCGAAGCCGACGTCCTGCGGGGCTTTCCCCTCCTCGAAGCCGCGTCCACTGGCGACCCAGATCCGCGGCTCCTCACCGATGCCCGCGGCGGCGAACTCCGCCTTCAGGTCCGCGTGGACCGCCTCGGCGTTGTACTTGTGCACGTAGGCGCCGGGGCGGAAGCGCCCGTCCTCGAGCAGCCGCTTCGCCCACGCGCGATAGTAGTCGCGCATCGCCTGCGGCAGGTTCTCCATCCGCTCGATGTCGAGGAAGACGACCGAGCGTTCGGGGAACCCTTCCTTCAACGTCGTCGCGATCGCGTCATCCGCGTCGACGCGGCCGCGCTCGGCCGAGATGAGATCCGCGTCGCAGGTCTTGCCCGCCTTCGCCAATTGCGCCAGCCGCGCCGGCGTCGGGCGCGGCGTGCGCCCCCACGTCTGCTGGCCGACGTAGACGATGGCGAGCCCCCACCCCATGTCGACGAGCTTCTGCCGCTTCCCGCTCCACGAGTCGTCCTTGTGACAGGGCGCTCCGGGCAGGTAGAAGCCGACCCAGCGATACGGTGCACCCGGCGCGGCCTTCCACGCCTGCATCGTCTTGTCGCCCGGGTAGGTGTGCGTGTCGAACCCGAGGTGCTTGCCTTCCGTCTGCGCGTCGGCCATCGGTGACTTCTGGCCCGTGACCGCCGCGGCGACCTGAGCCACCTGTGCCGCCGCGTTGGCCACCTTCGACTCCTCCGGCGTTTCCACGCCGGGCTCGGTCACCGCGCGACCACACGCGATGGCGACGCCAGCGACGCCAACGACGAACAACGCCGCGCCGCGTGCGAGGGGGTGTCGGAACGGTTGAGCCATGCCGCGCACCCATGCAACTGTTATACGCGATCTGGTGGGTCGTTGGGCGCATGGCGCCTCTGCACGGTGCCGGACGCCGGTGTCTGACACCGTAGGTTTTCGTGCGGCTCAGGGCGTCAGCGCACGTCGCGCTTGCGGTCGCTCACCATGATCCCGAGCACGATGTACAGGCCGAGCACGGCAGCGATGATGAACCCGGCCGTGCCGAGCGTACGCCAGTACGGGAGCAGCATCGCACTCGCCACGAGCAGTCCCGCCAGGACGAGCCCGGAAAAGATGCGGTTGGCGACCTTCTGCAGCGCGACGATGAGCGACGGGATCTGCGGGACCTCGATCTTGGTCTGCAGATCGTTGTTCGCGAGGCGCTGCGTGATCTTGTCGAGCCGATGCGGAAGGGCGGCGAGGAAATCACTGCTCTCCAGCGCGATCTGATAGATGCGGCGCGGTGACATGTCGCGCTGCGCCCGCGCCATGGCGATCTGGTTGCCGAACTCGCGGATCGTCTCGAACGGCGTGTAGCCGGGCGCGAGCGCGCGCGTCACGCCGTCGAGATTGAACAGCGCCTTGGCGAGCAGCGTGAGCTCGGCGGGGAGCCGCAGCCCGCTGCGGAACGACACGTCGAGGATGTCGAACAGCACGCGGCCGGCCTTCACCTCGGCCGCGGTGAGCTCGAGGTTGCGCGCGACGAGCGTCGCGATGTCGCGCGTGTAGCCGACGCGATCGAACTCGGACGACGGCTCGCCCATGTCGATGAGCGTGGTGGCGACGTCGTCGCCGCGCTGATCGCCGAGCGCCATGAGGAGGCGCGTCGCCATCTCGCGCATCGTGTTCGACAGCCGCGCCGTCATGCCGAAGTCCACCAGCGCGAGTCGCGCATCCACGTCGCGCGGCTCCGGTGCCGCCGAGGCGACGGCGTCCGCTTCCATGCGGGACATCGGCGTGACGCCGTCACGCACCGTCTCGCGACGATCGTCGCGCGCCATCTGCGCCGGCGTACGCGGGTTCGTCGCGCCGGGGAGCACGACGAACACGTTGCCCGGATGCGGATCGGCGTGGAAGAAGCCGTCGATCGTGATCCCCTTCAGGTACGCACGCGTGAGCTCTTCGGCCACGGGAGTGAAGTCGTGCTCCAGTCGCGCGATGGGCGGCACTGCGTCGACCTTGAGTCCGTGCACGCGCTCCATCGTCAGCACGCGCTCCGTCGTGTACGCCTCGACCACCTTGGGCACGAGGAGTCGCGGGAACTCGGCGAGCATCTTCCGGAAGCTCGCCGCGTTGCGCGCCTCGACGCGATAGTCCAGCTCATCGGCCAGGGCGCGCTCGAGCTGCTGGATCACGCCGATCACGTCGACGCGCGTGCCGACGCTGGTGTGCGCCGCCATGAATCCGGCGAGCTCGTGGAAGAAGGCAAGGTCCTCCGCAAGAGTGGCGCGCACGTTGGGACGCTGCACCTTCACGATCACCTCGCGGCCCTCGCGCAGCGTGGCGGCGTGCACCTGACCGAGGCTCGCCGTGGCGAGCGGCTCCGGATCGAACGACGCGAACAGCTTGCTCAGCCGGCCGCCCAGCTCCTCCTGGATCGTGCACTCCACTTCTTCGAGGGAGATCGGACCGACGTCGTCCTGCAGGCGCTCCAGCTCCTGGATGTACGGCTCGGGGAGCAGGTCGGGACGCGTGGAGAGCACCTGGCCCAGCTTCACGTACGCCGGCCCCAGCTCGACGAGCCGCTTGCGAAAGCCGGCCGCCTGCTCGTGTCGCTCGGCGACCTCCTCCGGCGGCAGCTCGGCTTCGTCGTCACCGATGAGGGCGAGCAACCCCTGCTGCCGCGCGACGTCGCGGAGACCGAAGCGCGTGAACAGACCGACGATGGCGGCGATGCGGGGCAGGTGCGCGGGTGAGAGCAGCATGTAAGCGGACGGAGGCATGAACTGCGCCCACGCGGCGCCGCTTCCGGGCGCCTTCCGATTCCGAGCTCGAGAAGGACTCGACCCAGCGCGAGTGCGGGTTAACTTCGTCGCATGGCAGCGTCTTCCGGTCGCACGATCCTCGTCGCGGATGACAATCCCGACCAGCGTGCTCTGTACGTGGACATCCTGACCCACGCCGGCTACGCCGTCATCCAGGCGCAGGATGGCGCGGAAGCGATCCTGCGGGCGCGCGAGGACCTGCCGTCGCTCATCCTTATGGACGTCACGATGCCGGGGACGAGCGGCTGGAACGCCGTCCGCGCCGTGCGCGACCAGGTCGAGACGCGCGACATTCCTGTGATCGTGATCACCGGACTCTCCGCCACCCGCGACCGCGACGCCTCGTTCGCGGCGGGTTGCGACGCGTATCTGAGCAAGCCCGTCTCGCCACGCCGGCTGCTCGAGGAAGTGCGCCGCTTCGTCCCGCAGTGATCACGGGGCACCTCGGCATCGCCGGCGCCGCGCACGCGAGCCGGCGCGACAGCTCGCTGCCCTGGCTCCTCGTCGCCGCAATGGCGCCCGACATCGTCGACGCGCTGTTCGTCGTCGTGCGCCAGTGCAACCCGCACGGACTCTACTCGCACACCGTGCCGGCGGCGGCGCTGCTCGCGGTCGTCTTCGGCGCGGTGGCGTACTACTTCACCGACCAGCGGGCGACCGGCGTGCTCTGCGCACTGCTCGTGCTCGCGCACCTGCCCGCGGACTTCATCACGGGACACAAGCTGTTCTGGCCCGGCGGAGAGCTCACGGGGCTGCGGCTGTACGACCGCCATCCGGTCGGCGATTTCGTCCTCGAATCCAGTATCGTCGTCATCGGCTGGTGGCTCCTGCGCTCGCGGCCGTGGGCCCCGCGGTGGGCATCGAGGCGGGCCACGCTCGTCTGCCTCCTCGTGATCCAGATCGTCGTCGAGGCGGCAGGAACGGCCAGGGGTGGGGTGAAGCCGTCGGCGTGCGCGGCGCCGGGAATTGCCGGGCTGAGGCGGTCTGGTCCCGGGGGCGCTGCCGGCGCATCTTGAGAATGCGAGGATGAGGGAACTCTGAGGCTCCTCGAGCACTCTCATTCAGGGTGACCGAGCACGACCTGGCTGCCCCTCACCACACCCCCCGATGCGCTTCGACGACGACGATCCACTGGCTGACTTCGAGCTCCCGCCCGACGTGATGAGCTCGACATTCGAGCACGCGATCAGCGACGCGGCGTCGATCACGCACGAGCGCGGTCACGCCGTGGCGTCGGTGCTCCAGCGAAAGCTCAAGGGGAGCATCGTGGAGTACGGCTTTCCCGGCACGGTGACGGCGCACCTCAAGTCGGGCGTCGTCGCGCGCTGCGGCGGGCCGACGCTCGGCTGGCGCATCGAGGTGGAGCGCGAGCCCGGCGCCGAGGTCAAGCGCATCAGCGTGGACGTGGCGCCGACGGAAACGGACGCCAAGGCGATCGCGGAGGCGCTGGCGAAGGTGCTCAAACGCTGGTGATACGGAGATACGGGGATGAGGAACGGCCTCGGGAAGCAATCGCCTCCCGAGGCCATTCGTATTTCCGCATCCCCGTATTCCCGTATCCCCGCTAAGCAGGTCTCCTATAGATCATCGACAACCGCGCCGTGGCGCGACGTTCTTCCTCGTCGCGTTGGCCGAGGAACTCGCCGATCGCCGCGAGCGACTCGATGTGGTCGCAGAAGATCTTGAACGAGGCCAGCAGCGGCACGGCGAGGAAGGCGCCCGGGACGCCCCAGATCCAGAAGAAGAACGACAGCCCGACGAAGATCGCGACCGGGTTGAGCGTGAGCCGGTGGCCGAGCAGCAGCGGCGTCACGACGTTCGCCTGGAGCAGGTTGATGGCGAGGAAGCTGCCCGGAATGAGCAGCGCACGCCCCACCTCGTCGAAGGTGGTGAGCCCCGCGACGGTGAAGATGATCACCGCGGTGAGCGCGCCGAGATAGGGCACGAACTCGAGGCAGGCGACGAGCGTCCCCCAGAGCAGCACGTTGGGCATCCCGAGCAGCCAGAGCACCCCCGCCACGACGGCGCCCTCGACGATGTTCACGAGGAACGCGGTGGAGAGATACGCCGACACGGCGGCTTCCGTCGCACGCGCGATCTCCACCGCCTTCACCTTGTCGCTGAAGTGCGGCAGGACCTTGATCAGCTTCTGCAGGAACAGGTCGCCGCCGGCGAGCAGGAAGTAGAGCAGGATGAAGATCTCGAGCAGGCCGGCCACGATGCGCTGCGTCGTGCCGAAGAGGCGCGACGACACGCTCGGCCCGGTCTGCACGACGACGCTCGGCGCGTTGCCGCCGGTCGGCGACGACGACGAGACGGCGTCGGCCGCGCGCTCGACGTTCTTGGTCACCTGCTGCACGGGGCGGATGATCGTGCGCAGCTTGTGCTCGGCGCGCGAGAAGCTCTGCGGCGCCGTGACGGCCCAGCGCTGCGCCGGCCCGGAGAGCTGATAGATCCCCTCGGCCGCGGCGCCGATGAGCAGCACCACGATGATCGCCGCGCTGACCGGCGGATTGACCCCCCAGCGAAGCAGCCGGCGGACGAGTGGACTCAGCAGGAAGTTGAGCAGCAGCGCGAAGACGATCGGGATCAGGAACTCGCGCGCGAGGTAGAGCGAGTAGAGCAGCGCCAGCGCGGTGAGGATCGTCGTCTCGATCGAGCGGGCGCGCGGCGCTCCCGCGGCCGCCACCGTTCGGCCGATGTCGGGCTGGGGCGCGGAGGCATCCACCGGCGGGGCGGTGGCCGCCGAATCGACGATGGGCGTGAGTGACGATGCAGGTGCGCGCGCTGCACGTTCCGCCGCCTTCGGCACGATCGCCTGATCCTGATCACTCATCGTGAGCGCCGACAGTGCACGTTGCTTGCCGAGTGGCCGGCGGGGCATTCCGGCCGCCGAGGCCGGTTCGTGCGTGAGGCGTGAGAGTATCTCCCCAACGGGAGTCTCCGCAACCGCGTAAATCGAATAGATGATGGTCGTGCGTACTCCGACCGAGGTGCGGAGCCCGAGCCCCGCGGTGCTCGGTGGCGTCCCCTACCGCGTGGGTGTTCCTTTGTTCGTACAGCGCGTTACGCCGTCGGCAGCCGATCGTCCCGCAATGTCTGCGGCGACGAGAGGATCAGGATGACGGCGCATTACACGCTCACGAGTCACGGCACGGTACTCGGGCACACCGGCGCGGCCTTCCCCGCCGACGAGCTCCCGCCTGGTGCGTACCTCTGGCACCTGATCCCGACGCGGGCGTTCGACATCGTCGAGCCGATCATCGCCGAGCTCACGGCGCCCCCCGCGCTGTCGCTCGTCGAAGACGTCATCCCGACGCGCGACGACTACCTCCATCCGGGCTGGGGTGAGCAGCAGGCGCAGATGGACCGCCTGATGGACGAGGCGGCCCGCGTGCACCACTTCCGGCTCGTGCTGGAACGCTACGAGGGACTCGGGCTCGAGCTGCACGACGCCACCGGCCGTCGCGTGGCGGTCTCGCCGATGATCGCGAAGCAGATCGTGCCCACCGAGACGGTGCGCGCCTTCGCCGAGTCGGTCGATCCGGAGGAAGCAGGATGGATCGACGACGGCGAGCCCTGCTACCTCGTCATGGCGCATCTCGACGACTCGGCCGCAGCAGCGGCGATGGCGGCGGCGACCGCCGCCTGAGCGCGCGCCGGCCTCGGCGTCACGCGATGCCGCTCTGCCCCAGCTCGAGCAGTGCCCTGGAGGAGAGGGCGGCCCAGCCGACCGGGTAGCGCCACACCCGTCGCACGACCGATGAGGAGCTGAAGATCAGGCAGCGCTCGCCGCGCGCCCAGGCCTGCGGCGTCTCGACCTCGCGCACGACCCACTCACTGCCCTCGGCGTCCACCACCACGCGGCTGGGCACGTCGCGCTCGTTCCGGTCGAGACGATCGTGGTGGAATTCCGACATGGCGCGCACCACGCCTCGCGGTCATTGCCCATGCTGCGCAGTCTCCATCGATGCGCGGCGACTCCCTCGTGTATCGGACTAGGCAAGATCGCCGCCGTACCCGGCGAATTCAGCCGATTGTGGCCAAATCCGCCCGATATCACGCCTGGCGCGATGTCAGTGCGACGACGAGGCGAGCACCCGCTCGAGATGCCCGAGTGCTTCGTCGCGCGTGAGCGGCTCCTCGGCGCCGAGCCCTCCGGCCACGCGCGCGGCCAGCGCGGCGTCGGGATCCTTGAGCAGGTGGCCGGTGAGCACGGAGACGACGCGCTCGTCGCGGCCGATGACGCCCCGCTCCACGAGGGTGCGCACGCCCGCCACGCTCGCCGCACTCGCCGGCTCGCAGCCGACCCCGCAGGCATCGATCACCCGCTTCGCGGCGAAGATCTCGGCGTCGCTCACGGCCACGACGTGGCCCTGCGTGAAGCGAATCGCCTCCACCGCGCGGTCCCACGAGGCGGGATCCCCGATGCGGATCGCCGTCGCCGCCGTCTCGGCGCGCACACGCCGGCGCGTGGCGAAGTCGTCGGCGAAGCCCGCGGCGAAGGGCGCCGCGCCCGCCGCCTGCACGGCGAGGAGGCGTGGCACGCGATCGATGAGGCCGAGCGCGTGCGCCTCGCGCAGCGCCTTCCCGAACGCGGCGGTGTTCCCGAGGTTGCCCGCCGGGAGCGCGATCCAGTCGGGCGACTCCCAGCCGAGCTGCTGGAGCAGCTCGAGCACGATCGTCTTCTGCCCCTCGACGCGGAACGGGTTGAGCGAGTTGACGAGGTAGATGCCGAGCTGCTCGGAGGCTTCGCGCGCCAGCTCGAGGCAGTCGTCGAAGTCGCCGCGCAGGCGGATCATGTGCGCGCCGTAGGCGAGCGTCTGCGCGAGCTTGCCGGTGGACACGCGCCCCTCGGGCACGAGGACGAAGGCGGGGATTCCTGCCTGCGCGGCATACGCGGCGAGCGACGCGGAAGTGTTGCCGGTGGACGCGCACGCGACGGCCCGCGCGCCGATCCGTCGGGCCTGCGTGAGCGCCGCGGTC
>Ga0207674_10007407_pt1 | contig 12786 bp, 12 predicted proteins | sample KBSCornC72_FD_184303 | JGI IMG/M metagenome (GOLD analysis project Ga0207674, IMG submission 184303) | Corn rhizosphere microbial communities from Kellogg Biological Station, Michigan, USA - KBS Corn C7-2 (SPAdes) (version 2) | ecosystem: Host-associated > Plants > Roots > Rhizosphere > Soil ... | reverse complement strand
GAGTTCGATCCCAAAATCGCGCCCGCCTGCGCCATCATCAAGCACGCCAATCCCTGCGGCGTCGCCATCGGCAAGAGCTTGAAAGATGCCTATCTGGCGGCGCTGGCCTGCGATACGCAAAGCGCCTTCGGCGGCGTGCTTGCCTTCAATACCGCGCTCGACGGCGCCACGGCGGAAGAAATTTCCAAGATCTTCACCGAAGTGATCATCGCGCCGGACGCCGACGAAGACGCCAAGGCCATTCTCGCGGCCAAGAAGAATCTGCGCCTTCTGATCGCGGGCGGCCTGCCCGATCCCTTGGCGCCCACCCTCACCTATCGCTCGGTGGCGGGCGGCTTTCTGGTCCAGACCCGGGACAATGGCCGCGTCACGCGCCAGGAATTGAAAGTCGTCACCAAGCGCCAGCCCAGCGCGCAGGAAATCACGGACATGCTGTTCGCCTTCACGGTGGGCAAGCATGTGAAGTCCAACGCCATCATCTATGCCAAGGACGGTTCGACCGCCGGCATCGGCGCCGGCCAGATGTCCCGGGTGGATTCGGCCCGCATCGCCGCCATCAAGGCCAGGGACGCCGCCAAAGTGGCGGGCTGGAGCCAGCCCCGCACGGTGGGTTCATCGGCAGCGTCGGAAGCGTTCTTTCCCTTCCCGGACGGCCTCTTGACGGTTGCCGAAGCCGGAGCCACCGCCGTGATCCAGCCCGGCGGCTCGCTGAACGATCAGAAAGTGATCGACGCGGCGGACGAAGCCGGCCTGGCCATGGTCTTCACGGGAATGCGCCATTTCAGGCACTGAGATGCCTCACCCTTCGGCGGGCTCAGGGTGAGGACTTCAAACGTTCCGCATGCTGGTCGCGCTACGCTGGTGCTAACGACTGTCGAAGCATGAGGAACAGAGCACCTATTTAAAGGTTTCGCCCGGATCGACACCCCAAATGCGCGACCGACTGATCCAGCCATCCACGCGCTGGGCGCGCACCTGGCAGAATTCGGGCCCGCAGCCTTTCAGACCCAGCACCGCATCGGGATCGGCCAGGCCCACCACCCGCGAAGACGGGTCTTCATTCTTCCGAATTTCCGCCCGGCCCTTGCCGGTGACCAGCACGGTGCGGGCATCGGACAAAAGCTGGCCGTTGATCCAGCCCACCGTGCCGTCGGCCGTCGTCACCCGCCGCCAGATATCGAAGCGGGCATTTTCCTTGAACGGATAACCTTTGTGGCGATAGACCCACAAAATCCGATAGGCATAGCCCGGCCCTTCGCGCAGCGAGGCCTGGGTGACGCGCTGGCTCACATAATGCGGCTGGAAAGGCGCGTCGGCGGCCAGCGCCGCGACCGGAATCAACGCCGCCAGAAGGAACAGCAACACACCGCGCACAGGGGCCTCAGAGATTGCGCTTCAACAGGTCGAACAGTTTTCGATAGTGCCGCTCGGCCTGAGTCGGGTTGTAGATATCACGGCCCGGCACCGTCCAGCCATGCCGCGCGCCTTCATAGACTTCGCTCTGATAGCGACCGCCCCAGGCCTTCAGCGTATCGTTCAGTTTTTCGATGGCATCGGGCGGCATCAGGGGATCCTCGACCGCATGCCCGAAATAAAGCTCGCCCTTCACACCGGGAATCCGGCTGTGCGGGCTGTCGGGCGCGTCCGTCACCAGAAGGCCGCCATGGAAGGAGGCAGCGGCGGCGATGCTGTCGGCCGAGACCGCTGCCGTGCGCAGCGCCATCGCGCCGGTGAAGCAATAGCCCACCGCAGCGATTTTTCCCTCCGACACTTCCGGCCGGTTCACCAGCGCCTCCACATAGACCGGTGCATCCTTTTCCATCATCGCACCGCCGAGTGAGGCGAAAAGGCCATTGATGATCTTCATCGAATCCGGCTCGCCCCATTTGAAGCTGGCATCGGCGAATGGCGGTTTGCCGTAGCGATAAAAAACGTTGGGCATCAGCACGGCATAGCCCTGCCCGGCGATGCGCTGCGCCATGCCCTGGTTGGCGGGCCGCACACCGAATATGTCGGTATAGAACAGAAGTCCCGGATACTGGCCTTCGCCGGGCGCATAAAGGATGGCGTCGGTCGTGCCATCGGCGGTGGCGATTTCAAATTTCTTTTCGATCACGGCTGGTTCCATTCATAGATGACGGCATTCCAGTAACGCACCCGGTGCGCGCCGGTTCGCGCAAAGCCGCGCCGGCGCAGCTGGCGCCCGATCATGGCGTTGAAATAGCCATGCGCGACCAGTACCACCGCGCCGGGCTTTTTTTCCGGCCGGTGGCGCGGATGCTCCGGCACCTTGCCGCTGCCATCGATCAATTTTCCGATCAGAATGTCGGCGGCCTGGGCGGCGCGATGCCTGGCCTTGCGGTAATCCTCGATCTCCGGGTGATAGCCGGCATGCCACAGAACCCGCGCCACCACCGCCCATTTGGGCACTCGCATCTTCAGCAAGGGAATGCGCGGCGCCGCCAGCGGCGCTTCGGCGAACAAAGGATCGGCCTGCAAAGTGGCATGCGGCGCCAGGGCCTGCGCGCTCTGATGCGACCGGGGGCGGTCCGACGTAAAGACATGGTCCAGTTCCTTGACCAGGTCTGAAAGCTCCTGTGGCGGCAGATTTTCCGGATCCAGCCCCGCGGCCTCATAGGCGTCGATATAGTCGGCAAAGCCGCGATGTCCGGTGCGCGGGCGCAACGGCAAATGCGGCCGCCCGTGCCGCACCAGAATGATGCGCGCGCCCTTCGGGATGGAATGCAACTCTTTCGGATCGGGCATCGGCTTCAGCAAACAACCGCCTTTGCTCTACCTCTCCCAAATCGGAAGGTCCAGCAAGACAGATGAGGCGCGGTTCCGCGCTCATGAAGCACACACCGGCTTTCTTCCCCCGCGCGGCAAAGCCGCTGGCGGGGGAGTTCGGTAGCGACAGCGTACCGAACGTCTTCCGAAGGCTTGTCCTGAGGAAGACAGATGGGGGCTAAACTTCCAAAGCGCGCCGTAATTGGCCCAGGTCGAACGGCTTGGTCAGATGCCTGATGCTGCCATCCGCGGGTTTGCCGCCGGCGGCATTTTCGCTGGAATAGCCCGATGCGATGATCACTTTGAGGTCGGGTCGCAGGCGGCGGGCCTCCTCCACCAGCTGGCGCCCGTTCATGCCCGGCAGACCCAGATCGGTCAGCAGGATTTCGATCTCCGCATCCTTTTGCAGGATCGCCAGCGCCTCGGCGCCGTCGCCGGCCTCGATCGCCTGAAAGCCGATCTGCTCCACCATGTCCACGGTGGCCATGCGGATCAGCATGATGTCTTCCACCACCAGGATCTTGCCGCGCGGTTCGGCGGGCGGCGCGGCGGAGGGCGGTTCCGCCGGCAATGGTCCGCGCGCGGTGCCGGCGAAAACACTGCGCAGCTTCCGCGCCAGTTCGTCCTTGCGGTACGGCTTGGACAGCAGGAATGCATCGTCATCCAGCCGGCCATTATGGACGATGGCGTTCTGGGTATAGCCGGATGTGTAGAGGATCTTGATCTGCGGATGCATCGCCTGGGCCTGTTTGGCGAGATCGCGGGTGGAGATGGCGCCCGGCATCACCACATCGGTGAAAAGCAGATCGACCCGGGTGCCGCTTTCCAGCAGCTTCAGCGCTGCTTCGGCATTTTCGGCGCGCTGCACCCGGTAGCCCAGGTCGGTGAGCATATCGACCACGGCGGCGCGCACGCCTTCATCGTCTTCCACCACCAGAATGCGTTCGCTGCCGCCTAGGGCCGGCTGCTGGCCGGTGATATCCAAGGCATCCTGTGCCCGTCGGGTGCGCGGCAGATAGATCTTCACCGTCGTGCCTTCGCCCATTTCGCTGTAGATCTTGATATGGCCGCCGGTCTGCTTGACGAAGCCATAGGCCTGCGCGAGGCCCAGGCCCGTGCCCTTGCCTTCCGATTTGGTGGTGAAGAAAGGCTCGAACACGCGGCTCATCACGTCCGGCGCCATGCCGGTGCCGGTATCGCTGACCGCCAGCATCACATACTGGCCGGGCGTCACTTCGGAATGATTTGCCGCATAGGCATCGTCGAGATAGGCGTTGGCCACTTCCAAAGTCAGCTTGCCGCCGTCCGGCATGGCGTCGCGGGCGTTGATGGCGAGATTGAGCACCGCATTCTCCACCTGGACGGGATCGGCCAGGGTGTTCCACAACCCGCCCGCGATCACCGCTTCCACTTCGATCTGTTCGCCCAATGTCCGCCGCAGCATGTCGGTCATGTCGCGGATCACGCGGCCCAGATCCACCGAACGGGGCGCCAGCGCCTGGCGCCGCGCAAAGGCCAGAAGCTGACCCGTCAGGCGCGAACCGCGCGACACCGCGCCCATCGCATTCTGCAGGCGCTGGCCCAGGACCGCATTGCCCCTGGCCTCGCCGGAGGCCACTGCCAGATCCAGATTGGCGCTGATGATCTGAAGCAGATTGTTGAAGTCGTGCGCCACACCGCCCGTCAGATGGCCGATCGCTTCCATCTTCTGACTCTGGCGCGCCGTGTTTTCGGCCCGGACGCGGGCCGTGACGTCCATCACCACGATCAGGAAGCCGCCGGTGGCGACATGGGCGCGATAGACATCGAGTTCGCGGCCCGCCCAGGAAATCCGGTGGGTGTCGAGCGAGCCCTGGCCTTCGGCCGGCGGCGCCAGGATCCGCTGCGGGCGCCCGCTCTCCACCGCCTGCAGATCGGCCAGGGTCGTGACCTGAAGCCTGGCCAGGCCGGCGGGAAGATCGAGCAGGCGGAAGAAATTGGCATTGAAGGCGCAGAGCAGGCCTTCGGCGGTGAAATAGGCGATGCCGTCGCGCACCGTGTCCACGGTGGCTTGAAGAATGGCGGCCTCGTTGGCGCGGGCTCTTTCCGCCTGGGCCAGGCTGAGATTGTTGCGCACCAGCATGATGGCGGCGAGAAGAAGGATCGCCAGCGCCAGGACCGCGACGCCCACGGCAAAGCCAACTTCATAGCGTTGCAGCTTGTCGCGCTCCAGGTTGCGCATCCGGAGCAGGGCCTGCTCCGCCGCCATGCCCGCTGCGACTTCTCCCCTGAGCGCGTCCATGTGCTGCTTGCCGTTTTGCAGGGCTTCGATCACGTCCGGCGAGGCCGCCCGGCCCGCATTCGCCTGCAAGCTCAGATCGAGCGCGGAAAAACGTTCCCGCACCAGGGCCGCGAGCGCTTCGGAACGGCGCTGCTGGTCGGGATTGTCGGCGGTGAGCTCCTTGAAGCGCACCAGGTCGCGGTCGACCCTCTCGGTGGCGGCCTTATAGGGCGTCAGAAAGCTGGGCTGCTGGGTGAGGATATAGCCGCGCTGGCCGGTCTCCGCATCCTGGGCGTCCACCAGCACCTGCCGGAGCGATCCGATCACCTGATAGGTGTGCGCCACCCAGCGCTGCGCCGCGTTCTCGTTGGCCGCGAACTGCACGGTGATGTAGGCGATCGTCGCCAGGATCAGAAATAACGGCACCGCAGCAAGCAGCACCAGCCGGTTGGCCGTCAAAACGCCTCGCACACGGGAATCCCCGGATGGGGAACGGGGTGCGTCGCGTGAGGTTCCCGGCATGGCCGGGGAATTTACGGGGAAATGGAAGAAAAGATAGCCGCCAGATGGTGCGATATGGCGCGGACGCGAACGGCACCTATGCCGCTTCCTGGACGCTTTCCACGATCAGGCGAAGTCCCAGAATCCCCAGGACGCACCCTGCCGCCCGGTCGATCCAGGCACGGGCCCGCAGATAGGCGGAGCGGGGCGCGGCGGAGGACATCACCACCGCCACGAAGGCGTACCAGCAGGTCTCGATCACGAACTGAATGGGCGGGATGGCCACATACATCCAGCCTGGGACATTGGGCGGAAGCAGCGCGGCAAAGATGCCGCCGATCACCACCAGGGTCTTGGGATTGCTGAGCTGGGTGGCGAGCGCCAGCCAGAAACTGCGCGCCACCCCCGACCGCGACGACACCGGCGCCGCAGCCTCGGGAGAGGACGGTGCGGCGGCGCCGCGCCATAAGCGCCAGGCCAGGTAAAGAAGATAGGCGCCGCCCAGAATCTTGAAAGTGAGATAGGCCCATTCGGCCTGGGAGATGACGGCGCGCAGGCCCACCAGCGCCAGCGTGCACACCAGGGCCGCGCCCAGCCCCATGCCCACAGCCGCCGCGATGCCGTCGCGGCGCGACAAGGCGATCGACGTGCGGGTGACGAAGAGAAAGGACGGACCGGGACTGATGGCGCCCAACGTCAGCGCCGAAAGAATGCTGAAAAGGGAAAGGACGGGGGTCATCGGAACGCCTCCAGCGGGCGGCGAATATGGCATGGGCAATCGCGATCGCCGAGCGACGGCAGCGCGGGGAAGGTATGCGGGGACGGAGCCGGTTGCGGGATGGGTCCCCCGGTCAAGCCGGGAGACAGCCGTCTACGTAAAGCGCACCGGATACCGCTTTGAAATGGTGGGGTGGATCAAGATGGGCCCCCGCCTTCGCGGGGGCATCCGCTGCGTCAAGCGCACCAAGGCGCGCCTTGACGCTTGCGGATGGCTGGGGCGGAAGGGGTGAGGCGCGGCCCGAAGGGCGAAACGATCCAGTGGATCGTTTCGAGCGCCGAACGCCGCGAGCTTACAGCGAGCGGCTGGGGATCCCGCTAGGCTGGGTCCTCCGGTCAAGCCGGAGGACAGCCGCTACGTAAAGCGCGCTATGCGCGCATTACGTGGCGGCTGGCTGTGGATGCAGTCCACATAGAACCGGTCTCGGCCTGTTTTCCCTGATAATTCCGGAAATTACAGGCATTTTCCAGAAACTAAGCCTGGCTGTCCTCAGTTTCTGGCGCAATACCCGCTATTCAGGCAGCTGGAACCTGCCCCGCAGCCGGATCGGAACAGGCGAGTATCAGGCAGGTATCTCGCCGGATGGGGCGGATATTACGTTCGGCCACGCCGCAGCACTTGGAGCAACCGTGTTTCGAGTGGAGATTTTGTCGGATCAGGCTTTTAGCTCGGAATAAACGCAGAAGTTGCAATACCTCACGAATTCACCCGAGAGAGCTCTGTTACCGCACATGGGAACATCCGAGGGCATGGCAAGGTTGGCGTTTTTCGTCCAAGCCCAAGTTCGCATCATGGATGACCTGGTGGGCTGCTGAAGCTCCACTTGGTGCGCCCAGCATTAGAATCGCCGGGTCGATAGAATCTAGTTTGTCGTCATTCTCCCTAGCTCATACTCCAATGTTCGTCTGCCTGGACGTTCGACGTTGCTGCCACTCGTCATACGCCAAGCGCACCACAGTGATGCCGAAGCCCAAGAATTGGATGCCGACAATCAGAGTTAGCCAGAACATGTTCGTTCATTCGGTGAGGGAGCCCGACGTTGAGCGGGCCCCCTCTTCCGACCTCAGAAGTCCATGTCACCCATGCCAGGTGCCGCCGCCGGAGCGGCCTTTTCCCGCTTGGGCTTTTCGGCAATCAGTGCTTCGGTCGTGATGAGTAGGCCGGCGACTGATGCCGCGTCCTGCAACGCGGTGCGCACCACCTTGGCCGGGTCGATGATGCCAGCCTTTACCAGGTCCTGGTATTCGCCGGTTGCGGCATTATAGCCCCAATTATAGTCAGACTTTTCTAAGAGCTTTCCGACCACAACAGAGCCATCATCACCTGCGTTTTGGGCAATCTGCCGTGACGGAGCCTGGATAGCACGGCGGACGATGTCGATACCGGCCTTCTGGTCGGCGTTAGCGGGGTTAACCCCATCGAGTGCTTTGAGGGCCCGCAGCAGCGCAATGCCACCGCCAGGCAGGATGCCTTCTTCGACGGCCGCCCGCGTAGCATGCATGGCGTCGTCAACCCTATCCTTGCGTTCCTTGACTTCGACCTCAGTTGCACCACCCACCCGGATGACTGCCACCCCGCCGGCCAGTTTGGCCAAGCGCTCCTGCAGCTTCTCCTTGTCATAGTCGCTGGTGGTTTCTTCGATTTGCTGCCGAATCTGTTTGGCGCGCGCCTCGATATCCTTCTTGGCACCAGAACCATCAACGATCGTGGTGTTATCCTTGTCGATCAGTACCTTTTTGGCCCGGCCGAGCATGTTCAGCGTGACACTTTCGAGCTTGGTGCCCAGTTCCTCGGAGATCACGTTACCGCCGGAAAGGATCGCGATATCCTCCAGCATGGCTTTGCGCCGGTCACCGAACCCGGGCGCCTTGACGGCTGCAATCTTGAGGCCACCGCGCAATTTGTTGACCACAAGCGTGGCCAGAGCTTCGCCTTCGACTTCCTCGGCAATAATGAGGAGCGGCTTGCCTGACTGCACAACAGCTTCCAGCACCGGCAGCATCGGCTGCAGGTTCGAAAGCTTTTTCTCGTGAATGAGGATGTAGGGGTCTTCCAGCTCCACGCGCATCTTTTCCGCGTTGGTCACAAAATAGGGCGAGACATAGCCGCGGTCGAACTGCATGCCTTCGACGACTTCCAGTTCACTCTCAAGGCTCTTCGCCTCCTCGACGGTGATCACGCCCTCATTTCCCACCTTTGCCATCGCATCGGCCAAGAAGCGGCCGATCTCCTTATCGCCATTGGCGCTGATCGTTGCGATCTGGGAGATCTCGTCGTTGTTGGCAATTTTTTTGGCGTGATTCTTGAGATCCGCGACAACGGCCTCCACCGCCATGTCGATGCCCCGCTTAAGATCCATGGGATTCATCCCTGCGGCGACACTTTTGGCACCTTCCTTAACGATCGCTTGGGCGAGCACCGTAGCGGTGGTGGTGCCATCGCCAGCCAAATCATTGGTCTTACTGGCGACTTCGCGCACCATTTGGGCGCCCATATTCTCGAACTTGTCTTCGAGTTCGACCTCTTTTGCGACGGTGACACCGTCCTTGGTGATACGGGGTGCGCCGAACGACTTGTCGATCACGACATTACGCCCCTTTGGGCCCAGCGTGACCTTGACCGCGTTGGCAAGAACATCGACGCCGCGCAGCATCTTCTCGCGCGCGTCGGAGGAAAATTTCACTTCTTTGGCAGCCATTTCAATCTCCTCTCGGATGGCCAGTTGAACTAAACGAAGACCTTAGGCGGCCTTCTTGAGCGTGCTCGTCTTCTCGATCACGCCCATGACGTCGGATTCCTTCATGATGAGAAGATCCTCGCCGTCGATCTTGACCTCGGTGCCCGACCATTTGCCGAACAGCACGCGGTCGCCGGCTTTCAACTCTGTCGGGACGATCTCGCCGCGCTCATTGCGGGCGCCAGGCCCAACGGCGATGACTTCACCTTCCTGCGGCTTTTCTTGAACAGTATCGGGAATGATGATGCCGCCTGCGGTCTTTTGATCGGCATCGATGCGGCGCACGACGACGCGGTCGTGCAGCGGTCGGAAATGCATGCAAATCCTCCTTTGCAAAACTACGGGGTCCAAAAGCCCGACTCCCCGCCGGGCAAAAATGACGTAGTTTTGCCTTTGGCAGCTTCAAGAGGTAATTGCCAAAAAAGTTGCCCAGGACTAAGTATCTGTAAAACAACACTTTTTCGTCGGGTCGTGAACGGTCGCCTGGCATGCCCCTTCGGAGACTGCCAAAAAAAAACTTTGCGAAGAACGGCTGGGCAATTTTAGCGTTTCAATCGAATTGACTGCTTCGGATGAGGTGCTTTTTGGTGTCCAAGGACTTTCTGATCCAACTTGAGGGGTACGGCCTTACGACCGCGGAAATCCATTACCGGATCCCCGATCATCCTACGTTGCTCCAATTGTTCCTTTGGCAGGAATTTGACCTCGCTCCCGCGTTTCCAGGCCTTAAAGCCTTCCTGGAATTTTGGCAGCGCGAAATGGAGGGCGCCCTTCATTCGGTTCGGGTTGCCCACAACCAGCTTGTGAAGCCTTCGGAATGGAAGGCCGTCGATGGTGTATTTCGGCTGAACTAGAAAATTGCACATAGTGTAATTGCTGCTCCGCGCGTTGGGGCTGATCCCTGATAGCTGTTGACCAGGCCCAGCATAACCAGCGAGGGCGAGGCGCCACGGACGGCCAAGCCGAAAATGCCCAAGAGAGAGCTGCAAAAACTTTTGCAAGAGCCCTTGAAATTTTGGAGCCCAAATTTAGTTCAATCCTGCCGAGCGCTTATGGCTTGGCCGGGCTTTGAGCCCTCGTACCCGTGTTGCTCAAAAGGAGGATGTGGTTATGAGGCACACGTTTGATATGACACCGTTCACCCGTTCCAGCATTGGCTTTGAACGCCTGCTCGACCAGCTGGGCTCTCTCAGCCAGATGGATGCGGAAGACAGCTATCCCCCATACAACATCGAAAAAGCTGGCGAAGATCGCTATCGCATTGCGCTTGCGGTCGCCGGTTTCCAAGAATCTGACCTCGCCGTTACAGCGGAAGGCAATGTCCTGACCGTGAGTGGGAAACACGCGGAAACCGATAAACCTGGAAATATGCTTTACCGTGGTATCGCCAGCCGATCTTTCGTCCGCCAGTTCAGCCTTGCCGAACATGTGGTGGTCAAGGAAGCCAGACTGTCCAATGGACTTCTGGTTATCGAACTGGAACACCAAATCCCAGAGGCCATGAAGCCGCGTCGGATAGCCATTGGCACCGGAATCAATAGCAACTCCGAGGCACGCAAAGTCGCTTAAACGGAATCCGATCCACGCAGCGGGCGATCAGGCCGCTTGCCGCGCCCGCTGCCTTATTCATGGAGATGAACATGAATGAGCAGTTGCTCGATCAGTCCTTGCTGGTTCCAGATTTTGTCCACCCTTGCGAGGTTTTACTCAATAAAAGCCTATCCGTGGATAAAAAGCGGGCCATCCTGTCTCTTTGGGCTTCGGACGCCTGTGCCGTTGAATCCCGCCCTGGGTTTCGGTGGATGCCCGGAACGCCGGGGCCAATTCTGTTCGATCACATCCTGCGGGCACTGCAGGCCCTGGACAATGAAACCGATGGGATCACGCAATCGGTACCAATTAGTGGCATGAAGGTCGCACCGGGACGAGACCTTGCTTAGGCACTGCTATGCACGGACCTCTTCAGATCTGGTCGGCGTTTGTCACACTGTTGGTGACAATTGGGCCCATTGAGACAGCTGCAGTTTTCGCCAGCCTCACAAACGGAATCCATAGAACCCACCGTGTCAGTTTGGCTGTCCGCGCCATTATAGTCGCAAGCGCTCTCCTACTTGTGTTCGCCCTGGCGGGAAATATCCTCCTAGCTCTGCTGCATGTGTCATTGCCAGCCTTCCAGATTGCCGGTGGCTTGTTGCTGTTTCTCCAGGCGCTAACCTTGACGTTCTCGAAATCCGGGCTCTCTTCCATCAGCGAAGGCGAACATCGCGAGGCCGAACTCCCAGGTGACATCGCGGTTTTTCCGCTCGCGTTTCCCATCATCGCGGGACCGGGAAGCCTATCCGCTATCGTTCTGCTCATGGGCCGAGTGGAAGGGTGGGAAAGCCGGGGTGCCATCATTGGAGTTCTGGCGCTGTGTTTGGCCCTGACCTTGGTCGCCATGCTCGCGACCGATTGGATTATGGATCTCTTGGGAAAGACCGGGTCGGACGTCGTGGGCCGGATTTCAGGAGTCCTTCTTGCGGCATTGGCCGTCCAGTTCGCTCTGGACGGCCTTCACGCCGCTTTTTAATCAGCTGGATGGTTGCTGCTCTTTAGGGCAGCCGCTCGTCCCACAGTAAAGCTCTGCCTGCACAGCGCGAGCAATAAAAGCATTCACCTCCATTCGCCTTCTCTCAGCATCTTTGGCCAGGGCCGGATCATTTATGACGTTGTGCAGGCCTGCGAGGTTATCCCTGTTAAGCTCGAAATACCGAATTTCGTTTTTTGCAAGATAACTCTTGTCGTCCTCGGTGAGCCCAGCGTTCTCGGGCTTTAGGTAACGCGCATAATGCTCGAAGGCATTACGCACCGAAGCAGCGCCTGGGCTCGTGTCCCGGCTAGCCTGCTTATAGACCTGCTGACACCCTGCCCCTTGGGGATAGAAACTGCATCTGACGTAGGGATCAGAAGATTGGGCTCGCGCAGAACCTGCTGCACCAGCCATAAGCAATAAACAAGTTAGGGTTGAAATGGCACTCTGCCTGCGAAATTTCGCTAGCATCTGTCTCTCCTCTAAAGCTCCTTTCTTGGCCGTATTGGCCCACGCAGAGATAGAGAAGATATAAACCCGTTCAAGACCCCATATCCCAGGCAAAACCCAATTCGGACATTTGCGCCCGCCGGAGGCATAGTCGCCCTGCTCCTTCGGGAAGCAGATCGAATCGACCCCGCCAACTCGACCGCATTCCTCGGAAAAGTCGCCGCGTGAAATTCTTTCTCGCACGGTTGACGGTCGGCACGAACGGCTTATCCCTATAGCTGCCCGCGAGTTGCGTGCCGCCGCCTGCGAAAACCGAGCAGAGTATTCGCAGGTGGCGATCGAGGAATTGAAACACGTTCGCTGAAATAAGGATTGCCGCTCGGTGCTAGCTACGAACAATCGCTCTATTGAGCTCGTTGCAATTTCAAATTTGAAGCCCGCTTTGCGAAATGCGCGTTCGCATTCGAAACGACAGATCAAACAAATCGCAGATTCGATAATGCGCTTTGGGTTCACCAACTCCATCCTGGTCGATGATGACAATCGGATCATGGCCGGGCACGGCAGGGTCGAGGCGGCAAAATCGCTAGATATTGCAGACGTCCCATGTTTGCGCCTGAGCGGAATGAGCGATGCCGACAAGCGGGCATATGTTATCGCCGACAACAAATTAGCTCTGAATGCCGGATGGGATCAGGAAGCTC
>Ga0207674_10007406_pt1 | contig 12787 bp, 11 predicted proteins | sample KBSCornC72_FD_184303 | JGI IMG/M metagenome (GOLD analysis project Ga0207674, IMG submission 184303) | Corn rhizosphere microbial communities from Kellogg Biological Station, Michigan, USA - KBS Corn C7-2 (SPAdes) (version 2) | ecosystem: Host-associated > Plants > Roots > Rhizosphere > Soil ... | reverse complement strand
GCCTGCGATCCGATGCGCGCGCCCTGATCGGTGACGAAACTCGAGTCGGGATAGCGCTTCCCCAGCCACTCGGGTGCGGCATCGGTGTAGATCTGAATGATGACGCGGATGCCGACGCCGTCGGCAAGCGACAGCAGCTGCTCGAGCGCGTCCAACCGATACGCTCCGCGGACCGGCTCAGCGCTCGCCCAGTCCACCCATGTCTTGATGCTGTTGAAGCCGAGCGACTTGATCGCCTGAAGATCGCGCACCCATGCGTCGCGTTCCGCCGCGGGTTGGCGCGACACCATGGGCGCGCGCGATGTGCCGCCGCCGTACCACACACCCACCGGGACGAACGGCTCCACAGCACGCTGCGGCGCCGGCATGAGCACCGCGAGCACCAGCGCCGCTATGACGGGCAGACGCACGCCGCCATCTTATCCTGATGCCACTAGGCGACGGCTTCTGCCTCCCGCGCCCGCCGCCGCCGGACGCCGGCGGCAATCGCCGCGCCGGCCGCGATGAACGGGAGCGCGCGGGTGAAGTCCGACATCACCGCCTTCGTGTACAGGCTCGACCGCATCACGTGCCCCTCGTAGGGGCCGCTCGCGGCGCCGTCACGCGACGGTCCATACAGACTGTCCTGCGTGCGCACCCGCCCGCTCTTGTCCTTCTGTTGATCGAACAGCGACCGTTCCATATACACATCCATCGTCCGCGGCGCGACGCGGCCGATGACGCTGAGCACGCGGCCGCCGCCGCCCACCGTCACCTCACGGAAGCGGCGTTCCGCGCAGCGCAGGATCGCGTCGGCGACCACGTCGGGGGAGTAGACCGGCGGCGGCAGGGTCGGCGCTTCAGCCATGTAGTTTCTGGCGTGCTCCACGAACGGCGTGTTGATGGAGGCGGGCTTCACCATCGTGACCGTAATCGGCAGCCCGTCGTGTTCCAGCTCCATACGGAGCGCGTCGGTATAACCGATCACCGCGTGCTTGGATGCCGAATACATTCCCTGGAGCGGAATCGCGCGATCGGACACAACGCTGCCGATGTTGATGATCGTGCCGCCATGGGTCCTGAAATGACGAACGGCGGTGCGGCACCCGTTGACCACGCCCCAGAAATTCACGTCGAACAACCGGCGCTTGTCGTCCATCGGCACTTCGCTCAGCTTGCCGTAAATGGAGATACCCGCGTTGTTCACCCAGGTATCGAAGCCGCCGAACTCGCGGAGCGCCACATCGGCGATGCGATCGACGTCTTGCGGAAAGGCGACGTCGGCGACGACGTGCGTCGCGCGACCGCCGCGCATGTTGATTTCCTCGGTCACCAGACGGAGATCTTTTTCGTTGCGCGAGGCGAGCACCACTCGCGCGTCCCGCTCGGCCGCCATGCGCGCGGTAGCCAGGCCGATGCCGCTCGACGCGCCGGTAATGACGATGACCTGATCGCGCAATCTCTTCGGTTTCCAAGCCCGACTCATCAGTCGCATGTACTCCTCCTTGAACCGGTGGGCGATTGCAATGGCTGCGCCATCGAAAACCTTAGAGGACATGGAGAACACGAGCGGAAACGCAAGGGATTGTTGACCAGGATGTACAATCGCGCGTTGCCTCCCGACACACTCGTGACTCTCGAAGACATCCGGGCCGCCGCGCGCCGCGTCGCACCGATTGCGCGCGTGACGCCGCTCGTGGACGTTTCGGTCGCGGCAGAACGGGCCCTCGCACTCAAGTGTGAAAGCCTCCAGCCTGGCGGCGCGTTCAAGATTCGCGGCGCCTACAACATGGTCGCGCAGCTCACCGACGAGCAGCGCCACCGTGGCGTGATCACCTACTCCTCCGGCAACCACGGCCAGGCGATGGCGCTCGCCGCGCGCGAACTCGGCGCGCCCGCGGTCGTCGTCATGCCCAAGACCGCGCCGCGGATCAAAGTCGAAGGCGCGCGATCGTTCGGCGCCGAGGTGATCTTCGAGGGAACGACGTCGATCGATCGGAAGGCTCGCGCGGAGCGCGAGGCAGCCGCGCGCGGCTTGACCATGGTGCCGCCGTTCGACCATGAATGGATCATTGCGGGCCAGGGCACGGCGGGACTGGAGATCCTGGAGCAACGGCCGGACGTCGGCGCGGTACTGATACCGATCGGCGGTGGCGGACTCATCGCCGGTGTTGCGGCGGCCATCAAACTCACCCGACCCACCGTCAAGGTGATCGGGGTGGAGCCGGAAGGCGCGGCCAAGATGAAAGCTTCGGTCGAGGCCGGCCATCCGGTCACGCTGGACAAGACCGACACGATCGCCGATGGCCTCATGCCGGTGCGCCCGGGCGATCTCACGTTCGCGCACGTCCGCCAATTCGTCGACGCCATCGTCACGGTCACCGACCTGCAGATTATCGACGCCGTGCTGTGGCTGTTTGCGAACGCCAAAATCGTGGCCGAGCCGTCCGGCGCCGCGACCGTCGCCGCCGCCCTGACCGCGAAGCCGCGTTTGCCGGCGCCGGTGGTGGCGATCGTCAGCGGCGGCAACATCGGGTTAGACAAGCTCGAAGAGCTGCGCCAGGCGGCGCGTTGAACCTTCGACGATATGCCCATTGAACTGTTCGAGATGGAGCGGATGCAGTCGACGTGGGAGAACCTCGTCGAGTACGACATGAGCGAGAGCGGCGTCCGTCCGCTGACGCTGCGCGAACTGGTGGACATGGGCTTCGACCTGGACGAGTTCCTCGACCAGCCGCTCGGATACAGCCAGTCGAACGGCACCATCGAGCTGCGCGAGGCCGTCGCGGCGATCTATCCGGGCGCGCGGGTCGAACAGATCGAGGTCACCAATGGCACGTCGGAGGCGAATTACCTCGTCGCGCTGAGCCAGCTGCGGACGGCCGACCACTTCGCGATGGAGCTGCCCAATTACATGCAGATGCGCGGCGTCGCGCGCAGTCTCGGGGCGGAGGTCCGGGCGTTTCCCCTGGTGCAGGAGAAGAACTGGGAGCCTGATTGGGACGGATTCGAACGCGCGGTGACGTCAGGCACGCGGCTCCTCTACCTGTCGAATCCCAACAACCCGACCGGGGCGGTGCTTGCCGACGAGGCGATGCAGCGCATTGTCCGGCGCTGTGAGGAGACCGGCACCTGGCTGCTCGCCGACGAGGTCTATCTCGGCGCGGAAATCGATCGCCCGCGGACGAAGAGCTTCTGGGGAATGAGCGATCGCGTGATCGTCACCAGCGGGCTGTCGAAGGCGTATGGCATTCCGGGCGTGCGCATCGGGTGGATCGTGGCGCCCGACGACCTCGCCGAGCGATGCTGGGCGCAGCACGACTACCTGACGATCGGCCCGAACAAGATGTCGGATCGGATCGCACGCGTCGCCGTCGAGAAGGAGAATCGCGAGCGCTGTTACGCGCGCACCCGCGAGATTCTCAAACACAATCTTCCGATCGCGCGCGAATGGATCGACAGCTTTGGCGGCCGGGTCAGCTGGCGCGAGCCGCAAGCCGGCGCCATCGCCCTCGTCAAATACGACTCGAGTATGCCGAGCATCGAGGTCGCCGAACGGGTCCGGACCGGTCAGAACACCCTCGTCGTTCCGGGCTCGCACGTCGGGCTGGAAGGCTATCTTCGGATCTGGCTCGGGGGGCGCGACGAATACCTCCGCGAGGGGCTGCGCCGAATCGGGGCCGAATTGCGACAGGTGCTTTCCGGTTAACCGAGGTGCGGTTCGGACGTAATAGCTGTGTAAGGAGCCATTCTTCATCCATGCGCCACACAGCTTTTCGAGCATTTCTGCCAATTCTCGCCGCCGCGGCGGTTCTTTCGATCGCAGCGCCGGCCGCGGCCCAGCGCGCCGCCGCACCGCCGGCGCCTCAGGACGCCGCCGCAGCGGCCCCGGTCCGCGAGCAGCAGAACGCCAGCGTCACGCGCGACCGGCTGAACGAGTTACTGGAAATCTATCCGCCAACCGTCGGCCGCGTCCTGAAGCTCGACCCGTCGCTGCTCAGCGACCAGAACTATCTGGCTCCGTACCCGGCGCTGGCGGCGTTCCTGGCGCGGAATCCGGAAGTCGCGCATAACCCTGACTTTTTCCTCGAGCGCGTGCGCATCGATCGTTCGACATTCGACGATCCCAGATGGCGCGCGCGTCAGGAGTTCCGGGAACTGATCGGAAATATCGGCGGTTTCGTCGCGTTCCTCGTCGGCGTCGGGGTCATCGTCTGGATCATCCGCCTGATCGTGACGCAGCGACGCTGGAACCGGATGTCGAAGGTGCAATTCGACACCCACGCGAAGCTGCTCGACCGGTTCACGTCGAACGAGGATCTGCTCGCGTATGTCCAGACGCCGGCGGGGCGCCGCTTCCTCGAGGCCGCGCCGCTGCCGATCCAGGAGCAGCCGAGGGCCATCGGGGCGCCGCTCTCGCGAATCCTCTGGTCCGTCCAGGCCGGCGTCGTGCTCACGGCGGGCGGACTGGGCCTGCTCTACGTCAGTTCCCGTTTTACGGAAGACCCGGCGCAGTTCTTCATGGTTGTCGGCGTCATCACGATTGCGCTGGGCGTGGGGTTTATGATGTCGGCGGCCGCAGCTTATTTGCTGTCGCGGAGGTTGGGCCTGATGGAATCGCAGCCACCCGCCAATGCGTGACGTCACGATTGCCGATATCGAACGCCTCCGCGCCGAAGCCGACGGCGCCGACGCGGTGTTCGAGATGGACGAGGACACCTTCCGCGCGCTCTACGACCGCACGTCGCGCGCGCTGTGGGCCTATCTGTCGCGCCTGACCGGAAATCCAGACGCCGCCGACGATCTGCTGCAGGAAACCTACTATCGCTTCCTCCGGGCGCAGGGGCGCTACGAAAACGAAGCGCATCGGCGCAACTCGCTCTTCCGCATCGCCACCAACCTTGCCCGCGATGGTTGGCGGCGCGGCGCTCACGCGCGGCTGGTGCCGCTGCCTGACGGCGCTCAGGGGGAGCTGCGCGCCCAGGTCGACGTCGCCGGGGATGCCCAACGCCGGACCGACCTCGCGCGCGCGATGCGGCAGCTGACCCCGCGCGAACGCGCGATGTTGTGGCTGGCGTATGCCCACGGATCGTCGCACCGCGATATCGCGAGCACCGTCGGCGTCAAGGCGGCCAGCGTCAAGCTGCTGCTCTTTCGCGCGCGGCGCAAGCTCGCGGTCGTGATTCGTAACGAAGATCGAAAGGCGGGGCGCGATGAGGATTGAGTGCGAACGCGAGCAGGACGTGCTCGATGCGCTCGCCGCGCGGCGCTGGCCGGCGCGATGTGACACAGAATTGACCGCCCATGTCGCCGCGTGTCCGGTGTGCGGCGATCTCGTCGAGGTCGCCGGCGCGCTGCTCGACGATCACGACGCCACGTATGGCGACGCCCGCCTTCCGCCATCCGGCGTCGTCTGGTGGCGCGCCCAGCTGCGCGCGCGCGACGAAGACGCACGTGCTGCAGCGCGCCCGATTGCATTCATCCAGGGCGTTGCGGCCTCGGTTGCGCTGTGGCTGCTGGTGACGCTGGTCCGCGCCATTCCGACCGCGATGGTCGCGGCATGGAAGGACTGGGTGCTCGGATTCATTCCGCACCTGAGTGTGTCGCTGCCGAATCTCGCGGACATGACCGGCGCGATTCCGGTCAACGTCCTGCTGGTTGTCGGCGCCGCGCTGCTGCTCGCGCCGCTGGCGATTTACCTGGCAGTCGCTGAAGATTGAAGCCGAAGCAATCACCAATCTTGATTCACCGATCCTTGATCCGTGACTCGCCGGATCCAGCGAGTCGATGATTCAAAGATTCACGATTGGAGATTACCGATTGGTGATTGGTGATTGAAGCAGTTGCCCTGGCCGCGCCGATGTCTGCTCGCCCTTGCGGACCACGACCACCCCATTGACGAGGACGTAAGGCACGCCGGTGGCGTAGGCATGCGGCTTCTCGAAGGTGGCGGCGTCCGACACCGTCGCAGGATCGAAGACGGTCACGTCAGCCGCATAGCCTTCCTTCAGCAATCCGCGTTGCGCAAATTTGAAATGCCCGGCCGGCAGCGACGTCATCTTCCGGATCGCCTCCTCGAGGCTGATGACGTGGCGTTTGCGGACGTATTCGCCGAGCACGCGGACGGTGTTGCCGTAGCCGCGGGGATGCGGCACCCCTTCGCCGGGCGTGAGCACCGAGCTGTCGGAGGCGATCCCCACCTGTGGATGTTTCATGATTCGGTCGACGTCTTCATCGGACATCAGGTGATAAACCATCGAGGCGCCGCCATGAAGCATGATCTGGCGCGCCGCTTCTAGCTGCGCGTCGAGTGACTCCGAGCCAAGTTGCTTCATCGCTACCTGCTTCAGCGACAGACCATTCAGTGCAGGATCCGCGGCGTGCGAAGCGACGACGGAGAAGGTGAGATCCGGAAAGCCGCGCGCGGCGAGCTGGGCCCGCATTTCCGCCTTGATCTTGTCCCACGTCAGCGGGTCGGTCAGGCGCGCCGTGAGTGCCTGCTGATCGCCTTCGAGCACCCATGACGGAAACCGGATGCCGAGCGTTGAACTCGCCGCAGTGTACGAGTACTGGTCCGCCTTTACGTCTATCCCGCGCGTGCGCGCCGCATCGATCAGCGACAGCGCGCTCCCGCTCGCGCCCCAGCGGCTCGGGCTGTCGACCTTGAGATGCGAGATCTCGACGCGGCACATCGCCTGCTCCCCGATCCGGATCGTTTCCGCGACCGCGGCGTCGAGGCGGTTTCCCTCGTCGCGCATGTGCGATGCGTACAGCCCGCCGGCGTTCGCCGCCACGCGCGCAAGCTCGACGATCTCCGGCGTGTGCGCATAGGTGCCGGGCACGTACTCGAGTCCCGTCGAAAACCCGACGGCGCCGTCGGCCATCGCCTTCCACACGAGCGACTTCATCTTTGCCAGCTCCGCGACCGTCGGCTCGCGGTTCGCGTTACCCATCGCGGCGCGGCGCACGGTGTTGTGGCCGATGAGCGTCGCGAAGTTGATCGCGGTGCCGATCTGCTTGACGTTGGTCAGCGCTTCACCGATGTCGAGCGCCGACCCACCGCAGTTCCCCGCGACAAGCGACGTCACCCCCATCCGTACGAAGTTCTCGGCTCCTGGAGTCCGGGCGATGCCGTCCGCGTGCGTATGGACGTCAATGAAACCCGGCGCAACGACGAGTCCGCTCGCGTCGATGGTTTCCGCTGCGGTGGCGCCTGGCAGCCGCCCGATCGCCACAATACGACCGTCTTTGATCGCCACGTCGCTGGCACGCGCGCCAGCGCCGGACCCGTCGACAATCGTGCCGCGCGTGATGAGGATGTCGTAGGCAGCGGTCTGCGCCTGGAAGCGCGAACCACAAAGAACTGCGGTGCAGAGCACGGCCGCGGCAACGAACCTCATGCGGGGCAGTATATCGGGATGCGCCCGCCTCCGCCGGCTCGCAGATCGTCACAGCCGGCTACGGCGAGGCCCCGCCGAAGCCGCTTCGCGGCGAAGGCGGGGGATCCGGGATCTGGCTACGGGGTTATCCGATCGCTGACCCTAACCCGTCGTCTGCGCGAGGAGCGCGGAAGCGCGGACGGGAAACGCGGGCGGCGCCGACGACGAAGTCGGCGTGGGCGTCCACGTCGCTGCGGTGGACGGTGATGACGTCCGGCTTCTTGATCAGCGTCTCACCGTCGCGCAGCGAGAGTTCGACGCGGTATTTTCCAGGTTTCACCTTGAAGGTGAATCCCCCCGCGTTGTTGGTCACTGCGTGCTGACGCTCGCCGGTCTCGACGTTCACGACTTCGACGTCGCGCGCTTCGATGGCGCTCGTGCCCTCCGGTCCTCGAACGGTGCCGCTGATAGTGCCGTCAGCGGTTAGTGGCTTAGGGCTGAGGTCCACGACCGGACCGCCGTGGCAGGCGGCTAGCACGACGATTGAAGCCGCGGCCACGATGAGCCAGAACGCTGCGTGGCGGTGCGCGTGGTGGAAGCTCGTTGCCCTCACATCTCCCTCGCGACGGAAAATTGCAATCGCGAGGCCACCACGCGCACCCCGTCCTTAAATCACGTCTTCGGTCGAAAGCGGCGTCGGAGCGGGGGTGTTTCGGAAGATCACCGTCCCGCGATCCGCAGCTGCGGCCCGGTTATCGGCGTTCCGCTGCCGAGCCCACCACCACGCACCGAAACCAATCACGCCCGCCAGAATTCCATAGGTCCGTCTGGTCACGAGGTCCTCCCTGTCTCCACACATTCTCAGCAACAGGAATGCCACGTGGCTCGGCGGTTCATCGCACGAGAAAGACGACGGCACCGCCGGCGCCGTCATCGAAACGGCCCAGCTGCGCCAGCTGAGGGCTGGTCAGCGCCTGCGTCAAAACCTCTGCGCCTCGGTCCGGCGGGTAGAGCGACGTGTGCACGACCACGTACCGGGTGCCGCGGCCCCGGAGCAGCGTAACGGCGTTCTCATCAGGAAAGTGCCGGAGGCTTCCGATCAGCCCGAGATAGGACTGCGGGTAGTAGCCGCTGTATCCGTTGAGCAACGGCATCCAGTGAAACGTCGACATGTAGGCGTAGCGCGGCTCATGGCCCGGCAGCGAATCGGGCAGCGGCATCGGAAACTCGGCAACGACGCCGCGTGGCTGTTTTGCCAGCCACGCGTAAAGGGGCGGCGGTGCGTTCGGGTACGAGACGAGCCGCAGCGGGGCGACCCAATACTCGAGCATCAGCATTCCCGCGATCACAATGGTGACCCCGGGAGCCCAACGCTTTGACAGCATCGCCTCGATTGCGGCATGGCCGTAGGCGGCGAGTACGGCCAGAAAGAAGATGACAAAGATGCCGAGTCGCGCCGGCGCCCTCAGCGCCGTGAACAGCGGAACGTGGTCGTAGAGAAAGGTGAAGGAGTACCCGCGAAGCCCGAGGGACATCTCGAACGCCGCAACCGCCCCAAGGAGGTAGACGATGGCGTTGTTCGTCGGCGGCCGCAGCAGCAGCCCGACGAGCGCCAGCAGAAGCGCAAGCAGCCCGGGAAAAAGCCGCCGCTCGGGACGCCCGAACGCTGCCGAGCGGGCGCCATAGAGAAGGTTGGTGTCCGTGGCGGCGAGATAACTCGACGGACGCGCGCCGAACTCGAGTACCTGCGCGGCGGACCGGCTTCCGACTTCCTGCCGCGTCTTCGCGTACGGCAGCACATACGGCGCCAGAATCACCGCTCCGACGACGGCCCCGGCGAGCAGTTGGCGGACTTGCCGCTTCAACGCCTGACCCCGCGCGCTGCACAAGAGCAAGACCGCCGCAAGCCCCAGCAGGGTGGCGAGAAAGATGCCGTAGTAGATGCTCGACAGAAACTGCAGCGCACCGAACAGTCCGACGAGTGCGCCGTCGCGCACTCGATGCGTATCGAGCGCGCGATGCAGGGCCCAGAACGCCCAGGGCATCCACACCGTCCACTGCAATTCCATGTGCATGTAGTGCTCGAACCGGTAGGGGGCAAACGCGAAAATGATCCCGGCGGTGACGCCCGCGGCGGCGCTCTCCGTCAGCCGGCTCGCAAGCACGAACATGCCCGCCGCCGACAGGACGATTCCGCCGAGCAGCAGTAGGTTGTGGACGAGAACCGGAGCAACGTGGGCCCAGAGCAGCGGCACGGCGATCGCCGCTTCGACCGGCATCGCGTCCGAGAACGTCAACGCCCGCGGCTCCGGATAGAAAATATTGCCGTCGAAGACCTGCGTCGGCGAAGAGGCGAGCGCGTGCGCCACCCACGCGAAGCGCCACATGTTGAAGTACACGTCCTGATGTTCCAAAGCCGCGGTGCCGAGCCGTGGCACCTGCGGCCACGTCATGACGATCGTCAGCGCGGCAAAGAGCGCGGCGCTCTTCGCGAACCGCGCCACGTCACGACTCCTTCAGATCGATGCCGATCATCTGCATCAGCCGCAGCGCATTGCGCGAGGTGGCAATGCCGTCGCGCAGGCGGTAATCGAACTGCATGCGACCCTGTGCGTCCACGATTTCGGTGAAGTGCACCAGCACCGCGGCCGATTGCAGCGGTTCTTCGCCCGCCAGCGTCAAATCGTGCGTGGTCATCGCCCCGATGGCACCCGCGTCGAGCAGATGACGCGCGACCGCGCGCACCGCAATGTTGCGCTCCGCGCTGTTGGTGCCCTGCAGGATTTCATCGAGCAGATAGAACAGCACGCGGTGCGGTCGCGGATGCTCGGCCGCGTCCACGACGCCTTTCAGCCGGGCCAGCGCGGCCATGAAGTAGGACAGACCGAGCTCGAGCGAGTCCTGCACGCGGATGCTCGTCTGCAGATCCGATAACGGAAATCGCAGCCGCGTTGCACAGGCGCGGCCGCCCGCCTGCGCGATCACGAGATTTAGTCCGACCGAACGGAGCAGTGTGCTCTTGCCGGACATGTTCGACCCGGTGACCAGCAGCACCGTGCCGGCCGGACCGACCTGCACGTCGTTCGCCACCCGGCGCTCGTCGGTGATCAGTAGATGTCCGAGGCCCTGTGCGGCAAACACAGGATCCGGATTGATCTCCGGCACGCACCAGTCCGGGTTGTCGTGATGGACCACCGCCAGCGCCGACAACGCGTCGAGCTCGCCCACCGCCGTCATCCACCCGCGGACGTGCGGCCCCGCCGATGCCCGCCATCGCTCGAGCGCATACAACACGTGAAAATCCCACAGCGTGAATGCCTGTATCAGGAAGTGCAGAATCGCGGCGCCGTGACGCAGCGCGGCGAAGCCGAGAATACGGGTCAGCTGTGCCATGCACGCGGGAGCCAACTTTCCGTGGGCCGAGAGCCGCTCATGAACGTCGCGCAGCAGTGCGCTGCGGAAATCCGGCGTGGTGACGTGCGTGAACAACGCCGCGTACCGACCGATCGCCTGTTGTCCGGCACCCGCGTGTTCGAACTCTCGCTGAATGGTCTTCCCCATCGCGAACGAGAACACGAGACCGGCGACGCAAGGAATCAGCCAGAACGCCGAGTCCGTGACGCCCGCGAGGAAGAGCGCGAACAGAATCCAGATCGAGATCATCAGCAAACACGCGGCGACATAGACGGGCGCGTAGACAATCGTCGCGTGCGACCCGGCGGGCCGTCGTCCCGGCGCGGGACTCCACGACAGCTCCGGCGACTCCGCCCAGGTCAGAAACGAGTCGATTTCAATCTGTCTGGCATCTCGGGCTAGGAGCCCGTGCGCCGCGAACTGCTCGCGCCATTCGACGAGCGGCGCGAGCTCTTCCACCGCGGCCTGCCGCGACATGATGACGGCACCGTCCGCGGCCTGGAGCAGCCATCGCGCGAGCGCCAGCGTGCCGTATGGCGTGGCGGCGGGACCGAGCCACTGAAACAGAGAGGCGCGGCCGAAGAGATCGAGGTCGAGCGCGTAAGGATGATGGGTGACATCGAGCGAAGCCGGAGCGTCTCCGGCGGGCAGATCGTCCCAACGCCGTTCCATCCGCGCCGTGCCGTAGACGTTGATGGTGTGCAACGCATCGTGCCAGGCGACACGCGCTTCGACACGCGCGTGCCAACCCACGAGTACCGCGAAGATGACGAACAAGGCCGCGGCGATGGACAGCTTCAACGGGTCCGCGTGCCGGCCGGCAATCGTCCAGACGAGAAAGGCTGCCGCAATCAGAAAGTTGGCGAGCCGGGCGGATGAAATCCGTGCGGACCGGCGCTGCTCCTCGTCGCGGCGCGCGGCGTGTGTCTGCGCGCGTGCGTCGTATAGCGTGGTCACGCGCGCGCCTTCCGCGCGTTGATGTTCAGCCGCCAGTAGTCGAGCGTCAGCGGCGGATCGTCTTGCAGGGCCTGCTCGGTCACCCGCTGCATGAATCCATCCCGGTCCGCTTCGGCCAGCCGGTGCAGTTGATGCCGCAGGCAGACCGCCGCGACAAACTCGGTGTATCGCTCCGGCCGTTCAAAGGGCACTGGAGCCATCACCAGCGAGACGTCGATATCCGTGAACCCGGCGCGGCGCAGCCTCGTTTCCGTATCGGCGACGTTTTCGAAGTGGTTGGGCTCCGTCCAGGACGTGAAGAAGCCTGAGTAGCGCGGCGAGTTCATCAGCTGTCGTGCGCGCCCGTACAGACGCTCGAGGTTTCCCGCGCCGCCGGCCTGGGCGATCAGCCGCCCTCCGCGCTGCAACGCGCCGAACACGCTGGTGAACAGCCGATCGTGATCCGGGATCCAGTGAAACGTCGCAGCGCTGAACACCGCGTCGAACGCATCGACGAACGGCAGTGCGGCGCCATCGCCATGCACGTACCTGCCGGCGCCGTGCTTCGCCGCCTCCTGCAGCATCGCCGCCGATCGATCGAGCCCGACGACGAGGATTCCCGGCTGTGCGGCGATTTCCGACGTCAAACGCCCTGTGCCACAGCCGATATCGAGAATACGCTCGCCCGGAACCGGCACGAGCCGCACGGCGACCGCGCGGCCCCACGCCAGCTGGGGATCGGAGATGCGATGGTATTTGGCCGCGTCCCAGTCCGTCATCGATTCAATGTACAGTCGCGTCAACACGAACAGGAGAAGCGCATGCGTGTGCGAGTGCTCGTCATTCTTGCCGCGATTACGTCAGGCGCACAAGGCGGCCCCCTTCGTGCGCAGCAGCCGTCGAGGGGCCTGCGCTTGTCCGACATCACATCGCAGCAGGCATCCGACGTGCTTCGGTCCGACACCGTCGTCGTAATCCCGCTGGGCGCCGGTTCGAATGGGCACTGGCCCCACCTGACGCTCGGCACCGACGCGGTCCTGGCCGACTATCTCGCGCGTCGCGTGGCGGACGGGTCGGAC
>Ga0207674_10007405_pt1 | contig 12788 bp, 10 predicted proteins | sample KBSCornC72_FD_184303 | JGI IMG/M metagenome (GOLD analysis project Ga0207674, IMG submission 184303) | Corn rhizosphere microbial communities from Kellogg Biological Station, Michigan, USA - KBS Corn C7-2 (SPAdes) (version 2) | ecosystem: Host-associated > Plants > Roots > Rhizosphere > Soil ... | reverse complement strand
CCGGTTTCGCCGATGTGCCGGCAACGCGGCCGAACTTCTCGAAGATCAGTCCTTGATCGGCGGGTGCGATCCCGCCACCCTGGTCGGTGACATCGACGACGACGCGTCCATTGACCGTCGTCGCGCGCACTTCGACCGATCGGCCTTCGGGCGAGTACTTGACTGCGTTGTCGACGAGATTGGAGAGCACCTGGCGCAGCCGGGCGCCGTCGCCGCGGACGGGCGGGAGCGCGCGCGGAATCTGCGCCACGATCTCGACGGCATCCTGCCCGAGAGCGGCCGCGGCCACGGCCTCCTCCACGAGACCTGCGAGGTCGACCGCAGAGAACGAATACGAGAAGGTTCCGGCGTCGATCCGTGACGTGTCGAGTACCTCGCCCACGAGCTCCGCCAGACGGTCGGTCTCGTCGGCGATCAGCGCGAGGAACATGTCGCGCTGCTCCGGCGTGAGCTGACGCCAGCGACTCTGCAGCGTCCGCGCAGAACCGATCACCGACGCCATCGGCGAAATGAAAAAAGAACATATTGCGGATAGAAATTTCTTTAAGGAAAACCTGCGTATTCATCTAAAACGGTTTGTGCAGAAAGAGATCGGTACAAAGCCGGTGATCGTTACGACGATAGTTGAGGTCTGAAATCCCCCTATAATGCGCGACAAACTTGTTCAACTCGAAAAAACCTCCAGATTACTCGAACCATCGTACCTCGATCGCCAAGCCGTTCGTGAAAAGGTGATCGATTACTCCGAAAATTTTCTCGACCACATCGAGGAGATCAATGCTTTTAACATTTCGGACACCAAAGGCGTCGGACTTTTGGATTCACCGATTTCCGACACGGGCATTGGCATCGACGAAGCTCTTTCATTGATAAAAGAAAACGTCGATACGCCCGGTCTTAATCCTGCGTCCGGCGGGCATCTGGCGTACATTCCGGGCGGCGGTATTTATTATTCGGCGCTTGGCGATTACCTTGCGGATGTTTTCAATCGCTACGCCGGTGTGTTTTACGCGAGCCCCGGCGCGGTTCGGATGGAAAATATGCTCATTCGCTGGATGTGTGATCTGATGGGCTATCCGGCGGGCGCTTCCGGTAACTTAACTACCGGCGGCAGTCTCGCGAATCTCATTGCGATCGTTACGGCCCGCGATGCACAAAGCATAAAGTCGAAAGACGTCGAGCGAGCTGTGATCTATCTTTCCGAACAAGCGCATCACTCAATCGACAAAGCGATCAGGATCGCCGGGTTGGGTGAAGCCGTCATTCGTCATATTGCGCTTGACGACAAATATCGTATTATCCCTGCCGAACTTGAAAGGCAAATTGCCGAAGACCGTAATGCCGGCTTAAATCCGTTTCTGGTTGTTGCGTCCGCCGGAACGACAGATGTCGGCGCTATCGATCCGTTATCTGAGATCGGTGATATCGCGAACCGGAACGGCCTCTGGTACCACGTTGATGCCGCGTATGGCGGGTTTTTTATTCTAACAGATGAAGGAAAACAAAAGCTCGCGGGAATCGAGAAATCAGATTCGGTCATCATCGACCCGCACAAAGGACTTTTTTTACCGTATGGTCTTGGCGTTGTTCTGGTAAAAGATCAGGCAAAACTAAACGCGTCACATTATTACACGGCAAATTATATGCAGGATGCGGCATCCTCAACCGAAGAGCCTTCGCCGGCGGAACTCTCGCCGGAGTTGACGAAGCATTTTCGCGGTCTACGGCTGTGGCTGCCGTTAAAGCTTCACGGTGTCGCTCCGTTTCGGGCGTGCCTCGAAGAAAAGCTTTTGTTAGCGAAATATTTTCATGACAAGGTGCAGAAACTTGGTTTTGAATCGAAACTCGAACCGGAGCTGTCCGTCGTGACCTACCGCTGGGTACCGAAAACCGGCGATACGAACCCATTTAACAAAGCATTACTGGACGCTGTAGTAGCCGACGGCCGCGTTTTCATTTCATCGACGATGTTGAACGGCGAATACACGCTGCGATTCGCATGTCTCGCATTTCGCACGCATTTGAAAACGGTTGACACTTTGCTCGAAGTTCTTCGGGAAAACGTAGGTAAACTGGATGAAAGGCCCGCTAACGCATAGGGCCTTTCGTTTACGGGCGAATATGGAACATTCTCAGGCCAAACAATTGCTTCGAAAAAGCCGTGTCGAAGTCGCACCTGAGACCTTTTATCTTGTCTCGCTGCGACACGATGATTGGCGAAAGCTGATTAGTGATCCGGCTCTTAGCCCGCGAATGACCGCACCGTTTATGATCCTGATGGATAAAAACGAGGTTACCCTGCTTCTTGACGAGACCGATTTTGGGACGATGCGTCACGCGCTTCGTGATGCGAAAACGGAAGGCGGATACAGGCTTTTAACGTTTGATATCGAGCTTGACCTGAATGTTGTAGGTTTTATGGCCGAGGTTTCACAAATTTTAGCCAAAGCGAATATTCCCATCATGGCTTTGTCCGCATTTTCGCGCGATCATGTGTTGATAAAGCAAGATGATCTGGCAAACGCGTTGGAAGCATTGGGCGAGCATGTAGCCGACCTTTGTTAGCTTGAAAGGCGTATGGTTTCCGGTCGAGGAAAAAAGTAACCAATAGCGATATGGAATCCCAAATGTTCTGGAAAGGAAAGGTCGTTTTTCTGACCGGCGCGTCAAGTGGCATCGGCGAGGGCATCGCGCTCGCGCTCGCCAAAAAGGGAGGGGTACTTGGTTTGCTCGCACGGCGCGAAGATGTATTGAACGAGCTCGCCGAACGGTGTGAGTCCGTGGGCGGCAAGGCGCGCATATTTGCTTGCGATGTTACTGATTCGAATGCAGTTCACGTATCGGCGGCAAAACTCCGGGACGAATTCGGCCGGATCGATATACTTATTTGTAACGCAGGCGTAAGCGGCAACGACCCTGAAACGCGAAATTACGACCCCGCGGGCGTTCGTCGCGTGATCGACGTCAATTTGATCGGGGCGGTGAACGCCATTCACGCGGTCGTACCGGACATGCTCGAACGCGGCAGCGGCCAGCTTGTTGCCATTTCAAGCCTTGCAGGGATTCGGGGTTTGCGAAAGTCCGCGGCCTATTCAGCGAGCAAAGCTGCAATGACGGCGTTTTTCGAAAGCGTCAGGCTCGACGTTCAGGATCAAGGGATCGCGGTCACTATTATTCAACCGGGATTTATAAAGACACCGCTGACCGCCGGCCGCACGCATCGTATGCCTTACCTGATGGAGCTTGACGACGCGATCCCGCTTTTTCTAAACGCGATCGAGCGAAAGAAAAAGTTCGCTTCGTTCCCATGGCAGCTTGCCTCGCTCGTCCGCGCCGGCAAAATATTCCCCGCATGGCTCTATGATCGCATTGCGGGCCGTGCGAGATATCGCGAGTAGCGTTTAGTGTCCCTTAAAATACTGAACCTCGCGTTCGTGTTTCTCGGCTGCTCCGCGTGTTTTGAAAGTGCCAAGATTTCGTCTTTTTCCGGTCTTCGGGTCCTTTTTTCGTGAATAGAGTCTGTATTCGCCTGATTTAAGTTTTCTGATCATTTCGTTTACCTCCGCTCTATTTAACGCGCAATTTCTGTGCCTTTGACGAAATCGCGCAAAACGGTTACAAGAAATAAAGTATTTCTGCACAAATCGCGTCGTCTAAATAACATCTTCTATGACTTTTTTACAGGCAATTATTCTGGGCATCGTTCAGGGCCTTACCGAGTTTATACCTGTCAGCTCTACCGCTCATCTGGTTTTTGCGAGCCGTTTGACAGGTATCTATGGCGGCAGTCCTGAGCAGATCACGGCGACCATAGCCGTTGTTCAACTTGGCACGCTCGCTGCCGTGCTTATCTATTTTGCGTTCGATATATGGAATATTTCAACGGCGTTCCTGCGCGATCACTGGGCGTTGATACGCCGTGACCGCACGCGGCGCTATTCCGGGACCCAGGGTGTTCGCCCGTTATGGCTATCGCATGAGGCTTGGCTTGGCTGGCTTGTTATAATCGGGTCAATACCGATCGGAACCGTCGGTCTGGTCCTAAAAAAATATATCGAAGGGCCGGAGACCAAGAATCTATGGATAATCGCGATGATGCTGATCATCGTCGCCGTTCTTCTGACCTTTGCCGAGATCGTCGGAAAGCAGCGCAAAGATATTCAACACCTTGGTATTTTCGACGCTCTGGTGCAGGGATTTTGCCAGGTCCTTGCCTTAATGCCCGGCGCGAGCCGTTCCGGATCGACTATCATGGGCGGATTGTTGGCCGGTGAAAAACGTGAAACGGCAGCTCGGTTCTCTTTCCTTCTGTCGATACCTGCTGTTCTGGCGAGTGGTCTGCTTGAGCTTAAACAGGCTTGGGGCATTCTGCCTCCGGACAGCTTTCAGCCCCTGCTCGTGGGCGTTATCGTCTCGGCTGTTTTCGGCTATGCATCTATATGGTTTCTCCTCGCATTCCTTAAACGAAACTCAACCGCGATATTTATCATTTACCGCATCATTCTCGGGCTTGTGATAATCTCGCTTCTTTGGTTTGGGGTTATCAGCCCGAATGTGGCGATCGGTTAACGGTTTGATAGAATAATTTGAGCATGCAAAAACGCTGGGTTCTTCGCAAACACGACCGCCAGCAGATCGACGACTTTGCCCTGAAGATCAATGTTTCGCCTCTGGTCGCGGCACTCCTTGTTGCGCGTGGCTACGACACCGAGGAATCTGCTCATAGATTTCTCAATCCTTCCTATGACCAGCTCCACGACCCGCTTTTATTAAAAGGAATGCGTTCGGCTGCGGACCGCATAATGAAAGCGGTCGCCGACGGTGAAAAAATTCTGATCTGGGGAGATTATGATGTTGACGGAACGACGGGAACCGTTCTGCTGCGGGCTGCTCTAAAAATGTTGGGCGCCGAAACAGGTTTCCATGTTCCAAACCGTTTTACCGAAGGATATGGCATAAACATTCCGGCGCTCGAAAAGGCAAAGGCCGACGGCTTCACCCTCGCAATCAGCGTCGATTGCGGCATTCGCAGCTTTGAACCGCTGGAATGGGCGAAAGAGAACGGGTTGGATGTAATTGTCACCGATCATCATTTATCGGATGAGGTTCACGGAAACCCGCCAGCGTTTGCTGTGGTCAATCCCAACCAGCCAGGCTGTGAATATCCTGATAAACATCTGGCCGGTGTCGGTGTTGCCTTTAAGCTGGCGCATGTATTACTTCGGGAAAACGGTAAGGAACACCATGTTCCCAGCTTTCTAAAGATCGCTGCCATCGGCACCATCGCCGACATAATGCAGCTAACGGGCGAAAACCGCGCGATAGTTTCGCTCGGCCTTAAAGATCTCTCCAGCACCAAAAATCTCGGCCTCAAAGCGTTAATGGAAGTTTCTGAATGTAGGTCCGAGATGACAAGTTATCACATAGGTTTCCGCATCGCACCTCGCATAAATGCCGCGGGCCGAATGGATGTTGCGCGTCACGTCGTAGAGCTTTTCGAAGCGCAGGATTTTGGTAAAGCTCGCCACCTGGCCGAACTGCTTGACAGCCGCAACCGTGAACGGCAAACCGTTCAAAAACAGATCACAGAACTCGCATTGCTGCAGGCAACTGAGTGCAGTGATCAGAATTTCGTCGTCGTCGCGGGCGAGGGCTGGCACCGCGGCGTTATCGGCCTCGCCGCATCGAAGATCGCCGAACGGCTTTACCGTCCAACGATCGTTTTCTCTATTGAAAACGGCTACGCTCACGGGAGCGCCCGCAGCGTGGCAAATTATCATCTGCTTAACGCGTTGGAAAGCTGTCCTGAATTATTCGAGCAATTTGGCGGGCACGCTGCAGCTGCCGGCATGAAGATTAAGGCCGACAATATTCCGGCTTTGCGGGAACGGCTAAACGTGCACGGTGCCGCGCATCTTAGTGAGGATGATCTTACGCCGGAGCTAAAGATCGACGCGCTCGTCTCTAGTAAAACGCTCGATCTTAAGTTAGTTGATGATCTGAGCCGATTTGAACCATTCGGCGCGGGAAATCCGAAGCCGATATTGGTCACCCGCGGCCTTTATCTCTGCGGCGAACCGTTCGTAATGAAGGAGAAGCATCTAAAATTTCGTCTCGCGGACGCCGACGGTAAACCTTTTGAAGCTGTTTGGTGGGATGGCGTCGAACGCTCAATAGGGCAAACTCTCAAGCCTAACTCACGCATCGAATTAGCTTACGTCGCCGAAGCCAATACCTGGCAGGGAAATACCAGGCTTCAGCTTGTCGTAGAGGACCTTAAAACGGATAATTAAGCTGGTGCCCGAGCAAAAGACTCATAACATAAAAGGCCTGCTTTTACGTGCAAGATTACCGCAATATTTTCGCATTGCGGCTGTCGGCGCGCTAGTACTGACGATTTTGGCGGTTGTTATCGGTTTTTATCGTGAAAGAAACAAGACTCCGTTTCATCTCAAGAGCGAGCACACCCAGCTTTCTCAGGACGTCGTGGCGCAGGTAAACGGTTATGAACGTCTCGAAACCGACGGCGATATTCCGAAATATTACATCAAGGCAGATAAAGCAACCACATTTTCAGACAATCACCAGGAAATGGAGAACGTTTATCTGCAGATCTACGACGCGACCGGCACTAATTCCGACAAAATGACCGCCGAAAAGGCGCTTTACGTCCCGGAAGAGAACAAGAATTTTACGGCATATCTTGCCGGAAACGTTCACATCGAAACTCGAGACGCCCTCGTGGTCAACACTCCGAGGATAACCTATACAAAATCGAACGAAACCGCCGAGGCCGATCAAAATGTACAGTTTGAGCGAAACAACGTTCGAGGCACATCCTCAGGAGCTCTTGTAAAGGTTGCCGATAAACGCATCGAGTTGTTAAAGGACGTTCGGATCGAGACATTCGCTTCGCCTGAACTTGAAAAATCAAATGTTCGCGAAGCAACGATCAACGCCGGATACGCCGCTCTCGATCAGGCTAATGAGCGACTCGATATGCAGCACGGTGTCACGGTTAATCTGATCGCTAACGGAACGAACAACGCTTCGAGGGTCATTGACGTTCAGTCCGATCGCGCGTCCGCTAATTTTGTTAAGACAGACGGTGAGCAACCAACGCTGACCAAATTGGAGCTGTTCGACAACGTAAAAATCGCTAGCCGCGAAGGTGATGGGAAACCTACAAATATCGATACCGGTTATGCAATGTATGAAAAGGACGCCGACCGATTCTCGCTCAAAAATGGAGCACATATCGTAACCATTCAGGACGAGCATCCGACGGACATCAGGGCTACTGAGGCGGTTTACGAACAAACCGGAGGCGCGGTACATTTGACCGGAAACGCTGAAATTTCGCAAGGAAATGATCTCATTCGTGGTGACAGCTTGGCCGCGCAGCTTTTTCCGAACAAAAAGCTCAAGAATGCGACCGCTCGCGGAAACGCTTATCTGAAGCAAACTACAGATCAACGAATGGTCGATATTGCTTCACCCGAATTGAATGCGACGTTTGGCGAAAACCAGCAGCTGTTATTAGCAAATGCTGTTGGTGGTAGTAATGCAGGCCTTACTCCGGCACAGCCGGGCGAGCACTCAAAAGTAAGCCTATCCGCCGCCAATGCGATTCGCGTCAAATTTCGCGGTGAAGGGATACTCGAACAAATGGACACGCAAGGGCGCACTACGATCAAGCTCGATTCGCCGGATTCAGGACCGAATGCGTCCAATAAGACTTTGACGGCTGACAGCGTTCGAACATTTTTTGATCAGAATGGAAGGGATTTGCAAAAGGCAGAAGCTGTCGGCGATGCTGAATTATCGATTTTGCCTTTGCACGCTTCGCCGGATAACTATCAAACGGTGGTGAACGCGCCGCGGTTCGACTGTGACTTTTTTCCGAACGGAAATAACGTCAGATACTGTTCCGGAACGGCGAAAACAAAAACTGTGCGAACACCAACGGAGCAGACCGGCAGACGCGAGGTGCAGACGCTTTTAGCTGATAAACTGCAAGCATATTTTCAGGAACAAACGAAAGATATCGACCGTCTCGAAGCAACCGGCAACGCTAAATTTAACGAAGCTGACCGTAACGCTATCTCTTCGTCTATATCCTTTTCTCCATCTGAGAAAATGGTCAGGATGCGCGGCGGCGAACCCACAGCGTGGGATTCGCGGGCGCGTGCAAAGGCGCGTGAGATCGACTGGGACACCCAGAACCAAAAATCGTTTTTACGTGGCGACGTTAGTACGACCTACTACAGCCAGAAACAGAGCGGCGGAGCAACACCGTTCAGCGACGGAAGCAAACCCGTATTTGTCACGGCGGAAACAGCCGAATTCGATCACCGCGCTCAAACGGGCACCTTTTTGGGTAACGCACGTGGCTGGCAGGAAAAGAATTACGTTCGCGCCGACCGCTTTTTGATCGATCAGAACAAAGGTCAGTTTTACGCTGACGGCAACGTGCAAAGCTTGCTTTACGACGTTAAACGTAAGGAAAAGGGAGCCGAAACGACTGTGCCCGTCTATGCTGCGGGAGGCAAGATGCTTTATGACCGGGACAAACGCGTTTTGCGCTACGAAAAGGGCGTTGATATTCGCCAGGGAGCCGACAGGATCGTTGCCGAAATCGCGAGCGTTTATTTGAATGAGAAAAATGAGGTTTCGCAAACTATAGCCGAAAACAACGTCGTTATTACACAGCCTAATCGCAAGGCGGTTGGCGACTACGCGCAATATGATGCGACTGACGAGACCGTTTTGTTAAGAGGCAATCCTGCGAGGATAGACGATAGTGAGAACGGGTCCTCGCAAGGTGGCGAGGTAATGGTTTACCTTCGGGAAAATCGCGTCGTCGGTGAAGGCAAAACAAAACAGAATACTGCCGGTCGAATTCGGTCGGTCTATAAGGTAAAAAATAACTAGGCGGGCAATGACGAACGTTCACGGCAATCTTGCATCAGAAAACGGTAATGGTCACGGTGCGGCCACTGCGGCCGGTCGTTGTTTGGCCGCGAACGGGATCCAAAAAACATACGGACGCCGCCGTGTGGTCGATAACGTCACTTTAAGTGTTCGCGAAGGCGAGGTTGTCGGCCTTCTCGGTGCGAACGGGGCGGGTAAAACAACCACGTTTTATATGATGGTGGGCCTCGAACGCACAGAGCACGGTAACATCGTTCTGAATGGCAACGATGTTACTACGTTGCCCATGTATTTACGTGCGCGCCTCGGTCTGGGATATTTGCCCCAGGAACCGTCGATCTTTCGAAAGCTTACCGCCGAACAGAATATTCTCGCGGTGCTCGAAACAATGAAAATGACTCGCGAAACGCGCTTTGCGCGGCTCGAGGAATTACTGGACGAATTCGGCATTACGCACGTTCGAAAAACGCGAGGCGATGCTCTCTCGGGCGGAGAACGCCGCCGTGTCGAGATTGCCCGGTGCCTCGCTACCGAGCCTCAATTTATCTTACTTGATGAGCCTTTTGCCGGCATCGATCCGCTTGCGATCGATGATATCCGGGAGATAATTTTGTACCTAAAACGCCGCGATATCGGTATTCTCATTACAGACCATAACGTCCGCGAAACCCTCGGCATCACCGACCGCGCGTATATCATGGCCGAGGGCCAAATATTGCGCAGCGGAGACCCCGGAATGCTGGTCGAGGATGCCGATGTGCGACGCCTCTATCTTGGAGAAAGATTCACTTTGTAAGAAATCTTTCGTTTTCCTTTTTTCCTCATCTATCGTTATAATTGAGGTACGTTAATATTCGCGCGAGAATATTCAGCAACGCGCTGATTACGCTATGTCATCTTTAAGACTCACCACAGCATTGCAGCAAAAAATGGTCCTGACGCCACAGTTGCGCCAGCGCATAGAGATGCTGCAGATGACCTCGCTGGAGTTAAGCGAATTGATCGAGCAGGAGCTTGTCGCCAACCCAATTTTGGAAGAAGTGCAGCCTGGCGACGAGGTTCAGGAAATTTCCGACAATATCCTTGATCAAAACGCCAATGGAGCTGAAGAATATGAGAACGGCGCGGCTGCGCAAAGCGACACTGAAACTGGTGCGGCATACGACAATGGCGCTGAATCGTTTGTAGCCGATACAACTCCATCGTTGAACGGTGCGGAAGGCGCCGTGGCCGAAACGGATTTTGATGAGGAGGGAACTCACGAACGGTCCGATTCATTTGAAGAGATCGATTACGGTCGCGAGTTTCAGGATTATCTCGACCCCGGATATCGCACGCAGGAGATCGAATACAAGGACGACGCGCCGAGCTTTGAGCAATTTCTGTCTCATGCGGAATCCTTGAGCGAGCATCTCGAATGGCAGCTCAACCTGCTGGCGATTGATATGCATATCGAGCGGGCTGCAATCTGGATCATTGGTAATCTTGATGCCGATGGACGCCTCACGGTAAGCGTTGAAGAAATCGGAGGAATGTGCGGCTGCTCGCTCGAAACCGTCGAAGAAGCCCGTCAGGCCGTAATGAACCTCGAACCCGTTGGATGCGGCGCCCGTGACGTTAAGGAATGCCTTCTGGTCCAACTTATCGCCAACGGCGAAGGCGACAGTCTTGCCGCACGACTTGTCCGCGATCATCTTGAAGACCTTCAGCCGCACCGCTTGCAGCATCTTTCGAAGGATACGGGAATCGACGTTCATGTATTGGATAACGAGATCAATAAGATCCGTGTGCTTGATCCGTATCCGGGCCGCCGCTACACGGCTGAAGACCCGGTATATGTCTCCCCGGAAGTTTATATCGAAAAGGTCGAGGGCGATTATGTCGTGTATTTTGTTGACGATGGCAGCCCGAGATTAAGGATCAGCCCTACCTATCACCAACTGCTGGATCAAAGCGACACGTCAAAAGAGGCGAAGGATTTTATTAAGGAAAAAGTTCGCTCGGCGGTCGATCTGCTCAGAAATATCGAACATCGTCGCCAAACGATCTATCGTGTCGTCGAGTGCATAATCGAGCGGCAGCGCGAATTTCTCGACAAGGGCGTGGAATACATAAAACCAATGATGCTCAAGGACGTCGCCGAGGACATAGGTATGCACCTTTCGACGATCTCCCGCGTCGTGAACCGCAAATACGCACACACTCCTCAAGGAGTTATTGAGCTTCGAAGATTTTTCAGTGAGGGAATGATGAATGAAGAGGGCGAAGAAGTTTCGACCCGCATTCTTAAGCTGAAAATTAAAAAAATGATCGAGGAGGAGGATACCAAGAAACCATTGACAGACGACCAGATCGCAAAAATATTGAGTAAGGAAGGCGTAAAACTTTCTCGGCGAACGGTCGCAAAATATCGCGATCAGATGCAGATCTCGGGATCGCGTGAACGAAAAACAGTCGTTTGAGATCTAATGGGACCTGCAAAATACGTGGAATTGCAGGCTCGGCATTGTTCTTTGATTTAGTTGACCTAGAAGGGGAAATTTTATGAAATTTGAATATACAGGCCGTCACATTGATGTGACTCCGGCTTTGCGTTCTCATGTTGAGGAACATTTCAGCAGAATTGACCACCTTTTTAACGGCAAAGCAACCAAGGCTCACGTAATTATTGAGGTTGAAAAGGGCAGACACCGTTCGGAGATCATCGTAAATTGGAGGAATGACGTACTTACGGCGCAGTCCAGTTTATCGGATATGTATCAATCGCTTTCACAATCCATAGACAAGATCGAAAAACAAGCCTTGCGGCTAAAGAACAAGGTAATTGACAAATCTCACCGCGCGACCAAAGTAAGTGCGATCACACCGGCAGGTGCCGAGGTACGCCCCGCTCCGCCCGGCCCGCGGATAATAAACGCCAGACGATATGCAGTCAAGCCAATGGGAGCAGAAGAAGCTGCAATGCGGCTCGAAGACGAAGAAAACCAATTTTTGGTATTTCGAAACGACACCAACGAAAAACTTTCGGTTATTTACAAACGCAAGGACGGCAATTACGGATTGATCCAGCCATAGATCAGCATGCAGCCTGACCCGGCAAACGGCCTGAGGAAAATTCCGGTAGCGGCATTTGTAGCGAATGCTCCAGAGGAGCTCGCTGTGGAGGTCGCTGCTGGCGCCCACGGCCTTGAAAAACGATTTATCATCTCAGACCGAATTCAGAAACTCGGCCTCGCACTAGCCGGATTAACGACAAATATTCATTCGGGCCGCGTGCAAATAATGGGCGGCGGTGAAATGTCATATCTCACGCACCTTTCGAAACGTGAAAGAGAGGACACCCTTCGGTCCCTCGATATCGAAAATATCTGCTGCATCCTGTTTACGAAAGGTCTTGAGCCGCCTGACGACATTCGGGCGTTAGCTGAAGAAAACGGACTGCCGCTGCTGCGGACGCCTTTGCTGAGTTCGCGTGCGATAACTCTTGTAACCGACTTTTTGCAGGAACAGCTCGCACCGCAAATGACTATACATGGTGTATTGCTGGAAATGTATGGCGTCGGAGTTTTGCTCATCGGTGATTCCGGCATCGGCAAATCGGAATGCGCTCTCGATCTGATCACGCGCGGTCACCGGTTGGTGTCGGACGATTCGGTTTTGCTAAAGAAGATCGGTTCCCAGGTAGAGGGGGAATCGCCGGATCTGACTCGTGAGCATCTGGAAATTCGCGGCATTGGTATCGTCAACGTCAGTGACCTATTTGGAGTTTCTTCGGTCGGCGAACGGATCGAGGTAAGCGCCCGAGGCGCGCGCGCCGGCTCCGCTCAGGCGGTAGCCGACCAGGTAGACGGCGA
>Ga0207674_10007404_pt1 | contig 12788 bp, 9 predicted proteins | sample KBSCornC72_FD_184303 | JGI IMG/M metagenome (GOLD analysis project Ga0207674, IMG submission 184303) | Corn rhizosphere microbial communities from Kellogg Biological Station, Michigan, USA - KBS Corn C7-2 (SPAdes) (version 2) | ecosystem: Host-associated > Plants > Roots > Rhizosphere > Soil ... | reverse complement strand
CCCGTGGCGTATCGATCAGCGGCAGCTTCTCGTGGATCGATACGTCGAGCGAGCTGAGCGTCGCGCGGCGTTCGAGCCAGCGCATCCGCGCCTCGTAGCGCTCCGCCTCCTGCCGCACCCGGGCCAGCTCCTGCTCCACGGTCAGGACGTCCGACAGCTTCCCGGTCCGCGTCGCCAACAGCTCCGCAAGCCGCGCCTCGACACGCCGGGCGTTCGCCAGCCGCGCGCCGAGATCCACGTACTCCTCAGCGACGTCCTCGGCGTTCACGCTCACCGATTCCACCTTGCCGAGCTGCGAGAGGGCGGCCACCGCGCCGTCGAACTGGCCCGACGGGATGCGGAGCTGCAGCATCGCCGAGCGCTGCTCGTCCTTGCCCGTGCGCAGGGCGGTGTTCGCGACGAATCCACCGAACTGCGCGGCCGTCTGGCGCATCCGCGTCACGGCGTCGTCCACCCCTTTCACCTCGATCGAGGCAACGCCATGGCGCACGAGCATGGCGCCGGTCGGATCGATCGAGGGGATCGGCGTGCCGAGCGACGCATCGGAACGTGCGCCCGCCGCGCCAGCCGCCGCAGCCTCCCGCGCCACCATGGGCGCGGGTTCCGCCGCGGGCGCCGACGGCGCGGCCTGATCCACGACGGCCAGCTTCTGGGACCGCATTTCGTCGCGGCCGGCGAGGCCGCTCCCGTTCGCGGTGGCGGCGGTACCGAACGAGACGCCGTCGGCCGACTTGCCGGCCGTCGGCACCCCGCGGTCGCACGCCGAGAAGGCGAGGACCGCGACCGCCAATTGAACGATCCTGCTCGGGGGAAGTGCACTGGGCTTCCGCATGGGAGCGACTCCGGGTAAGACTGTGAAGGTTGGCCAGCCGTTCGACGTCATCTCACGGGAGACGTCGGCCGAGCCTCCACTCACACACATCGCCCTCCATGCTCCGTTCGCTCGCCGGCCCCGCCGTCGTTCTCGCATCCCTGTGCGCCGCGTCGCCGGCCCTCGCGCAGCGTGCCGCGTCGGAGGTGCCGGCGTCCGCGCCGGTCACCGGCGTGCGCTACGAGGTCACGGCCGACCGCGCCGGCCTGGCCGAGCACCGGCTCCACGTCGTCACCACCTTCGGCGTCGCCGGCACCGCGCCCGTGCTCCTCTCCCTGCCGGCGTGGACGCCGGGCGCGTACGAGATCGTGAACTTCGCGCGCACCGTGAGCGAGTTCGGCGCCACGCAGGGCGCCGATTCCCTGCGCTGGGACAAGGCCGACTACGACACGTGGCGCTTGTGGCCGAAGAAGTCGGGGCAGGTGACGGTGACGTTCGACGTCGTCGCCGATACGCTCGACAACGGCATGTCGTGGACGAAGCCCGACTTCGCGCTGTTCAACGGCACGAACCTCTTCCTATATCCCGAGGGCCGCTCCACCGACTTCGCCGCGACGGTGGCGATCAAGACGGAGCCCGACTTCCTCATCGCCACCGGCATGACGCGCGCGCCCGAGGCGCGCACCTTCCGCGCCGCGAACTATCACGAGCTCGTCGACATGCCGTTCTTCGTCGGCCAGTTCGATCTCGACAGCGCCGTCGTGTCGGGCAAGACCGTGCGCTTCGCGACGTACCCGAAGGGCGTGTTCGCCGGCGCGATGCGTACGACGGCGTGGGACCAGATCAAGCGGTCCATCCCGCCCGAGGTGCTGGTGTTCGGCGAGGTGCCGTGGGACAGCTACTCGATCCTGCACATCACCGACTCGACGTTCGGCGGGATGAGCGGTCTGGAGCACGCCAACTCCCACGTCGACGTCTCGGCCCCGCGCGGGAACGGGAGCGACTTCCAGCCGTCGCTGTTCGCGCACGAGATCTTCCATGCGTGGAACGTGAAGCGGCTGCGGCCGGCCGACCTCGTGCCGTACCGCTACGACCGGCCGCAGCAGACCGGCTGGCTGTGGGTGAGCGAGGGGATCACCGACTACTACGCCGATCTCGCGCTCGTGCGCGGCGGCGTGATCGACACGAAGGGATTCTACGCCGCCACGTCGGGGAAGATCTCGGAGATCGCGAACGCTCCTCCGTTCGACCTCAAGGACGCGTCGCTCAACGCGTGGATCAAGGTCCGCGACGGCACCGATGCGCTCTACTATCCCAAGGGATCGCTCGCCGGATTCCTGCTCGACATCATGATCCGCGACGCGAGCGACAACCGCAGCTCGCTCGACAACGTCATGCGCGACCTCTATCGCGCGACGTACAAGCAGGGCCGCGGCTTCACGGCCGACGAGTGGTGGGGCGCCGTGAGCCGCGCGTCGAACGGGAGGTCGTACGACGACTTCGCCCGCCGCTACATCGACGGTCGCGATCCGTATCCGTGGGACGAGATGCTCAAGGTCATCGGGCTGCGGATGCAGGCGGACAGCGTGCCGCGCATGGGCGTGAGCATTCGCACGGAGCCGGACGGCGGCGTGCGGGTGATGGAGCTCGCCCCTGGAAGCCCTGCCGCCGGCGCGGGGATCAAGCCGAACGACCTGATCGTCAGCGTGAACGAGCGGCCGGCGATGCAGGTGTTCTACGGCGGCGCGTTCGCCGAGATGTACGGCGCCAAGCCGGCGGGTACGTCGATCCCGGTGGTGATCAAGCGCGACAGCGCCACCGTGAACGTGCAGGTGCCCCTGAAGTTCGGCGCGGGGCCGCCGAAGCTCGTCGAGGACCCGGCCGCGTCGCCGCGCGCCGTGCGGCTGCGCAACGGGATCCTGCGCGGCACGACGGACAAATAGCGGTGCCGCACACACGAAGGGCCGCGAGCGTCGCTCGCGGCCCTTCGTGCTTCCAGGGGAAGCCCTGCTCAGTATTGCGCGACGTTGTCCGTCCAGGTGTTCGGCACCATGGTGAACCTCGCCATCGACGACGTGGCCTTCTTCACGGAGCAGGAGTTGTACATGTAGCTCTTCTGTCCGTTCAGGTCGGCGTCGTTCACCGCGCCGGCCGAGATGCCGATCAGCCGATTGAGGCCAGCCATCACGGTGCCGGAGGTGACGTTGTTCCCGTTCGAGGTGAGCTGCCCGCCCACCAGCACGATGCCGTCCCACTGGTTGCTGCCGTTGATGTACAGGTTGCCGTCGACGATCAGGATGCCGCGGCCCTGGTTCGGCAGCGTCCAGATCGCGTTCCAGCTGGCCGACCTGTTGTAGACGTGGATGATCGGCCAGTAGTTCGTGTCGGAAGCGAACTGGCCGGCAGTGGGGAACGCGCTCGACGTCGACGTGATGTTCCAGTCGGCCGGCATCGCGGTGCCATTGGTGATTCCCTGCCAGTCGAGCTTCGTCGCGGCCGAGTCCTGAGAGAACGTCTTGAGCGTGTCGTACGGTGGGTTGCCGGTCGGCTGGAAGACGGACGCCGTGCCTTGCAGAGACACCGCCTCCTCGGAGGGAATGTTGACGCCGGCGACGTTCGTGTCCTGGCCGCACTGGTCGACACCGCTGATCGCCCCGGTTCCGTTCTTGACGATTCCCGAGAAGCTCACCAGCGCGCCCATCACGTTCATAGTCGACTTGCTCCACGTGACGTAGACGCCGACGGTGCGCGTGGCGCTGCGCATCCTCCCCGAGCCCATCGCGATCCGGTTCTGGTTGTCCGTGCCCGTCGAGGTGATGAAGTAGGTCCCGCGCCCGGTGGCGACGTCGACCTTCACCGGCACGGCGCGCACGAACGCGCTTCCGCTGTTGAACGTGACCGTCACCGATTCGGCCACCGTGGGCAGCGTGTCGAGGTTCGCGTTGACGCTGTTGTTCTGCGCCGTGGCGTTCACCAGCCAGCACTGCGGGCAGAATGCGCACGCCGAGGCTTGCTCCGCCGTGTACGGCGAGGCCGGCGTGCACCCCGCCCGGAACTCCTTGCGCTGCGTGAGGAACGCCTCGAGCCCCGCCTGTGCGTAGCTGTAGGCACGCGCCTGCGAGCGCTGCGAGGCGCTCGCGGCCTGCTCGCTCGTGCTCATCGCGAACCCCGCGACGAGGCCGATCGAGAGGAGGGCGAGCACCATGATCGCCAGGGGCAGCGCGAAGCCTTCGCGCGCGCGCGGCTGCTCGCGCGCGGTGTCGTGGCCGAGGTGGCTCATTGGATCCTCGTGTTCTTGAAGAAGACTGCGGTCGTGAGCGGCGACTTCTTCGGTCCCGTGTAGCCCGGCACCGTGTCCGACGCCTCGGCGGCGAGCAGGATCTTGAGTCCGCGCACCGAATTGAGGTCCGCCGGCGCCGTCGTCGCCGCCGTGTCGTTCGCCTGCGCCGGATTGGTGAAGTAGCTGAATCGCGCCGACCAGCTGAACGGAGCGATCAGCTCGTTCGTGTCGGCCGACGCGGCGTTGGTGACGATGCGGTACAGCCCGGCGCGGTTCGGGAACACTCTGGACGAGTCGAAGGAGTAGCGCACCGTCTGCCAGAGCATGGCCATCGAGCCCACGGCGGTGCCGGCGGGGGGCGTCCCCGTCGCCTGGACGACCGCGCCCGTACGCCCGCCCATCGTGATCGTGTCGGCGTAGATGCCGACGCCACCACTGTGGCACTTGCTCACATCCGCGGACGACAGCGTGCCGCCCGACACGTACGAGTAGATGCCCGTCGTCGCGTCGCGCACGGCGTAGCCACCGAACCTGATCGTCGCGAGCTGGAAGGAATCCACCGGCGTGATCGCCATCGCCACGGTGGTGGCAGTCACCTCGCAGACGACGCCGAACGCCACGGGCACGCGCACGTCGACGCGCCGGTGGTTCGTGGCGTCGAGGTACGACACGCCACCGTTGTCCTGGGTCATCCGCAGGTCGGTGATCATGATGTTCATCGCGCTGCGCGCGGCAGTGCGCGACCGGCGGCCGCCGCTGTCGTACTGAAAGTTGCGCGTCTGTGACAGCATCATCTTGGTCATCGCCGCGCCGATGACAGCGAGGATCGTGAGCGCGGTGATGATCTCGACGAGCGAGAAGCCGCGGCGAGTACGAGTCGGAGGGCGCATCGCTACTTGAAGAGCGGGTTGGAGAACGGCGCCTTGAAGCGACGGATCGTCTGGACCTGCGTCGCGGTCGGCTCGAGGCGAGGGATGACCGTCAGCGTGATCTTCCGGTAGCGCTGCCGGCCGCTCGTGCTCAGCGACTCGGCGTCGATCGTGTAGTTCCACACGAAATAGCCCGGACCCACCTTCACCGAATCGTTGGTCAGGTACTTCGTCAGCGAGTCGTAGGGCATCGACTCGGCGCGGTTCACCTGCTCGAAGAACGTCGCCGTGCGCTGCTCGACGTATGCGTTCGAGCGGTTGCGCGCCGCGAGCTTGACGCTGACCGCCGTGAGCGAGGTGAAGACGATCGCCAGCAGCGAGCACGCGACGATCACCTCGATCAGCGTCATACCGGCACGGGGCCGGCGCGGGAGCGGGCGGACTCTCGTCCGCGACATGGAGCTCGTCATCATCGTCCGTTCACCTTCACGAGGCCGCCCTTCGACGCCCAGACGGTCTTGGAGTACCACGCGCCGCCCGTCGTCTTGATGAAGAGGTCGAGATGCAGCGAGTCGCTCGCGAGCCCGTTCGGCATGATGTCGATGTTGTCGTGGTTCGACTGGAGCGAATCGAGGCCGTACTCCCCGGACGTGGCGAAGGAGCGTGTCTTGTAGATCAGCGTCGGCGTGTTGCGATCGACGATGGAGAAGGTCTTGTTCACCCGGCTGAACTTCATCCGGACGGGCAGTCGCTGGCGCGCCGCGATGGCGAACGCCTGCTCGACGTCCGAGCCGATGATCGCGGCAATCTTGGCCACGCGATCGCGCCGCATCGTGTCGCCGACGTTGCGGACGGAGATCATCATGACGGCGCCGAACACGACGAACACGACGAGCATCTCGATCATCGTGAACCCGCTGCGGCGCCGCGAAGGGGAGTGTCGCATGGCCGGTGGTAGGGCACTCGGTGGGCCATTTGTTCTCGCTGCGCCAAGTCGTTGTGGCAACGCATCTTGCATTCTGCCACCGGCGCCGCGACCGGCGATTCGCTATGCAAAGAGGTGCGACTTCTGCACACTTTTGCCCCCTCACTACCTTAGATCTGTCGCTCAAGCCGGCCTACCCGCACGCGTCTCGGTCTCATGCGCATCGCCAAGCTCGGCGTCGTCGGCGCCGGTACCATGGGGAGCGGCATCGCCGCCCTCGCCGCCTCCGCCGGCATCCCGGTCGTCCTCCTCGACATCCCCGGCCCCGAGGGTGACCGGAGCGCCCCTGCCCGCGCGGGGCTCGAGCGCGCGCGCAAGGCGCGGCCCGCCGCCTTCATGGACGTCACCCGAGCGGGGCTCATCACCCTCGGCAACCTCGAGGACTCGCTCGACCTCCTCGCCGACTGTGACCTGATCCTCGAGGCGATCATCGAGCAGCCTGCCCCGAAGCAGGCGCTCTACTCGCGGCTCGAGCCGCTGCTCAAGCCGAACGCCATCGTCGCCAGCAACACGTCGGGGATCCCGATGCGCATCCTCACCGAAGGACGCGGCGACCGGTTCAAGCGGCACTTCCTCGGCATGCATTTCTTCAATCCGCCGAGGTACCTCCACCTGCTCGAGCTCATCCCCACCGCCGACACCGCGCCCGAGGCGCTGGCCGCGGCGCGCCGGTTCAGCGAGATCGTGCTCGGCAAGGGGATCGTCATCGCCCGCGACGTCCCGGGGTTCGTCGCCAACCGGCTCGGCGTGTACGGCATGGTGGCGGCGATGAAGGGACTGATGGAGTCCGGCCTCACGATCGACGAGGTCGACGCCCTCACCGGCCCGCTGCTCGGCCGCGCGAAGAGCGCCACCTTCCGCACCGCCGACATCACGGGACTCGACGTCCTGCTCCACGTGTCGAAGGGGCTGAGCGCGAGCACGGGCGAGGACTTCTCGATGCCGGAGTGGGTCGAGAAGCTCGCCGCGAGCGGCCGGCTGGGCGAGAAGACGCAGGCGGGATTCTACAAGAAGGTCGGGAAAGAGATCTCGACCCTGGACTGGAAGACGCTCGAGTACGGACCGCAGCAGCAGACCGAGGATCCGGCGGTCGGAGCGCTCATGAAGCAGCCGCTCGAGCAGCGGTTGCGATCGGCGATCCAGCTTCCGGGGAAGTACGGCGAGTTCGTGCGCAATTATCTGCTGCGCATGTCGCACTACGTGCTGAAGACCACACCCGCGATCGCGTACGACATCGTGGCTGTCGACCGCGCGATGGAGTGGGGCTATGCGTGGGAGGCTGGTCCCTTCCGGCAGATGGACGCCATCGGCCACGGCTTCCTGCGCGACGGGTTCGCCGCGCTCGGGCTCGATGTTCCTCCGCTGCTCGCCGCGGCGAAGGACGGCCACTTCTACCACGCCAGCGCCGACGGCTCGACGTACCTCACCGACGCTGGAGGATACCTCCCGGTGCCGCCGGTGCCGGGCCAGATCGCGCTCGACCAGCTTCGCACACGCAAGGGTGCCGTGGTCGAGAGCTCGCGCGACGCGAACATCGTCGACCTCGGTGACGGCGTGCTGCTGCTCGAGGCGCGCAGCAAGATGAACACGATGGGCGCCGGCGTGCTGGCGATGCTGCGCACCGCGCTCGATCGCGTGGCGAACGGCAAGTACGAAGGGCTCGTGATCGGCAACGACGATCCGCGTGCCTACAGCGCCGGCGCGGACCTCGGCTCGGTCGTGCAGCAGGTGCAGAGCGCGGACTGGAAGGGGCTCGAGGAGATGGTGCGCTACTTCCAGGAAGGCGCGCAGCTCGTGCGCCGCGCGCCGTTTCCCGTCGTCGCCGCGCCGTTCGGGCTCACGCTCGGCGGCGGCGCGGAGTACGCGCTGCACGCGGACCGCATCCAGGCGCACGCCGAGCTGTACATGGGGCTCGTCGAAGCGGGCGTCGGGCTCATCCCCGCCGGCGGCGGAACCAAGGAGCTGCTGTTCCGATTCACCGAGCAGCTCAGTGCGTACGACGAGGCCGATCCGTTCGAGGGAGTGAAGCGTGCGTTCAAGGTCATCGCCATGGCGACGACGAGCACGAGCGCGCTCGAGGCGCGAGCGCTCGGGTACCTGCGCCCGGTGGCGGACCGGATCACGATGAACCGCGACCGGCTCATCGCCGACGCGAAGGCGCGCGTGCTCGACCTCGCGCTCGACTACGTCACGCCGCAGCCGCGCACGATCACGGCGCTCGGGAAGGACGCATTCGGCAATCTGTTGTACGCCGGCTGGGCGATGCGCGAGGGCGGTCAGATCACCGAGCACGAGGTGCGCATCGCGCGCGAGCTGGCCTACGTGCTCTGCGGCGGCGACGGTCCGGCGCGCGTCGTCTCCGAGCAGGACATCCTCGACCTCGAGCGCGAAGCCTTCCTCCGTCTGCTGGGTACGAAGGAGACGCAGGAGCGCATCGCGTACACGCTCAAGACCGGCAAGCCGCTCCGCAATTAGAGGTGAGTGAGATGACTGACAGAGCTGACGACGTCGTGATCGTTTCGGCCGTCCGCACCGCGGTGGCCAGGGGAAAGAAGGACGGCTCGCTGGCCTCGACACACCCCGTCGAGCTCTCCGCGCTCGTGATGAAGGAGGCGCTCGACCGCGCCGGCGTCGACGCGGCGATCGTGGACGACGTCGCGTGGGGCTGCGCGATGCCGGAGGCGTCGCAGGGGCTCAACGTCGCGCGACTCTCCGCGCTGCGCGCCGGGCTTCCTGTGGAGGTGCCGGCGCAGACGGTGAATCGGTTCTGCTCATCGGGCTTGCAGACGATCGCCGACGGCGCGATGCAGATCATGAGCGGGATGTCCGACGTCGTGCTCGCCGGCGGCGTCGAGATGATGAGCCAGGTGCCGATGTCGGGATACCACGCGCGACTCGATCCCGAGGCGCTCGAGTCGTACATCGGCATGGGCTTCACCGCGGAGCGTGTGGCCGATCGCTGGCACATCAGCCGGGAGGATCAGGACGCCTGGGCGCTCGGCAGCCAGCAGAAGGCCGCCGCCGCGGTGGCGCGTGGGGCGTTCGACGATCAGATCGTACCGGTTCCGGTGGAGCAGGTGAGCTGGGAGGGCACGGAGAAGAAGGTCGAGACGAGCTCCTTCGCGCGGGACGAGCTTCCACGCGCGACCTCGCCCGAGGCGCTCGCCAAGCTCAAGCCGGCATTCAAGGCGAACGGCACGGTCACGGCCGGCAACGCGAGCCCCTACTCGGATGGCGCAGCGGCCGTGCTGCTGATGCGGCGCTCGAAGGCCGAGGAGCTCGGCCTCACACCGCTCGCGCGCTTCGTGAGCTTCGCCGTGGCCGGCGTCGACCCCGACGTGATGGGCGTGGGGCCGATCAAGGCCGTGCCGAAGGCGCTCGAGAAGGCCGGGCTCGAGATGAAGGACATCGATCTGATCGAGTTCAACGAAGCGTTCGCCGCGCAGGTTCTCGCCGTGGTGCGCGAGCTCGGCATGCCGGAGGACCGCGTGAACGTGAACGGTGGCGCGATCGCCCTGGGGCATCCACTCGGCGCCACCGGATCGAAGCTGACGACGCAGCTCGTTCACGAGCTCAGGGCCCGAGGCGGCGGCTACGGTCTCGTGACGATGTGCATCGGCGGCGGCATGGGCGCCGCCGGGATCTTCGAGGTCTACGGAAGCTGAAGGGTCCGGCGCCGCGTCGGTGAACGCGGCGCCGGACCCCGGGAGTCGAGCGCTCGAAGCGCTACTCGCCCTTGTACTTGTCGACCAGCGCCGGATCGCGCTTGGGCGGGCCGGCGTAGCCGCCGCGCATCGCCGCCTCGACCTCCTCGATCTCGCGCGGCGCACGCGAGATCCACTCGACGCCCTTGTCCGTGGCGATGTAGTCGTCCTCGATGCGCACGCCGATGTTCTTGTAGGTGCTCACCGCGGCACGCAGCTTCGCCGCGATCGCGCGGTTGCCCGGCGAGTCCGGCATCTCCTCCAGCACCTGCTCGCGGACGTAGATGCCCGGCTCGATCGTGAACGCGCTGCCCGGCGCGATCGTCTTCGTGAAGTAGTACTGATCGGGATCGTGCACCTCGAGGCCGATGCCGTGCCCGATGCCGTGCATGTAGTACATGCGGTATTGCGGGCACTTGCGCGGTGCGTCGCCCACCGCGCAGTCGTACGTCGCCGTGGGCGACTCGATGAGCCCCAGCTTCGCCAGCCCAGCGGCGAGCACGGCACTCGACGAATCCGTCATCAGCCGCGCCGTGGCGCCGAGCTTCGCCTGTCGCTCGGCCGCGGCCTGCGCGGCACGCACGATCTCGTACACGGCGCGCTGCTGCGGCGAGAACTTCCCGCTCGCCGGCACGGTACGCGTGACGTCGGCCGCGTAGCCCTTGTACGACGCCCCGATGTCCATCACGACGACGTCGTTCGGCTGGATGAACCGGTCGTCCGCGTTGTAGTGCAGCGTCGTGGAGTTCGGGCCCGACCCGACGATCGTCGAGAACGACGGTCGGTCGGCGCCGTTGCGGCGGAAGGTGTACTCGATGAGCGACTGGATCTCGAACTCGTTCATCCCCGGCTCGAGCGCGGCCATCGCCTCGCGCTGCGCGAGCACCGTGATGTCCACCGCCTGCCTGATGTAGCGCTGCTCCAGATCGCTCTTCTTGCCGCGCGCCCGCTCGACCGCCTCGTTGAAGGGCGTGACCTTGAGGCCGGAGTGCGCCGCCTTCAGGCGCTCGAAGATCTGCCGGTCCGGGGTGTGCGCCGCGAGCAGCGCGGCCGCACCAGGTCCCTCGGGCGTCTCGCCGAGCTCGCCCACCACCGACATCGCCACACCGGCCGCCGCGAGCGAGTCGAGCACCTTCGGCAGGTCGGCGACGTCGCGTCCCTTCATTCCGGTCCTGCTCGCGATGCCTTCCACACCGAGCCGCGAGCCGGTCCACACCTCGCGGCTCGGGAGCCGCGGCTGCACGAACATCGTCGACGAGACCACCCGGCCGCCCTGCTTCACGACGATGAGTGCGGCGTCGGGTTCCTTGAACCCCGTGAGGTAGTAGAACGACGGCGACTGCACGAAGGTCAGGTAGTCCTGCGGTGGCTCGTGCGCACCGAGCGCGACGAGCGCGCCATCGGGCATGTCCGCCACGACGGCGGCACGGCGGGCGGCGAGCTCCTGCTGTGACTGCGCGCTCAACAGCGCGGGCACGAGCAGTAGGGACGGGACGAGACGGCGGATCACGAAGCCTCCTTTCGTGGAATGTCCGCGCTCAGCCGACGAGCACGGTGACGAGATACAGCACGAGGCCGACGAGGCCGCCCACCAGCGTGCCGTTGATACGAATGAACTGCAGGTCGCGGCCGACCTGAATCTCGATCTTTCGCGAGGCGTCGGTCGCGTCCCAGCCCTCCACCGTTCGAGCGATGAGCTCGGCGACCTCGGGCCGATACTGATCTACCACGCCGAGGACCAGGCGTTCCAGCGCATCGTCGATGTCCTGCAGCAGCTGTTCGCTGGACAGCGCGCGCTCGGCGATCCCGGCGAGGGCGCGCTCGAGCGGCTCGGGAGAGGGTGCGTCCGGTCCGGCGTACTTCACCAGCGATTGCCGGGTCGCGCCGAGCAGCGCGCCGGACAGCTCCGACACGGCCGGGTGCTCGAGCAGGCGTTCCTTCATCCCCTCGGCGCGGGCGATCATCTCCGGCGAGTTGTGCAGCTTGTCCGTGAAATCGCGCAGCGCGTGGTCGAACTGTGCGCGCAGCGGATGCGCGTCGTTGGCGGAGACGTCGTCCAGCGTGCGCTCGATGCCGGCGACGATCTTCTGATAGAGCTTGTCGTCCACGACGTCGGGCACCCACCACGGGCTCTCCTCGGCGATGCGCACGCGGATGAGCTCCTTGTTGTCGTGCACCACCCGGCCCACGAGCAGGACCAGCCGATCGAGCATCTCCTGATGGCGGTCGTCGGTGGTGGCCATCGTGAGCAGGTCGCCGAGCAGCGGTGCGACCTGCGCCTTTCGCAGCTGCGTGACGAGGGTCGCGTGCACGCTGTCCTTCAGCTCGTCGTCGGGCACCGATTCCATCGCCCGCGCCACCCCGCCCGCGATCGCGCGCGCGACCCGCGCCTGATGCGCCGGGTCGGCCAGCCAGCGCGCCCCGCGCTCGCCGAGCCGCATCCCGGCGAGCTGGCGCGCGATGACCTCACGCGCGAGGAAGTTGTTGCCGACGAAGTTGCCGAGGCTGCGGCCGATGCGGTCCTTGCGATGCGCGACGATCGCCGTGTGCGGGATGGGGATGCCGAGCGGATGCCGGAACAGGGCGGTGACGGCGAACCAGTCCGCGAGGCCACCGACCATCGCCGCCTCCGAGGTCGCTCGCGCGAGGCGCACCCAGAAGGGCGCGAAGTCCGGCCGCAGATGCACGAGCACCGTGAGGCCGACGAACAGCAGCGCGAACCCCGCGAGCAACCCCGTCGCGCGGCGGCGCATGATGGCGTACTGGCGGACCTTTTCCTGGTCCTCTTTTACGACGAGCATCGGTGGAAGTTAGGGTGAGGTGGCAGAAAGGCACTGCCGTACGACTCCGTACTCCGTACCACGCCGTATCTGGACCCGCGCGACTGCTCCGACGAAGGCGCGGCTGAACGCTCTACCGGGACGTCCTTGCCTAGTTCAAGGGGTCAGAGTCACGGACTCTGACCCCTTGACCAGAGCGTCCAGGCATTCGTGGCGCCGTTATGCCAGTCCGGGTACGTCGTAGTACGAGGTACGAGGTAGTACGGCAGCGCCTTCACGACAGGCGACTTAGCCCGGCCACGTACTGCCTCGCCCCATCATCGAACCAGGGCCCCGAACCGGCGACAGCGTTCTCCGCC
>Ga0207674_10007403_pt1 | contig 12789 bp, 14 predicted proteins | sample KBSCornC72_FD_184303 | JGI IMG/M metagenome (GOLD analysis project Ga0207674, IMG submission 184303) | Corn rhizosphere microbial communities from Kellogg Biological Station, Michigan, USA - KBS Corn C7-2 (SPAdes) (version 2) | ecosystem: Host-associated > Plants > Roots > Rhizosphere > Soil ... | reverse complement strand
GACGATCCGCGACCGGATGCGCGAGGTGGACGACCGCGAGATGTCCGTCGAGCAGCGTGAAGCGAGCGTCGAAGCCGACGTCGAGATCCGCGAGGACAAGCTCGAGCGTCGCGAGTCCGAGCTGGCCGAGCTGGAGGAGAAGCTCGCGAACAAGGAAAGCGAGCTGGCCACCTACGTCCAGCAGATCCAGAGCCAGCTGAAGGACCGCGAGTCGACCTGGTGGAACAAGGTCACCGGCGAAGGCGATCCCGACTCCGAAGAAGCCGCCTGAGCGTTCTGGGCGGCGGGGCCTCCCGCCGGGCGAAGCACGGCTACACCCCCGCCTGACGACGCTCGGCGGCAGGAGACTACGCTTGCAGTCCCTCGTCGTACCACTCGTACTGCCTCGGGCCCGCTCGCTTGCCTTCTTTGCGAGCATCGCCCCGGAACGCGCGGGCTTAGACCGCCGCCTTCGTCGACTCCCGCCAGCGTTCGAGCGCTTCCCAGCAGGCGACGGTGTCGCCTGAGACCTGCGCGCCGAGCCCGGACGGCGCCGCCGCCCAGTGCAGCTCCGCGACCTTGGTCTCGTCCGGCACCGGTTCCGCTCCGTCGCGTAACCGCGCGTGGTAGACAACGAGCGCCGAGCCCGAGTCGTCGTTGAGGCAGACCCCCACCGCGCGAAAGCCCTCGAGGTCGTCCTCGGACAGCGCGATCTCCTCACGAGCGTCGGCGAGCACCGCCGCGCGGGGCTCCTCGCGCGGCATGAGCCCGCCGGAGGCCGAGGCCGTCCAGAGGAGCGGGTCGCGGCCGGTCGAAGCGGCGCGGAGCTGGAAGAGCACGACGCCCTTCTCGCGCTCGACGAAGAGCTGGACGCCCAGCGCGTAGCCGAGCTTGTAGGCAAGTGTCGGCTCTTCGAAGACGACCATGGCCTCGGCGTAGCGGCCCGAGCGCCGAAGGATCGCGCCGTCTGGAGAGACCCCGTGGCAGAAAGCGATCGGGCCGTCGAAGCGCCCGGGCGAGCGGGAGAGCAGGCGCTCGGCGTTTCGGACGGAGGCGGTCAGCGCCGGAGTGTCGGGCAGAGAGAAGGGAAACGGCCGAAACGTCGGCTCGCCGTCGAGAAACACGATCGCGCGCACGCCCAAAGTCTGGCGTCCGCCTCGGCTAGCCGGACCCGGCGGCGCGCGCGCCGGCCTTGAGGCGGCCGAGCTCGGCCGGCCCTTCCCACATGCTCGCGACCCGGTGGTCGCTCGTCAGGAAGATCGTCGTAGGGAGCTCGCGGACCCCGAGCTTCGCCGCGATGTGCCCGTCCTCGTCGGCGACCGTCGGGATGCTCAGGTCGTGGGCGCCGAGAAAGGCGCGCGCGGCCTCCGCGTCCTCCTGCGTGTCGACTGCGAGCAGGGATACGTGGTCGTTTGTGCCGGCGAACCGGCGCAGCGGGTCCGCCTGGGCCGGGCAGGCCTTGCACCAGGATGCCCAGACGGTGACGACGACGGGCCGGCCCTTCAGCTTGCCCAGGCCGACCGCGGCGCCCGTCGTCACATCGGCTCCGCCGAAGCGGACCTCGGGACCACTGAGCGGCGCGCCCGTCCCCGACCCCCTGGTCTCGGGGGCCCGGGCTTCGTCCCCGCCGACGAGGAAGACACCCGCAGCGGCCGCGCCTACGCCGGCGGCGAGTGCGGCGAGCGCGACGATGACCAGGCGGCGGGAAGGCACCGGCCTAGGCTAGCCAGCCCGTTTCGACGGGGGCACCGACAGGGAAGAACGCCCGTCTATGCCACGTCTCCGCCGAGTCGACTGCTCCGGGCCGGGAATTCTCCGCCGCCGCCGCGGCCGTGGCTTCGAGTACCTGGACGAGGCCGGCGAGCGCATCGAGGACGAGGAGGTCCTCGAGCGCATTCGTGAGCTCGTCATCCCGCCCGCCTGGGAGGCGGTCTGGATCTGCCCGTACCGCTTCGGCCACATCCAGGCGGTAGGCACCGACGCCGCCGGCAGGCGGCAGTACCTCTACCACGCGCAGTGGCGCGTCCGCCGCGACCAGGAGAAGTTCGACGAGATGCTGCGGTTCGCGCGCGCGTTGCCCCGGGTCCGGAAGAAGGCGGCGAAGCATCTCGCCCAGCGCGGCCTGACACGGGAGCGCGTGCTCGCGTGCTCGGTCCGGCTCCTCGACCGCGGCTTCTTCCGCATCGGGACGGAGGACTACGCCGAGCAGAACCGCACCTACGGCCTGGCGACGATGCAAAAGCGGCACGTGACGCTCGGGCAGAACGGGCTGCTCGTCTTCGACTACCCGGCCAAGACCGGCAAACAGCGGGTGCAGTCGATCGTCGACCCGGACGTCTACACGGTGGTGAAGAAGCTCAAGGAGCGCCGCGGAGGCCGCGAGCTGCTCGCCTACCGGAACGGGCGCTCCTGGGTCGACGTCCGCTCGGATCACATCAACGAGTACATCAAGGCCGTCGCGGGCGAGGACTTCTCCGCCAAAGACTTTCGCACGTGGCACGGGACCGTCCTCGCCGCGGTCGCGCTGGCCGTCTCGGGCAGGGCTGCCGGGTCGAAGACCGCGCGGGACCGCGCCATCTCGCGCGCGGTCAAGGAGGTCGCGTACTACCTGGGAAACACGCCTGCGGTCTGCCGCGCCTCCTATATCGATCCGCGCGTCTTCGACCGCTACCGCGACGGCGTCACGATCGGAGGCGCGCTCGACCGGCTCGGCGACGTCGGCTTCGGCGAGCCGGCGACGCAAGGCGCGGTCGAGGAGGCGGTGCTCGACCTGCTCGAGGAGTCGGAATCGCCGGCTCTCGAGAAGGTCGCCTGACCGTCCTGGCCGCGGGGCAGACTGCGTCCGTGACCGAAAGCTGCCTTCGCTGCGGCGCGGCCATGGAGTGGCGCCACCAGACGTGGCAGTGCCCGCGCTGTCGCTTCAAGGTCGGCTGCTGCGAGGGCGACTCCTGTGAGGCTTTGGACTCGGCGGGAGCGGGAACTCCCCGTCGCGTATCCGAGGAAAGGACGACGCGATGGCCGACTCGAGCCTCCAGGAGCAGCTCAGGAAGCATCTGACCGACGCCCATTCGATCGAAGAGCAGGCGCTCGCCCAGCTCGAGGTCGCTCCGCGCCTGGCCGGCGATGCCGAGCTCGCGCGCATTTTCCAGGAGCACCTCGGCGAGACGCGCGGGCACGAGTCGATGACGCGCGCGCGGCTCGAGGCGCTCGGCGCGGACACCTCGACGTTGAAGGACGCGGTCATGAAGGCCGGCGCGGCGGGCTTTCTCCTCTTCGCCAAGGTGCAGCCGGACACACCGGGCAAGCTCGTGGCGCACACGTACTCGTACGAGCACATGGAGCTCGCCGCCTACGAGCTCCTCGGGCGAGTCGCCGAGCGAGTGGGGGACGACGAGACCGTCCAGCTCGCGAAGACGATCCGCGACCAGGAGCAGGCGATGGCGGAGCGGCTCGCCTCGAACTTCGACCGCTCTGTCGCCGCGTCGCTCGAGGACGTCGGCCGCGAGGACATGCTCGAGCAGCTCCGCAAGTACCTCGCCGACGCGCATGCGATCGAGGCGCAGGCGATCAAGCTGCTCGAGAAGGGGCCGGAGCTCGCGTCCGACCCCGAGCTTGCGAGCCTCTTCGAGGAGCACCTCGTGGAGACGCGCGACCAGCAGGAGCTCGTCGACGCGCGTCTCGACGCGCTCGGCGGTGAGCCCTCGATGCTGAAGGACCTGGCGCTGAAGGCGGGGGCGATCAACTGGGGAACGTTCTTCGCGGCGCACCCGGACACGCCGGGCAAGCTCGTCGCGTTCGCCTACGCCTTCGAGCACCTCGAGATCGCGGGCTACGAGCAGCTTCACCGCGTCGCCGAGCAGGCGGGCGACGGCGAGACTGCCGACGCGGCGGCACGGATTCTCGAGCAGGAGCGGAACGCGGCGGAGAAGCTGGCCGCCGCGTTCGACCGCGCGGTCGAGGCCTCGCTCCGCGCCCAGGGCGTCACGGCATAGCCCGCCCGCGGGGCGGACGCGGTATGACTCCTCCGTGGAGAGTCGTGCCGTGTCCGCCGGGCGCATCCCGGCGCCTGCGCTTGTCATCACCGGCGTCCTGTCGGTGCAGCTGGGCGCGGCGATCGCCAAGTCGCTTTTCGACGAGCTCACGCCGACCGGGCTCGTCATGCTCCGCCTCGTCTTCGGCGGGCTGATTCTGGGGCTCCTCTTCCGCCCGCGTGTGCGGGACCGCTCCTCCCGCGAGCTGCAGCTGGCCGTCGCTTTCGGGCTCACGCTCGTGACGATGAACTTCTGCTTCTACCAGGCGATCGACCGGATCCCGCTCGGAATCGCGGTCACCCTCGAGTTCGTCGGGCCACTCGGCATCGCGCTCATCGGCTCCCGGCGCTCGAGTGACTTTCTCTGGGTCGCGATGGCGGCCTCCGGGATCGCCCTGCTCGCCCCCGGAATCGGCGAGGAGGGGCTCGACCCGATCGGAGTCGCCTTCGCCCTCGGCGCGGGCGTCCTGTGGGCCGCGTACATCACGTTCAGCGTTCACGTCGGCCGCGCCTATTCCGGGCCGACGGGGCTCGTGCTCGCGATGGGGGTGGGAGCCGCTGTGGCGCTTCCGTTCGGGATCTCGAGCGCCGGGTCGGCGCTGCTCGAACCGGAGCTGCTCGCCGCCGGGCTTGCGGTCGCCGTCCTGTCGGCGGCGCTCCCGTGGTCGTTGGAGCTCGAAGCGCTTCGCCGAATGCCCGCGCACGTCTTCGGCGTCCTCATGAGCCTCGAGCCCGCCATCGGCGCAATGGTCGGCTTCGTCGTCCTCGGCGAGCGTCTCGGGGTGCGGGCGGTGACGGCGATCGCGCTGGTCGTCCTGGCGAGCGCGGGTGCGGCGCGCGGGGCCCGCACGGCGCCGGCTGCTCCCGACGTCTAGTGCCCTGATAGGCTCGCCGAAATGGCCGTGAGCACAGAAACCATGCGAGTTTTCGAGCCTGCGACCGAGCAGGTTCTCGCCGAGCTGCCGCGCGCGGGAGTGGAGGAAGCCGACGAAGCGGTGGCGCGCGCGAAGGCCGCGTTCCCGGCCTGGCGGGACGTCTCGCCGGCCGACCGCGCGAAGCTTCTGCGCCGCCTCGCGCGCGTGCTCGACGGGACGGTGGAGGAGCTCGCGCAACTCGAGGCGCGCAACGTCGGCAAGCCGATCTCGGACGCGCGCGGCGAGGTCGGAAGCGTCGTCGACGTCTTCGACTACTACGCGGGGGCGCCCGAGCGGCTCCTCGGCTCCCAGATCCCCGTCGCCGGCGGCGTGGACGTCACCTTCCGCGAGCCTCTCGGCGTCGTCGGGCTCATCACGCCCTGGAACTTTCCGCTTCCGATCGCGAGCTGGAAGATCGGCCCGGCGCTCGCCGCGGGGAACACGATCGTCCTCAAGCCGGCCGAGCTCACGCCGCTCACGGCCATCGAGCTCGGGAAGCTCGCGCTCGAGGCCGGCATCCCCGAGGGAGTCCTGAACGTCGTCAACGGGCCGGGGCGGACCGTCGGGGAACGGATCGTCGAGCATCCCGACGTCGCGAAGGTCGCGTTCACCGGCTCGACGGAGGTGGGACGCCGTGTGGCGGAGATCGCCTCGCAGACGATCAAGCGCGTGACCCTCGAGCTCGGGGGCAAGTCGGCGAACGTCGTCTTCGCGGATGCCGACCTCGACAAGGCGGCTGCGTCCGCGCCGCTCGCCGTCTTCGGGAACGCGGGGCAGGACTGCTGCGCCCGCTCGCGCATCCTCGTCGAGCGTGCCGCCGTCGAGCCCTTCCTCGAGGCGCTCGAGCGCGAGGTCAAGGCGCTCCGAGTGGGCGATCCACTCAACGACGCCACGCAGATGGGCCCGCTCATCTCCGCCGACCACCGGGAGAAGGTCGCCTCCTACGTGGACGACGACGCGCCGGTCGCTTTCCGCGGCTCCGCGCCGGACGGGCCCGGGTACTGGTTCCCGCCGACGGTTCTCTCGCCGGTCTCGAACGCCGACCGAGCGGCGCGCGAGGAGATCTTCGGCCCGGTCGCTGCGGTCATCCCGTTCGAGGACGAGGCGGAGGCCGTCGCGATCGCGAACGACACGGTGTACGGGCTCTCGGGCTCGATCTGGACGCGCGACGGCGCACGGGCCCTGCGGGTCGCCCGCGGTCTCGAGACCGGCAACATCTCGGTCAATTCGAACAGCTCCGTGCGCATCACGACGCCGTTCGGCGGCTTCAAGCAGTCGGGAGTCGGCCGCGAGCTGGGGCCGTTTGCCCTCGAGCACTACACCGAGCTCAAGAACGTCTTCATCGCGACCTGATCGCGCTGCCAGGTGCCTACGGCGCGCTAGCTGCTCAGGAAATCTTCCAGACGATTCGCGACGATCCGAGGGTCGTCGAGCCAGGGCATGTGTCCGCCCCCCTGAACGACCAGGAGCTCGCCTTGTGGAAGCGTCTCGACCATGTTCGACCAGAGATCGAGCGAGCCGACGGGATCCTCCGTTCCGTAGGCGAGTAGGGTCGGCTGCCGGATCGCCGCCAGCTCGCGGGTGGAAAGCGTGAGTCCGGCAACGTAGCCGCGCCCCTTTACGATGGCGCGAACCATGTTGCGCTCGTGCCGCATGGAGTCGGTCTCGCGTCCGAGCGATGCTCTCCAATCGACGAACTCGTCGGAAATTCGGCCGTCGTGGAGGCTCGCCCCGTGCCCTGCGTCCCGAAGGATCGACCTCACTCGGTCCGGTTTCAGCGGCATGCGGACGATCGCGGCTCCCGCGGGGGATGCCAAGAGCCTGATGAAGGGGGGTACGCCGACCCCGGGCACGAGTGGTCCACCGCCGAGGAGCGCGATGCGGTCGACGCGCTGCGGGTGCGCCGACGCGAAGCGCAGAGCCCAGAGGTCCCCGATCGAGGCGCCGACCACGTCGGTGCTATCGACCTCGAGCGCCTCGAGCGCACCCTTCAGAACCTCGGAGACGATCGCTCCGTACTCGTGTCGGGAGTAGTCGAGCGGAGAGCTGAACGCCCACCCGGGCCTGTCGACGATGAGGCAGCGAAACCCGTCGAGCTCGCGCACAAGCGGGGCCCAAACGGGCCCGGTGCCGGCGGTGCCATGGACGAAGAGAAGTGGCCGGCCGGAGCCGACCTCGGTGATACGCAGCCGAAGTGGCGGCGAGTCGAGCTCGACAAAACGCTCGACTGGATCCAAGCCGTGGTGACGCCAAAGCGCGTCTTCGGTCTCCCGATAGCGCATCGTCCGCGGTTCCTCCGAGGTTCCTCTGCCTGCGACGGTCTCCGTGCCCATTGCACCACTCCCACTCGTTGATTCTTAGAAGAGGACGCTAAAGAGGCTTGGCGTCGCCGGCTATGGGGAGTTCTCCCCAGGTCGCGAGGCCGTGCTCCATGGCGAAGAGCGCCGCCGCAGCACGTGTCGAGACACCGATCTTCCCGTAGGCGCTCTGAACGTGGTGGTCGGCGGTCTTGACGGAGATCCCGAGCGTTCGCGCGATCTGCTTCGTCTGAAGGCCTCGGGCGAGCAGCCCAATCACCTGCGCCTCTCGTTCGGTCAGACCCGCGGCACGTTCAATGCGCGGCCGCTTGCCGCTCGCCGCCTGGACGACGGCAGCTACCGCACCTCCGTCCAGGCGACCGGCGCGAACCTCGGCTGCGGCGATCTTTGCTGCCTCCGATCCGCTGAAGGCGGCGCGCTGCGGACGGGGTTCCGTCAACGCGTGGTACGCGTCGGCCGCGGCAAGCAGGCGCGCGGCCCGACCCAACGCCGGACCGCGTGCGTTTCGGTGGTAGCCGCTCCCGTCGATGCGTTCGTGCTCACACGTTGCGACCGCCGCGAGTTTGGAGAGAAAGGGCGAGTTCGCGAGCACGCGCTGCGTGTAGTACGGATGCAGCCGCACGCGTTCCCACTCGTCCGCGGTCAGCGGCCCCGGGCGTTGCCAGACGCGGACCGGCACCGAGACGCGGCCGACCTCGTGCACAAGCGCAGCGCGCCTTGTTGCCACGACCTCGGCCGCATCGAAACCGGAAACAATCGCCGCATCCGCGACGAGCTCCGCGACACCGGCGCTGTGCCCGACGAAGAACGGTGAAGCGAGATCTGCGAAATCGCCCATCGCAGAGAGCGCGCGGTCGACCCCGGCCTCGTGGAGACTGGTGAGCCGGCCTGGTTCCGAAGCGAGGGTTTCTTCCCACGCCGAGCCGAGCGGATCGAACGTCATCAGCTCCGCGGTGTGGCGCTCGAAAGCTGAGGCGATCTCTGGATCAAACGCCCCGCCCGACCGCTCCCGCACCACGCGCAACGCCTCCTCGGTGCCGCCCAGCGCGTGGTGGAGCGCGGCATCGCGTGCCACGTGCACGATGCGGAGGGCAAGTGGAATCTCGGCTCCACGGAGGCGACCCGGCTCACCCTTGCCGTCCCAGCGTTCAGTGAGCACCACGAAGAGGTCGCTCACCGATGAACCGAGTCCCAGTCGGTGCGTGAGCATCTGCGCCACCTCGCAAAGTGCGGTCAGGTGAGGCGGGTACGCCCGAATTGCCCGTGGGAGGCGGCGTGCGATGCGCGCGGCTCGAACGGCCGGTGCATCCCCCGGGGGCGCGATGGCGCGGAGGATCCCACCGAAAATCTCAGCTCGCGAGCCGAAGATGACGGGGTTGAAATAGCGTGCCATCGCCTGGGGGTCGAAAATCTCTGCTGCGACCTCGGCATCCGCGGTACAGCCGGAATAGAAGAGAAGACACGCGTAGTACGTCTGTCGCGCGGTTTCCTCGTCGACTCCGAGACAACTCGCGAGCCGTGAGGCGATGAGCGTGCTCTGGAGGCCGTGCTCGAACGGCAGTCCGGTACCCAGGTCCGTGGCCAGGCACAGAGCAGCGATCACTTCCGCGGCTCGAACCTGGTCACCGCGCGGGGCCGAGCCTTCAGCCACGCGGCGACACTAGCGGACAACTGTGGTTACGGTTGTTCCGTTCGAGACTTCGAGGAAGGGAGGGGGCGTGGGAACGATCGTCGTCTCCCAGTTCGTGACGGTCGACGGCGTGATGGAGGATCCCGGCGGGTCGGAAGGGATGGAGCGCGGGGGCTGGGCCCTCCAGTTCGACCGGGGCGAGGACGGCGACAGGTTCAAGCTCGAGGAGCTGATGGAGAGCTCGGCGCTCCTGCTCGGGCGGAAGACCTACGAAGGCTTTGCGGCCGCCTGGCCGACCCGGGAGGGCGATTTCGCCGACAAGTTCAACACGATGCCGAAGTTCGTTGTCTCGTCGACGCTCTCGGATCCCGAGTGGTCGAACTCCACCGTCGTCGGCGTGGACGACCTCGCGCGTCTGAAGGAGGAGCAGGACGGCGTCATCCTCGTGAACGGGAGTCAGCGGCTGATGGATGCTCTCTTCGAGCGGGATCTCGTGGACGAGCTCCGCCTCATGGTCTTCCCGACCGTGCTCGGGAACGGCAAGCAGCTCTTCGGCGATACGGGCGCGACGAGGACGCTCGAGCTCGTGGAGTCGAGGCCGGTCGGCCCCGAAGGCGTACTCGTCCTCGTCTACCGGCCGAAGTGACAATCACCCCGGTCCCGCCGGCGCGGCACCTGCTCCGCGCGAAAGACCTGATGGACGCGCGCTACCGCGAGCCCCTGGACGTGCCCACGCTCGCCCGCGCCGCCAAGCTTTCGCCGGCGCATTTCAGCCGCGAGTTCGCCCGTGCCTTCGGGCAGACGCCTCACCAGTACCTGCTCCACCGCCGCCTCGAGCGCGCGGCCGAGCTTCTCCGCAACACCGACCGCTCCGTCGCGGAGATCTGCTTCGCCGTCGGCCTCCAGAGCGTCGGCTCCTTCACCACGAGCTTCGGGCGCGAGTTCGGCTTCTCGCCCACCGCCTACCGGGCGAAGTTCCCGCCCGCTCTCCACCGTGCGCGCATCCCGACCTGCGTCTTTCTCGCCTGGACGAGGCCCACGACAGCAGTTTTGGAGAAGACAGGGTAGTAGCGGCGGGCTAGCTTGGTCGGGCAGGTTCCAATCGAGAAGGAGGTAGGACCATGTTGAAGAGCCTCACCACCGTGAACGTGTGGGTGCACGACCAGGACGAAGCGCTCGCTTTCTACACGGAGAAGCTCGGCCTCGAGCTCAGAGACGACGTCACCGTCCCCGAGATGGGCAACTTCCGCTGGCTCACGGTCGGCGTGCCCGAGCAGAAGGACGTCGCGATCGTGCTCATGGCCGTGCCGGGCCCGCCCGTCTTCGACGAGGAGACGTCGTCGAAGCTCAAGGACCTCGTCGCGAAGGGCGCCGCAGGCGGTCTCTTCTTCACGACCGACGACATCGACGGAACGTACGGCGAGCTCAAGGACAAGGGCGTCGAGTTCTCCCAGGAGCCGACCGACCAGCCGTACGGCCGAGACGCCGGCTTCCGCGACCCCTCCGGCAACCAGATGCGCGTCACTCAACTCGCGTAAGCGTGTATCGCGTCATCCCCAACGGAGAGATCGAGCGGAGCCCTCGCGGGACGCTTACCTTCGAGGGAGAGGAGTACGGCTCCGGTGTCTCGTTCTTCCTCGTCTACAACCGGCCGGGCGAGGGCCCCGACCTGCACCGCCACCCGTACTCCGAGACGTGGATCGTGCGGAGCGGCAGGGCGCTCCTCACGTTGGACGGGCATCAGTTCGAGGCCGGCCCCGGCGACATGGCCGTGGTCGGCCGGGACACCCCGCACATGTTCAAGAATGTCGGCAAGGAGCGGCTCGACATCGTCTGCATCCACGCCTCGCCGAAGATGATCCAGGAGGACCTCGGCTAGCCGCCCGGCGCCATCGGCTCCATCTGGGTGCCGGTCTGCATCGTGCTTCCGGGCTGCATCTGGGTCTCGGGCTCCATCCTCGCCCCGGGGTTCATATCGCTCCCGGGCGTCATGCCCATCATCCGCATGCGCGCGCGCTCGGCCGCATCGGAGTTCGGCAGGGTGAGCCCCGGGACGCTCCCCGGGGCCGCCGCGACCCAGATTCCCGCGGCGATGAAGCCGACCGCGAAGACGCGTGTGAGCCGCTCCCCGTGCGGAAGCAGCTTCTGCGCGAGGATCAGGACCGCCACCAGGGCCATCCAGGTCAGGCTCATGACTCCGAGCGCGAAGAGCACGAGCATGAGCCCCCAGCAGCAGCCGACGCAGTACGCGCCGTGCTCGAATCCCATTCGCAGCGCACCGAGCCGGCCCTCGCGCCAGTGGCCCATGACGAAGTGCACGGGCGTCCGGCAGTGGCGGAGGCAGACGGACTTGAGCGGCGTCAGCTCGTACAGCCCTGCCGCGACGATTGCGACGCCGGCGACGTATCGCCCGCCCCGGTCCCAGTCGAGGAATCCGAAATCGAAGTGCACGACGAGCCGGTACAACCCATAGGCGAGAAGGCCGTAGAGGGTCCAGACGGCGAGATAGCTGAGGCAGAAGACCCAGACGGAGACGGATGCCTGTCCGCGCCGTGCCCGCTCGCTCGAGACGCGGTGGAAGAGCAGCACCATCGGCGCCGCCGACGGGAGCATCATTGCCGCCATCATCGTCACCCAGATGCCGGTGAACCACGCGAGCCCGCCGAGGTCCGTACCCGGCCCCGCGTCCATTCCGCGCATCCGGTCGACGGTGACGATCCACGTGACGAGCGCGGCCCCGAGCAGAAGCAGCGCGACGGTCACGGGTGCGACCCGTGGCGGCGGGCGACGAAGGACGTCCTCGGTGCTCATCGGCCGATCGTCAGGCGGCCCAGGAGAAGTCGGACGTGGAGAGACCCGTCTTCCCCTCGTACTCGATGCCGAACGCGCTGATGCGCGAGTGCTTCGCCTCGGCCATCGTGAGGTCGGAGGCCACCGGATGGAACATGCCGTGGAATCGGACGGGCTCTCCCGTCTCGACGCCGAAGGGGACGATGTCCTCGATCTCGAAGTCGACCTGATCGCCGATCCGGACCGAATGCTTGAGGCCGTCCTCGCGCACCTCGATCGGCTGTCGCTCCATGCCCAGGTTCTCGCCGACGAGCGGGCCCAGCGCCTCCATCGGCCCGCCGAGCGCCCCCGAGAAGACTCCGCCGAGCTTCTCCGCCTGCTCGTCGGAGGCGTCCGCGTCGATGACGACGCCGAGACGCCAGTTCCCCTCGCTCATCACCTTCGGGGTATCGGCGACCGCGGCGACGGTCAGCCCGCTCACGTCGGTCCCCTCCACCTCCCCGCTCTCGATGTTGAAGACGAGGACCACCTTGCAGCGGTCATGGGTGGCTCCGAGCGAGAGCGAGGCCGTGCACGGGCAGATGACATCGCACGAGCAGGTCTCGAAGTACGAGCCGGACAGCTTCCAGGACATTTCGCCTCCTCCAGACGTTGGACCCCAGATCTCGTTCGACTCTACCCGCAGGGTTGTGGGCAGTCAACGCAACCGGGCAGCACCCGCGGTGCGGGTCGCAGCCCCCGAACTAGCGGCGCGCGGCCGCCTCGGCGCGCGCCCACATCTGCAGGTACGCCTCGGCTCCGTTCGCCATGTCGTCGACGATCTGCGGTCCCGCGACGATGCGGAGGTCCTCGATCCAGTCCGGATAGAGGCCGTAATGGTCGACCCCGTCGGTGTTGATGTCGTAGACCCGCTGGCCGCTGACCTGTTGGTCGACCTGGACGCCGCCGAACCCGGTGAACGGGTAGGTGACCGGGTTGTCGGCGGCGTCCGGGCGTGGGTCGCCCTGTGCGCCGAGCCCGTTGATGTCGGCACCGAAGCCGAAACCCCAGTACGTCGCGGGGTTCGCCCAGCCGAGATGGCGCTTCCACTTCTCGACGAAGCCGGTGCTGTCGCCGGCGTACGGCGTG
>Ga0207674_10007402_pt1 | contig 12789 bp, 12 predicted proteins | sample KBSCornC72_FD_184303 | JGI IMG/M metagenome (GOLD analysis project Ga0207674, IMG submission 184303) | Corn rhizosphere microbial communities from Kellogg Biological Station, Michigan, USA - KBS Corn C7-2 (SPAdes) (version 2) | ecosystem: Host-associated > Plants > Roots > Rhizosphere > Soil ... | reverse complement strand
ACCGATATTGTAAAGCCCGCCGCCTACTTCTCCCGGTTCGCTATAACGGGCGCTATTGTAACTGATCAGGCAGTTGGTGACTGCCAACGAGCCTCCATTCCAGACGCCGCCTCCTTCAACCGAGTCATTGTGACTCATCGTACAATTTCTCAATACGACAATACCGCCCTGATTAACAAGTCCACCCGCACTCGAAGTGAAATAGGTATGTCCGGATACGATGGAATTATCCATCGTTAAAGTACCGGTATTGTAAATCGACCCATCGCCACCCCTGTTGTTTGTAATCGAACAGTGGTCGATGGTCATGGTGCCGTCATTCTCTATGGCATCTGCATTAGCCATATTTCGGTTGGCCGTGAAAGTGCAACGAGCGAGAGTCGTCGTGCCAGAATTGTATAGTCCTGGGCGACCGGGACTGAGCTGATTTCCCACAAGCGAATTTTCCATATGCAGAGTCCCGTAATTGTCGAGAGTCCCACTTATCGTGATGCCGGTAATTGCACCGGTGCTTCCTGCCGAATTGGTTAGAATGGATATTGCAAGACGGTTCGAATTCGTGAGCGTCAGTTCTGAAGCGCCGGGACCAGAGATAGTGATGTTCGCTGTGAGAACGGGAAGGCCGGATAAGAGATCAATTGCACCGATAACGTTTGAAAACGTAACGGTTCCTCCACCGCTGGCATTCGCACCCAGAATGGCTTGGCGAAGCGAGCCCGGCCCGGAATCGGAGTTGGTGACAACGACGAAATTGGCCGCGCGGGAAGCGCTGATAAGTATTAAGGTGAAAAACAGCACGCGCATTTGATTGCCATATTCCCCCCCTCAGTAATTGATGCCCAAAACCCTAACTCCATAATTGAGGGCTTCACAGTGGGAGAAGGCCCCAGACATGAAAATTTCGGTTATCAGAGTTCTAACAGACGAAAAACTAAAGTAACGAAAAGCATAAAATTCTTCGTTTCCTTTGTTCTCTTCGTGTAAAACGCAAACGCCATGAGCCTCCAGCTTTACGACGCGCACAACCATTTGCAGGACGAACGATTTGGTTCGCAATCAGACGAATTATTGGCAGTAGCAGTGAAGGAAGGCGTCGTGAAGATCGTGGTCAATGGTTCCTCCGAAGAAGATTGGCCCAAGGTGCTGGATTTGGCTCGACGCCATTCCGAAATCATTCCCTCGTTTGGCTATCATCCGTGGTACGTGAGGGAGCGAGCGCCCGACTGGCAAAAGAAATTGGTTAAGTTCCTCGACGAAGTGCCTTCGGCAATCGGCGAGATTGGGCTGGATCGATGGATTGAGAATTACGATAACCCGCAACAGGAAGAAGTTTTTATCTGGCAACTCAGATTGGCGGCCGAACGAAATCTGCCTGTGAGCATTCATTGCCTGAAAGCATGGGGGCGGTTGTTGGAAATTTTGCAGGTCGAGTCGCGTCCAAAATGCGGCTTTGTGTTGCACTCGTTTGGCGGGCCAAAGGAAATGATCCCAGCTTTGACCGAACTGGGCGCTTATTTTTCATTTCCGGGTTATTTCGCGCATGAACGCAAACTGAAGCAGCGAGAAGCATTTCGAGCCGTCCCTCCAGACCGATTGTTGATTGAAACTGATGCGCCCGATCAGCTTTTGCCGGAAGACTTGTCGAACTACTCGATTACGGATCCGAGTGGAAAACCGCTGAATCATCCCGCGAATCTGGCAGCCGTGTATCGATTTGTGGCGGAATTTTTGGGAAGGCCGATCGAGAAATTGGTGGCGGAAGTGGAAGAGAATTTTTTACGGGTGTTTGGAGGAGATTGCATCGTAAAAAAGGATTGAGAGAAGAAGACTGAGACGCAGGCCAATCCCGAACGGTGGTAATTCACTTTTAATGCCTTCCAATCACAAACTTTGTGATGTCTTGAGCATAGGCCACCGGACAGTGTGAAACATATAGGCAGGCGATGAACGCCCAAATTAGAACTGGCGCCCACATAAAAGAAATCTTGTTGCGGATTATTCCGACGATCACCCAAATCACAAACTGCACCCAAAGGACCAACAGAACATACGCACCCCCAATCTGTATAATTGCGTCGGCGTGATTAAACGTGACGTACGGTTCTGCGCCCGCATTGTCGATAACGATTATGGCTGATAGTAAACTCAGCAAAACGACTGCTCCAATACGAAGTAGCTCTCTCTGAAAACGCGGCATATGGATTCTTGGCAATATCCTACACAAACTGAGAGCTATCTTCCAGCAATCTTGTGGATTACGCGCGAAGCTGCGACGAGTCCAAAAGCGCCGGTGACAAAGCAAGCCGTGCCGAGACCGGTTTCGCAATCGAGTCGGAAATCGGGGCCATTTGTGGAGTCGCACTTCGGATAAACCATTTCTTCCCGTGAGAAAACGCATTCGACGCCAAAGGCTTCCTTTCGCGGAAAGCCATGCCGTACGCGCAGCTTCTTGCGGACCTCCTGCAAAAGACGATCATGAGAAGACACAGAAAGGTCAGCCACCTGAATTTGGGTCGGGTCCCGACGGCCTGCCGATGCGCCAGTGGTGATGACGGGAATATTGCGTTCGCGACACTCGGCAATCAAAAGGCATTTGCGCGCCGGACTGTCGATTGCATCGAGCATGAAGTCGAATTTCGTTTGCAGAATTTCTGACGCATTCGATTTGAGAAAGAACGAGTGGAGCGGATTGACTTTGCATTCGGGATTTATCGATTTCACACGACGCGCCATCACTTCAACCTTCGGTTTGCCGAATTCCGTATCCAATGCATGAAGCTGCCGATTGGTATTGCCCACGCAAATGTCATCGAGATCGATAAGCGTTAGCTCTCCGACGCCGGAGCGGGTTAAGGCTTCAACTGCCCATGAGCCGACGCCGCCAAGACCAATGACGCAAACGTGCGCCCGAGAGATTCGGGTCAGTCCTTGGGGCGAATAAAGGCGCGCAAGCCCATTGAACCGGGCAAGATAGGGCGTGATCGTCGCTTGAGTCATGTTATCAGTCCGCAAATTTCACGCAACTTGTGGCAGCCGACGTAAGAAGGCTCTAATTTGTCTTAAGTTGATCGATTTTGAAATGCGTGGCCAGGCGACGCATGAGTCGATTTTCTTCGCGCTTCATCTTTCTTCGCGCTCCGGATGTTTTATCGTCGAAGCCGCACAAATGAAGAATGCCGTGAACAATGTAGCGAACGAGTTCATTCTGCCAGGTCACACGAAAACGTTTTGATTGAATGAGAGCCTCGTCCAGGCAGATGAAAATCTCTCCCGCCAGGCACCGTGGGCGCGCCGCGTCTTTGTAATCGAACGTGATCACGTCCGTTGATCCATTGTGCCGCAAGTAACCTTCATTCATACGGGTCATTGCTTCTTCGGCGATAATCGCCACGCCGACTTCAAACTCATCGCGCGAGAGTTCTTCTGTCAGAATGGTGCGAACGATTTTGCGAATGAGTTTCGTGTTGAGACGCTGCGCACGCTGGCGATTGCGCACAACCAGAACCCCGCTCACGACTCTTCCTTGTCCGTGTGACTGCGATCCTTGCCGCGATGTTCCTCGTAAGCCGCGATAATGCGCTGGACGAGCGGATGCCGAACGACATCACGTTTCGTGAATTCAACAATGGCGATGCCTTCCACGCGACGCAAAACCCGATGCGCTTCAATCAATCCCGAGTGTCGATGCGCGGGCAAATCGACCTGCGTCTCGTCGCCTGTAACGACTGCTTTCGAATTCACGCCGAGCCGAGTGAGAAACATGAACATCTGTTCGGTCGTCGAATTTTGTGCTTCATCCAGAATAATAAAGGCGTGGTTGAGTGTCCGCCCGCGCATATAGGCGAGCGGCGCTATCTCGATAACGCCGCGTTCGGTATGCTTTTGGACTTCCTCAGCCGGAAGCATGTCGTGCAACGCATCATGAAGCGGACGCAAATACGGCATGATCTTTTCATAAAGATCGCCCGGCAAAAACCCAAGCGCCTCGCCTGCTTCCACCGCTGGCCGCGTCAGAATGATTCGAGAGACTTTTCCCTCCCTTAGCGCGGCAAGCGCCATCGCGACCGCCAGATAAGTTTTCCCGGTGCCCGCCGGACCGATACCAAAGGTAACATCGTATTTTCGAATGGCTTCGAGATATTTCTTTTGCCCCAGCGTCTTGGCCGTCACACCCGGCTTCTTTTCAGAAGTTTGGATGCGATCAGAAATCAATTCCTTGAGAGTCGAGGCGCCTTCATTTTTGACAATGCTCAACGCATGCGAAAAATCGCGATTTTTAACAGGCGTGCCCGACTTGATGGAATTCTCCAACAGCAGAAATAATTGGCGCGCCGATTCCAGATCCTCGGCCTCGCCCTCGAGCTTGATCCATTCGTCACGCGAAGTGGCCTTAACGCCAAGCTGCTGCTCGACCGCTTGCAAATTGCGCGGGTCGTTATTGTAAAGCTGCTGCGCTACGCGCGGATTTTCAAAATGTAACGTCTCTGTCGGCACGGCTTTTTAATTTTAGCGAGATTTGCTTTGGTCTCGGTGGGGCGAGCGTTCCCGCGAGCCGTCCGAAAGCGATCAGTTAATGATGTTTCGCGGCTCGCGGGACGCTCGCCCCACCTGGCCAGGCACTCACTATACAAGATACCCCTTCCTCGGCATCAAGCCGTATCTCTCAAGAATTTTTTCCGTCTCGACAATCATTTCGACGGGCAGTGAAGAGCCGGCATGCAATCGAGGAGGCAGAACCGTTGCAGCATCAGGACCAAACGCAAAAAAGTGGTCCATCGCTTTGTTCGCATTAGCGAAGGGGTTGCCATCTGGGAATGGCGAGACCAGATCGAATACATCAGAGATGACTCCGGTTAACCGCTGGGACTCCTTGTTTGCCGCATCAACGCGCCCCTCCTCAAGGTCGGTCATCATTTGACGAAGTTCCTTCGCAAAACAATTGGCAGTGCTTAGTAAAAATCCGTCGTATCTTCCGCCCGCCGGTTTGAGCCATTTGGCGTAATCCCGTTCGGCGCCGCGAACCATGAAGACGCTCCCGAGGTCCTTTCCCGACGCGATGACGCGGTCCGTTCCGCTCGTGTCCTTTAACATGAAAAAATTTTCGAATCCTGCCGCCAGATTCGATACAAGTTCCGCGCCCATTTCGTTCTGAGTCACTTGCGGCAGTTGATAAAGCGCGATCGGAACCTCGGACTTGAGAATCGATTCCAGAGCTTTCTCCATTTCCTTTTGCGAAACCTCCTTCCCACGCGGTGGACAGATTGCGAGGCCGCAAACGCACGACTTCGACAGTGACTTTTCAATGTCACTTTCACCCGTGCGTGACTTCAACAAATCGATTGTGTCCCGAATCACTTTGAGCATCGAATCTACGTCCGGCTTCAGGGCGCCAATTAACAAGTGCAATTCAAGCTTTTGCGCCTGGTCGAGAGCTATCTCAATCAATTCACGCGCCTCTCTATCGCTTAATTCCCAACCATCACCAGTTGAGCCGGGTATGAGAAAACCCCGAACGTGCTGGGACATATGGCGCAAATGCGCCGCGATTCGCTGCGCATGAATTTTTCCTTCGCAATCGTAGTGAGTCAGGGCAGGGCACCACAGCTTCGGAACACCTTCCGAAAAGATTCGGGCCAGAAGCTGCGAGCGCTTCGTAGCAGTATCAGATGACGCCATCATTTCGAAAGGACGACTGTGGCAGAATTGGTGAACTTCTCCAAGAGCTTACCACCCTAATTTCCGCGAATGCGGCCGCTGAGATACTTGCGCCATTGAGTGTTGCGGAACAGAGCGCATTTGGACACGCGGAGTGCCGTGGCAACCCCGAAAGTTTTCGGAGGACACCGATTTGCTACTGGCGCAAACGGCTACTGCCCAGGGCGGCCACTCCACAAAAAGATCGAAGGTCCGGCACTCTGATTGGGATTCCGGCGCTGGAAGTCACTGACGATTTGTTGAGCTTCCTGCGAGCGACCGCCCTGCGCGACCAAATTGGCTAGCCCGTAAGCGGCCTCCGGACTGCTTGGTTCCAGTTGCGCCGCGAGCCGATAAGCTTGTTCGGCATCAGCTAAAAAATTCCGGTCTTCCAGCAGATGCGCCTGCGAGGAAATCATCTTCGAATAGGTCTTCCGCGGAGCTGACCCTTCGGGCGAATCCGATTCCGAAACAAGCTGCTGCGCAAAATCGCGCCAGTAATCAACGACTTGCGCCGCCCGCTCCGCCGTAAAACTCGATTGTGCATCCTGCGCTCGCAATTCCATGATCGGCCCAAGCGGCACCGAATTCGAATAAAAGGAGCGCAGCGGAAACGATTCCTCCAGCGCAAAAGTCGCATCCGGGTTTTTGTCCATAAAATCGTGCAACAACAGTTCGTTGATTCCCATAACTGCAACCTGGCCTGAAACCTGGATTCGATTCTCTATCATTCGAACATCCTCGCCCGGCAGCATTTGCTTCGGTTCATCAGGAAAATCCTGGTCATGTTTCAACCTTTTCTGCGCGTCGGCCATGTATTGCTGAAAGGCGCCCGTAGAATCGCCTTCCTTCAAGGTTCCGAAATTTTCGCCATACAGATAATCGACATACTTCAGGTATGTGTTATCCGTCATCGCATTTTGCGTCAGGATAACGTGGTGCTCATCGTCCGTTGTCTCATTCAAAAAAGTCGGAATAAATCGTCCCGGATCTGTCCCGCCAACATAGACCATCCCCGGTCGCAGCGAATCCAGTATCGCATTCCCGTAATCCAGCAACTTTTGCGCAGGCCAATCATGCGTTGATTCGGCCACACCTTGCGCCTCGAGAATCGGACCCCAGAGCACATTTAAATCGTCACGCGTCCCTGCCTTTCGTTGCTCAGACAACGGCTCGAACGCTGCTTTTATCTCCTCCCACTTCCCGCCTTCCACGGCTTGAAAAAATCGCTCTACGTCCGGACGCACTTCCACGTTGAATCGTTTGGCCATCCCTCGCACGACCTCGTGCCGGTTTCGCCCAAATTGTTTCAACTTACTCGCAACAATTTCTTCAGCGCTCGCCGACGGGCCCGCTTGCGTATGACGCAGATGATTGCGCTCAGCTTTTGAACCTGTTGAGTTGCCACTCGGAATTCCTGACGCCTCATTTGTCAATCCTGGTTGTGTCGCCGAGCCATGATCGCCTTTGGGAATCAATATTCCCAACAATATAACCAAAAGGCATCCCGCGCCGACGACCGCCCACCAACCTCGGCTAATTCCGTCCTTATCTCCCCCTTGCAATTTGCAATTTTCAATTTTCATTTTGCAATTCGCTCCGCAGCAATCCGTCATCCATAAAGACACCGCTCAAACGAACATTTGTATAGAGCGATTACCAAAAGTAGTTTCTTCGCTACGTCTCACTCACCCGTCTCGAATTGGCGACGCGAAATCTTCGCTCGGCTCCTTTGTCTCAATCGAAATTCAAAATTCAAAATTCAAAAATCGTTTTGCCCATAAGCATACCTTATTCAACTAGTCGAAAATTTTAGTACCCCCTTACCCCACAGATGTCCCACCCCCCTCTGTAGAATTTGGGGAAAATAGAAAGGTAAAATATATGTTCGATAAACAAATGGAACTCGGAATCGAAAATGCAACCGTCTGCCCGTCTGTCCTCCGGCGCGAGCAACGCGTCAAACGCGCCCGTTGGTGGTTCGACCGCATGCGCCAGGTCGTCGAGCAGGCCGTTGATCGTCTGCCTGCCCCTGAGCCTCGTCCCGAACAAATCTGGTTTTCCGGTGCCCACCGGACCGTCGGCGTCGTTTCGCGGCAAACCGAACTGGCTACTTCTCAGGAGCGCGAAATTTGCGAGTAGGGGCAAAATTCGAAATCTGAATTTGGTATTTCGGGCTTTGATAATCACAGGCGGCGCGCCAATCTATCAACTCGCTTCGCCTCTCTCCGGTCCATTCGACCCGACATGCTTATCAAAACCAATATAAATCCGGGCATTCCCATTTCTGCCAAGCTCCCGCAGCGTCTCCAACTCCAGCATCCTCAGCAATGCAGGATGTTGAGCATACGCCCGTGCAGTCCGTTCCCGCTCCTGCAGACGGCGAATTTCGGCATCCGTTTCCATGCGCTGCACTTCCGAATCACTTTGCGCAGCAAGTCTCTGCGCAGCTACGCGTGCTTCGGCTTCCAATTTTTGCGCTTCGGCCTTCGACTGCGACTCAATCTTTTGCACGTCCGATTTCGTCCGCGCCTCGACCAATTGCACCTGGCTCATGCGCTCCGCGGCGAGCACCTTATTCATGATCTCCTGCAAATCGCCCGGGAAAATCAAATCCTTCACGTCAGCCCGATGAATCGTCACGCCATAACTCGCCGCCGTTCCCTTCACATCGCGGAGAATGTCCTCACTCAATTGATTGCGATTCGTGAGAATGTTCTCGAGCGTCATCGACGCCAGCGAACGTCGTGCCGCAAGCTGAACGTCGCTGTATAGCCTGTCCTCATATTTTTCAACCGCATGAATCGCAAGCTTCGGATCGACCACTCGGAATTGCACGATAATGCTGACGCGCAGTGCAACCTTATCCGACGTAAGGATTTCCTGTCCCTTAATCGTCAAATCGCGTTCGCGCATGTCCACCAGAAGGACTTCCACGCGCGGCCTCGGCGGAAAGAATAGCCATCGCTTTAATCGAACCACATAACGTCCGGCTTCGACGACTTTGATGAGCACTCCGTCTTCGTACCAAAGGCCACGATGCGTGTCCTTGATGATGACCTCGTATTTCCTCATGGTTCCTTTCTCGTTCTTAAATTGGACCCCGGAGCGGGGCTGATGGGGAGCACGGCCGAGAACAGATCGACATCTGCTGAGTCACGTTCGCAATGAGTGACAACAATGCTTGTTGGAGGCCGCTCACTAACCCCGCCGGGGCAAGTCCATTGAAGGGGCGTCGGCTTGGAAAGTCAAGGCTGTGACGGGAAGTTCGAAACCCGAAATTCGAAGCTCGAAACAAACCCGAATACTGAAAAACGTTCCGGATCCTTTCGGATTCGAGTTTTGAGCTTCGAATTTGTTTCGAATTTCGATATTCGAATTTCGAGTTTTCTTTGCTGCAAAGCCGAACGGTAGCATTCTTTTACTCAATGAAGATCACCGAAGTCGAATCCTTCTTAATGTCCTACCGGCTTCCCAAGCCATTGGTCATGCCTTTCTGGGGTGGGGAACGCACTATCACCAAACGCGACGCCATGTTAATCCGCGTGAAGGCGGACAACAGCCTCATCGGCTACGCGCCTGGCCCCGCCCACGAACGCGCCGCGAATGAAATTCGCGACTCAATCCGTCCATTCCTCATCGGCAAAGACCCGCGCGCTTGGTCGCAATTCGACTTCAAGGGCAATCTCGAAATCACTAAAACCTACCGCGCCGTCGAAATCGCTCTCATGGACCTCCACGCAAAATTTGAAGGTGTCCCTCTCTCAGAAATCATCGGCGGTCGAAAACGCGACCGCATCAAACTTTATGGCAGCGCCGGAATGTACATGTCACCCACTCGATTTGCCGAAGAAGCCGCCGCCATCGCCGAAATGGGCTTTTCAGCCTACAAAATGCGCCCCGCACTCGGACCAGGCCAGGATCTCGAAACCGTCGTTCTCATGCGCGAAGCCGTCGGACCCGACATCGGCCTCATGATCGACGCTCATTCCTGGTGGCGCATGGGCAACAAAAGCTACTCCGCTGAAACAGTCGCTAGCCTCGCTCGCTCCATGTCCGAATTCAATCCTGTCTGGCTGGAAGAACCCCTTCCACCTGACGACCACGCCGCTTATCGCAAGCTCCGCGCCGCCGAACTGCTTCCCATCGCCACCGGCGAACACGAACCCGATGAATCCGGTTTCCTGGACGTCATCAACTCTGGCGCAGCCGATTACATTCAAATGGACGTCTGTTGCCAGGGCGGCTTTGCCATGGGCAGGCGCATTTTCGACGCCGTTGCGAGAAAAGGGTTGCGCTTCGCTTTTCACAGTTGGGGAACGACCCTCGAAGTCCTCGCCGCCGCTCATCTCGGAATCTGCTGGCCTGCAAACGTCGTCGAATGGCTCGAATATCCATGCTACTCCAACAACGACCGACCCGGCATGTATCCGTTTCCTCTCGCGGATGAACTACTCCGTGACCCGCTCTCAATTGAGAACGGCGATTTGATTGTGCCGGATGGCCCCGGGCTTGGAATTGAAGTTGATGAAAGCGTTATTGAAAAATATCCGTTCATTCCCGGCCCATGGTCCTTTTTCAAAATCCATTCCCCTCCCGAAACAGTCGCGGTCACCGGCGATCACAGCGTCAAATGGATCTCAAATCCCGACAACTCCGCCCATTAATTCCGTCACATTTCGCCACTCCGTCATTCCTTCGCTCCAGTATTGCGCCTCGGGCGTTACAGAGCCATCCGCCATCATCTGTTGAATTTGAAATAGATTGTAAGGGCCATATTGCGTCTCTCCTTGATAGACATATAGCGTCGGCGGCTCGGTTTCCAATGCGACAGGCGCTGGTGCGGCAACCGGCGCAACTTTCCGTACATTAACTCGCATTGGTGCGCGCTTGGCCTTCTCTTTCTGTCCTTTTGGTGGTAAGAGCTTGTGAAGTCCAATCAATCCCATCCCAGCCAAAAATCCGCCAACATGCGCGCCAAACGCCACTCCTCCTCCGCCTTCGGCTACATAATACGATAGCACCGCAAAGAACACGTCCTTCAAAAACCAAAACGTATTACCACCCACGCCGCCATCGAAAAATCTCCGCTGAACACCTTGAAAAAAATCAGCGCGAAATACTTGAAATCGATTTTCACATGCGCCCGCAACAACAGGTAAGCCCCCATGCAGGCGGTGATTGCTCCCGACGCTCCGCCCATCGGAATTTCGGACGAAAAATGTTCCGGCGTTCCGGCGATATAAGAAAATTCCGCAACCAGGCCGCTCAAAAGATAAAGCGTTGTAAACCGCCACCGGCCAATGATGTCCTCCACGCAACAACCGAACAGGAACAAGTACAACATGTTTCCCAGCAGGTGAAAGAACCCGGCATGAACAAACATCGACGTCAGATAAGTATGCCACGCCGAGTCTGCTGGAATCAGCCATAGATGCTCCAAAACCCATTCGGTCGCATCTTTTCCCTGAGACAACGTGAAGGCCAACGAGATTAGATAAACCACCACATTCAACCCGATCAACGTGAACGTCACGACCGGCAGCCGCCGCGTCTGATAATTCATCCCGACTGGAATCACGATGAACATGGGTCTATTTCCATAATGCCCCTGAACGCATCTGTCGGTCAACAATCGTCTTCATTCTAAGTTCTATGTTCTCCGCTCAAACAAATTTTTTACAAATCAGTTACCGCAAACTGACAAAATCTTCACCCCGCGCGTTACATTCCGGCCAATGAAAATCGCATTGGTTTTGTCGCTCGGAATTTCGCTGGCATTCGCTTCTTTCTCGCAGGCAGCCGAAGGGTCCGCGACCGCGAGCACTTTCGCAAAGTTGCCCATTAAAGAACTCACTGTTTTCAAGGACGGTCATGCCTTCGTGGCCCATCAAGGACAAATGGCCACCGACGACAAAGGAAATGTCGTCATGGACTATTTGCCCGCGCCAGTTATCGGGACCTTTTGGCCATACGTCACCGAGCACGGCGCAAAGCTCACCAGCGTGGTCGCCGGACAGAAACGCGTCGTCACGGATCGCACCGCCCTGACGTTGCCCGAGTTACTCGAAGCCAACATCGGTGAAGAAGTCGTTATTACCGAAAACGGCACAAACTACGACGCAACAATTCTCGGCGTGCCCTCTCGCAGTTCTGAAGAATTGACCGCCACCAGCGCGCCTAACACTCCCGAGCGACTCCGCGAGAAGGGCCATCTGGTTCTGCTCAAAACTGCCGCCGGCACGAAAGTTGTCCCGCTCGATTTCACCAACCAAATCACCTTCAAAAAAAATCCCAAACCCGCCGTCGGCTGCGAAGAATTTCGCAACATGCTCACCCTCAAACTCGATTGGGCCGGCTCCAAACCCGCGAAATCCGCCAACGTCGGTCTGTTCTATCTTCAAAAAGGTGTCCGCTGGATTCCGAGCTACAAAGTCGAAATCGACGGCAATGGCCATGCCGCCGTCAAAGTGCAGGCGACCTTGCTCAACGAATTGGCCGACCTCGAAGACGTTTCAGTGAATCTCGTCATCGGCGTCCCCACATTCGCCTTCAAGGAAACCATCGATCCGATCGCGCTCCAACAAAGCCTCGCGCAACTTTCCCAATACTTCCAAACCAACCCGGGCACGCCGAATAGTTCAATGGCGTATAATTTCGCCAACTCAATCATGTCTCAACAAATGGCTCGCGCGTCCGACTATCAACCCGCCTCCGTGGGAACCGATGCCTCACTCGGCCCGGAAATCGGCGAAGCCGGCAAAAGCGAAGATCTGTTCGTATTCAACGTTCCTCACGTCACACTCAAAAAGGGCGAACGCATGGTCCTGACGATTGCAGAATTCACCCTCCCTTACGAAGACATCTTCACGCTCGACCTCCCATTTTCGCCTCCTCCCGGCGTGCGCGGCAATCTCAGCACCGAACAACAGCGCGAAATGGCGCGGCTCTTCAATTCTCCAAAAGTGATGCACAAAATTCGTCTCAGCAATTCCAGCAAATATCCGCTCACGACCGCTCCGGCACTCATTCTCCGCGACGGTCGCGCATTGGCTCAAGGCCTCATGACCTACACCAGCACCGGCGCAAAGGTGG
>Ga0207674_10007400_pt1 | contig 12791 bp, 9 predicted proteins | sample KBSCornC72_FD_184303 | JGI IMG/M metagenome (GOLD analysis project Ga0207674, IMG submission 184303) | Corn rhizosphere microbial communities from Kellogg Biological Station, Michigan, USA - KBS Corn C7-2 (SPAdes) (version 2) | ecosystem: Host-associated > Plants > Roots > Rhizosphere > Soil ... | reverse complement strand
GGCCATCACCGAAGGACTGGTCGGCTCGATCGTCCATCCGTTCGAACCATCCCCGGAGGGCTTCACGAACCTGATGGTGGTGAACAAATGGTGGTGGGCGACGATGATGGTGATGCACTTCGTCGGCCTCTCACTCATCATCGGCGTGGTGGGAGCGATCAACCTGCGCATCATCGGTTTCGCGAAGGAACTGCCGTTCGGGCCGCTGCACCGGCTGCTGCCGCTCGCGATGATCGGACTCGGCATCAACGTCGTCACCGGGATGCTCGCCTTCATTGGCATGCCCGCATATTACGCGGCCGATATTGCCTTCTGGTTCAAGCTCGCGGCGCTGATGTTGCTCGGCCTGAATGCGGCCGTTTTCTATCTGACAGGAATCTTCCACCACGTCGAGCGTCTCGCCCCTGGTGAAGATGCGACGCTCTCGGCGAAGCTCGTGGCCGCCAGCGCTTTGGTCCTCTGGTTCACCGTCATCATCAGCGGCCGCTACATTCAGCATTTCGAAGACTCACTGCGCTTTTAGATCGTTCGGATCGTTCGAGTGGTTCGAACCGTTCGAGTCGTTCTTACCGTGCAGCGCGTCGTGTTGCCGCGTGAACGATCCGAACAAGTTGAACGCTCCGAACGCTCCGAACGGTCCGAGCGAATCTCATGGTATAAGGTCCACCGTTCCGAGGTGATGCTGCCCATGACCAGTTCGAGATTCGGTATCGGTCTGATCGTTCTCTCGTGCATTGCATTCGTTTCGCAACCCGCGCTGGCGCAGCAGACAAGCGCCATTGCGGGTGTCGTACGTGATGCGTCCGGCGGCGTTCTCCCGGGCGTCACCGTCGAAGCGGCCAGCCCCGTCCTGATCGAGAAGGTACGCACGGTGGTTACCGACGACCAGGGTCGCTACAACATCGTCGATCTTCGTCCCGGCGTGTACACCGTCACGTTCGCATTAACGGGGTTCAACACGCTGGTACGCGAGGGCGTCCAGCTCACTTCGGGATTCACCGCTGCGGTGAACGCCGATTTGCCGGTCGGCGCGCTGCAGGAGACCGTGACCGTCAGCGGCGCCAGCCCCCTCGTCGACACCCAGAACGTGCGCAAGCAGACGCTGATTACGAGCGATGAGCTCGACTCGCTGCCGACGAGCACCAAGAACTGGGCGACGATCGTCGAAGTCACGCCAGGGTTCTCGGGCTCGTTCGCCGACGTCGCGGGGCAGTTGAATCAGAACATCGGCAACGCCTATCACGGCAAGACAGGGACCAAGCGGCAGTTCGACGGGATGTCGATCGACCATGCCAGCGGCAACGTCGGCTATCTCGTGAATTCCGCGATGGTGCAGGAAATCTCGCTGCAGAGCAGCGGTATATCGGCGGAGAGCAACGCTGACGGATCAGTCGTCAACATGATCCCGAAGGAGGGCAGCAACCTGTTTTCCGGGACGTTATCCGGCTTGTACACGAGCGACAGGTTCGAATCGTCGAACCTGAATGACGACCTGCGCTCACGCGGCCTCACCACCATCAGCAAGATTTTGAAAATTTACGACACGGGCGTGACGCTTGGCGGCCCGATCCGGAAGGACAGGCTCTGGTTCTTCGCATCGTTCCGCGAGTGGGGCAACCAGCATCTGATGGCGGGCAACTTCTGGAACAAGACACAGGGCACGCCGTTCTATACACCCGATCTCTCGCATCCGGCGGATCGCGCGCAATGGTACGAGTCAATAGCAGGGCGCGTCACATGGCAGGCGTCGCAGAAGAACAAGTTCAATTTCTTTGCTGATGTCGCGGACGATTGCCTGTGCCGCGCGATCGGGGCTCTCGGCAGTGCGCCAGAGGCGGGGATCGCGTTTCATTTCCGCCCCGTCGGCCTCTATCAAGCGGACTGGAGTGCGCCGATTACGCCGAAGCTGCTGTTCGAGGCCGGCGCGTCGCTCACCATCACGCATTGGCCAACGTTCCTCAATCCCGGGGTCGAGCCGTCGCATATCTCCATTTTGGAGCTGTCGAATAACTTCCGATACAACGCCTCGGCGACCTACGCGTCGAAACGCGCGACCGATCGCGGCGCGCAGCGGTTCTCGGTTTCGTACGTCACCGGTTCGCATGCCTATAAGTTCGGCACGCAAATCGAAGAGGCGGTCTCCGACGTCGTCACCTACGTGCAGGGGAACGTGAACTACTCGTTCCGCAACGGCGTGCCCACGTCGATCACGCAGTACGCGACGCCGTATCGAGCCATCGATCGCACGCGGGCCGATATGGGCGTCTACTTCCAGGATCAGTGGGCGATCCGGCGGCTCACGTTGAACTACGGCGTACGGTTCGACTACTTCAACGGGCACGTCGATGCAAATCATCTCGCGGCGCCCGAGTCGGGCTGGGTCCCTGCGCGGGACTTCGGTGCCGTGTCGGGCGTTCCCGCCTGGAAGGACATCAATCCGCGCTTCGGTGTCTCGTACGATTTGTTTGGCAACGGGAAGACGGCGCTGAAGGCGTCCATCGGTCGCTATGTCGCCAAGACAGGAACCGCTGTCGCGGGCGCCAACAATCCGGTGACGACGTCGGTCAACAGCGTGACGCGGACGTGGACCGACAACGGCAACTACATTCCCGATTGTGATCTGAAGAATCGTGCGGCCAACGGCGAATGCGGGCCGATGTCCGATGCCAACTTCGGCGGACTGAGCCCGACCACGCATTGGGCCGACGATGTGCTGCGGGGATGGGGTGTGCGCAACTCCAACTGGGACGTCGGAACGGAAATCCAGCATGAGCTGCGCGATGGCGTGTCGTTGACTGCGGGCTATTATCGCAACTGGTACGGCAATTTCACCGTGACCGACAACCTCCGCCGCGAACCAGCCGATTTCGATGCGTACTGCGTGACGGCACCGCTCAATCCGAATCTCCCCGGTGGAGGCGGCTATCAGGTGTGCGGCATGTCCGACGTATCGGTGGCGAAGTTCACCCAGGTGGATAACCTCGTGACGCAATCCGCGCGTTACGGAAAGCAGAAACAGGTCAACAATTTCTTGAGCTTTGGTATCAATACGCGGCTTCGCGGCGGCGCGTCGTTCGGCGGCGGTGTCGACACCGGTCGTACCATGACCGACAACTGCTTCGTCGTCGATGCCCCTGGCATCGCGGCGGGATCGGTGACCGCGCCGCAGACCGCGACAACGGTGAGCGGCATCTCCAATGCGTCACCGACCACGCCGCAAACGTCGACGACAATCAACGGGAAACCACTCTGCCATGTCGTCACCCCGTTCCGCGGACAGACGCAGTTGAAGTTGAATGGCGCGCTCCCGCTGCCGTACGACTTCGTCGTCAGTGGCATCTGGCAGGACATTTCCGGACCGAACATCGTTGCCGCCTACGCGGCGAGCAACGCCGAGATCTCGCGTTCGCTCGGGCGCGATCTTGGCGCGTGTGGCGGCAGGACGCCGTGCACCGCGACCGCGACCGTTCCGCTCGTGATGCCCGGGTCGATGTACGACCATCGCATTCGACGCCTGGATGTTCGGATGACCAAGCAGGTGCGCTTGACGCCGCGGCTTCGGATGCAGGGTAATCTCGATATCTACAACGTGTTCAATGGCGGTTCTGCCATCCAGATCAACAATGCCTTCGGACCGCAGTGGCGACAGCCTACGGAAGTACAGGATCCGCGGATTCTCCAGTTCAGCGCTCAATTGAATTTTTAGCCGGCTCCGACTGCAGACTTCCGGTTTCTCGAAGCCGGTAGCCTGCAGCCCGAAGCCCGAAGGAGACGACGTATGGAGCACATCATCAGCCGGATGCTTCACGAGTACGAGCGCGGGAAGGTGACCCGCCGTCAGCTTATTCAGATGCTCGCCGTGGGTACGGCGGCAGCATCGGGCGCGGCGACAGTGGAGGCGGCGCCAGCCAACGCGACCTATATCAACCACATATCGCTGCAGGTCGCGGACTACCGCAAGACGCGTGACTTCTATACGGGCCTATTCGGCATGAAGGTCAGCAACGATGATGGCAAGACGCAGTGCCGGCTGACATTCGGCAACAACATCATCATTCCGCGCAACGCCGCAAGCCGCCCCGGCGGCAAGGTGGGCATCGATCATGTTGCGTACACGCTCGCCGGATGGGATACGGACAAGAGCGTCAAGCCCGCGGTTGAAGCGGAATTGAAGAAGCGAGGCTTGAACATCCGGACGACGGAAGGTAGCTTCCACGTCCAGGATCCCGATGGCTTCGAAGTGCAGATGGGTGGAAAGAATCAGTAAACAGCCATTCCCATCATCCGCTGCTGGTACTCGCCATGAAATGAGAGCCGCGTGTGCGGCGATCGCGCACGCGCGCTCTGGACTTCTCGTCGCATTCGGCACATTGATGAGCACACCGCCGAGCAGGGCCGGTTAGTACGTCGGCGATGGATTGATGGCATGACGAAGGCCGAAACACCACCGCTCGAACCGGCAGCCGTCGGCCGATCGCTGATGCGGCGCACATGTTCGACGCCGTCGGGTCGATGTGCATGCTCCCGATCGGTGCGTCGTCATTCATTCAGATCGCCGCCCGGCTGTCGTGCCCACGCTGGTCGTTGTGGCGTTGCAGACTCGCATCGGGAATCTGCTGCGGGATCTCGTCAAGGCGTTGATGTAGAAAGAAAGCTCGTGTTGTGGCTAGTCTTACAAGCTCCGCACGGAACAGGCGGCTGCACATGTAAGGACGGCGACGCCAGCTCGTTAAATGAACGAAGAGTCAACTGACGCAACGTGCCCACCGCCGTTTTCCAAATCGTGTTACCCATGTACACCGTCGCGGCGCTGTCGACGATGGCCATGCGTCGCCTCGCTGTGCGGAAGCGTACAGGTGTCGATCCGCTGGCACTACGCCCTCTTCACGGCGCGGCGAGGGCGACGAGGTACGTCGAGCGGGCGTTGGTGCTTGGTGCTATCGCCTTGAATGTCGACATTCTCGTGAATGCGCTGACGCCGCAGATGGTCGCCGACTCGCTCGCGGTCCCGCTGCTGCGCGAGTCCGAGGTGCTCGGCTGGATCGGGCTGGCGATGTTGGCTAGTGGGCTGGCCCTCGACGTGGTGGCGCTGTTCGATATGGGCGAGAGCTGGCGAGTCGGTATCGATCGACAACATCCAGGCCCGCTCGTCATGACCGGAATCTATTCGCGAGTGCGGCACCCTATCTATACTGCCGGCATGCTCATGACCTGTGGGCAGGCATTGGTCACAGCCGACATCATGTCGATCCCCGTTGCGGCCGCGGCGCTCGTCGGACTTCCGATGCAGGCGTACCTGGAAGAAGAATTTCTGGCTGAATGCTACGGCGCGACGTACGTGGGTTACTGCCAGCGGACGCGCAGGTTCTGAACATGCAAACGACAGTTTCGGATGTCCAGACGGGGCGGAAGGCAACAGCAGTTTCGACGCGGCCATCGCTCATTTGCACGATACCTGCAATCGCCGGCGTAGTTGTTCTGCTGGTAATGAGCGTGTTCTCGAGTCTCTCGGACATTGGCGCTTTGGTCGGCAGTCACGCACCTTTGTCGACTCATCCCAGACATGCCGCCGATCGCGGGTGAGGTTCGGGCGCGAGCACTGTGGGCGACAAGTGCGTTCGTCTTGGTCTTGCTCGTCGTGTGGAACAGCGTGATTTCGTTATTGATCATTACCTGTTGGCACAGCGTATTCGCGACTCACAACTGCTCGTGTACTCGCAGTGTGCGTCACTGGCGGGCACAGTATTGACGACATATTGCAGAACGGTTTGGCCGGCAAGTTTCGTCGTCTATCCGGATCAAGTGTGGGGCAGGCAAGTCGCATCGACGATCTCGGTCGCTGAAGGATCTGCGTACACGCTGTGGATACTATTTGTGTTCATGCCCGTGTTTTTGATCCATTCGGAGTGGGTCGCGGCAAGCGCCGACGCGGCTCAGAAGGCGACAGTCGATCTGGCTGAGAAAGCAACCGTCGCTTTCGTCGCGATGTTCGGACCGACCGTTGTCGGGCTGTTCGCAAAGGTTTTGGGTTGAGCGCCCGTGTGACGTTGGGCTCAGTGTTCACCAGCTTTGCACGACTGTCAGGAGAGCGCGGCGACGAAGAATATCGCCGCCGAAAATCTCGTAGTGCTCGTTGTCGAACACGTTGGCGATGTTGAACATCACGGCCGTGCGTCGTCGGACGGTGTAGCGCGCGTTCACGTCAGCAACGGCCGCTGCCGGGACCGGCCCATGAAAGAGTCCTGTGTTCCAGATAAATTCATCCGACCACCGAACGTGTAAGCCGGCTGTAACCGGACCGGTCGTATAGGTCGCCCCGGCCGTTACGTGATGCGCTGGCGCGTTACCGGACACGAAGTTCGGCGACACGCCCTTGGGCATGAAGTCGAACCACGCATACGCGGCGTCCGCCATGAACCGCTGGCCAACAAAATACTGCGCGCTGGCTTCGGCACCCTGGACATTGACTTTGGCGAAGTTAGTCCACGAGACAGCGGCGAAGATCGGCCGGCCATCGGCGTCGTTGGACATGATTGCGAAGAGCGAGGCAGGAAGAGCTCGACTGAGCGTCGCGAGAACCAACGCCTGTTGCGTCGCGTTCAACGTGGACGGCGGCTGGTACGCCGCGTACGCCGGATTGATTCGACCGAGCTCGGTGCCGACCTGCGGCAGGAGCGGGGTAATCATGTTGCTGATGCGGTTGAAGTAGTAGTTGACGCCGATGAGCAAACGGCGCGAGAAGACTCCCGAGTACCCACCCTCGATCGTCTGTACTCGCTCGGCCTCGAGCTCCTCGTTTCCAAGCCCCAGCACCGGAACAGCGGACAGCTGCAGCGGCGTACCGCCCAGCGCGGGCGCGAGCGCCGCTTCGATCGCGCCAAGCGGGACCGACGGCGCCACGGCCGAACGAAGAAAGTAATGAACGAAGCTTCCTGACTCAAACGCCCGGCCGTAGGTGAAGCGGAGGGCGTGCCCCGGTGGCATGGAGTAAACCAGCGCGACCTTGGGCGAGAACTCGGGCTGATAGAGGGTGCTCGCGTCGAGGCGGGCCGCGAGTACGGCCCTGAGGCGGTTTCCGAGCGGGTGGTCCACCTGGCCGAATACGCCACCCTCGTGCGAGGTATGCACGGCCCCGAGGATCGTGTAATTTCCCGCTTCATCGCGCGTGTCGGCCCGCTGGAACCGGTACGCGGCACCGACGATGATGCGTCCCGAACGGGAACCGTAGTCGCGCCGGTGAATCACTTCCGTATTCGCTTTCAGCGAGTCGTCGACGACGGGCATTCCTGATGGAAGCGACGCCGTACTGCCAACCCGCCCGTCGTAGTACCCGGACACGCTCCAGCGAGCCGTCTGCAGCTCCGAACGCAGCCACGGCCGCTGGACGCCGAGACTCTGCGTACGCCCGGCCGACGACATCAGGATGTTTCCTTCGCTGCGCGCCCATCCACCTTCAATCGTCACGAGCGAGTCGAGCGAGAGATATCGATCCAGTCGCCCTCCGAGATTGACGAATTCGGTCCGATCGCGTTGGAGCGGAATTACCTCCGCCGGCACGCCGGGATATTCCACCGTCGTGTTGCGGGATCTGAAATAGTCGTCTGTTCGTCCGTAGGCCGTCTGTACGCGGTAAAACGACTGCTCGGTCAACGCGCCCGCGTGACGGGCCGAGACATTCAGCGTTCCCAGCTCACCCGCTGAGAGATCCACACGCCCGCCGGGCGCGTAGCGCGGCTCCTTGCTCGTGATGTTGATGACACCGTTGAACGCGTTCACACCGTACAGCGCCGACCCCGCGCCGCGAACGACTTCCACTCTAGCGATCTCGTTGAGCGGCAGTGAAAACGCCGACCATTCCTGCGAGCCGATCAGCACGCTCGACGGATCGCGACCGTCGACCAGTGTGAGCACTCGACGATTGAGCGTGTTGTTCAAGCCGCGGATGTTGACGTTGAAGTCGAACACGCCGCTTTGGGTGAGATCGACCCCGGCGGTCGAATCGAGCACTTTCGGAAGTTGTGCATGCGGCGCTTCGGCCGCAATGGCTGCTTCCGTGACCACGGAGACGGACGCGGGTGCTTCGAAAAGACGCTCAGTATGCCGCGAAGCGGAATACGTCGTCACGGTCTCGGCGAAACCGGCGGTCCAGTCGACAACCTGCTCGATGGTGATGCTGCCGTTGTCGTCTACGACCCGGTCGGCGGTGATCGAATTGGTACCCAGCAGAAATGTGATCTTGACCGGACCGGCCGCGACGTCGAAGAAGGCGAATCGACCTTCAGGATCAGTCAGAGTTGAATCGCCGGTCTCATTGATGACGACGGTGACGCCGCTGACGCCGGATCCGTTTCGGCGGGTCACCCTGCCTTCGATACGGCCGCTCGCGAGGGCATCGGCTCCGGCGAGCAGCAGAACAACGAGCGTCGTGATGAAGTGTCGGTGATTGAAGGCCATAAGGTCTCACGTGCAGCGGCATGCGGGCTGACCGCCGCCAGGCGGCGTCAGGACCATCTGCCACACCTGCGCCTGACGGGCGCGAAAGAAGCCGGCGGTCATCAGCAGGTAGAACTCGAACATTCGTTTGAAACGGCCGTTGAGCAAATCGCCGTAGCGCGACGCCAGGCGTGGCCAGGCGCGATCAAACCGCTCGTGCCACGCCATCAACGTAAGGCCGTAGTCGGTGCCGATATTGTGTACATCATCAACGACGAACAGGCCGTCGACTGAACGGCCGATTTGTGCCATCGACGGCAGGTTGACGAGTGGAAACACGTACTTATCGAGGAAACGGCCGACGCGGTACTGTGTGTGGGATACGCCGATTGAGTGCACGAGCGCGTGGCCCCCGTCGCCCAGACGTGCGCGGATCGTCTCGAAAAACCGCCGATGGTTGCGGTGACCGACGTGCTCCAGACACCCAACTGATACGACGCGATCGAATTGGCCGGTGACGTCGCGGTAGTCCTGGACGCGAATGTCGACAGGGAGGCCGGCGGAGCGCTCGGAGCCGAGGCGAGCCTGTTCCTGAGAGAGAGTGATCCCGGTAACGGATACGCCATAACGCGTGGCGGCAAACCTGGCCAGGCCGCCCCATCCGCACCCGATGTCGAGCAGACGCATCCCACGCTCCAGCGTCAGCTTGCGGCAAACGAGATCGAGCTTGGCCTCTTGCGCGTCTTCGAGCGTCTGCGCGCCGCTCCGCCAATAAGCGCAGGTGTACGCCATGTGACGCGTATCGAGCATCGCCTCGAACAGGTCGTTCCCCAGGTCGTAATGCGGGGCCACGTGCCGGCGCACTCGCGCCCGAGTTTGTCGTGAAAGGAAGCGGGCGACGACCGTTTCGACGATGTCGATCGCGTGCCACCTCTGATGGAGACCTGCGGTAAAGATCCGGGTCGCCAGCTCGTCGAGGCGATCGCAGCTCCAGTCGCCGTCCATGTACGATTCACCGAACGCAAGGTCGGCTCCGGATAACACGCGACCGAAGAATCGGTCACGGTGGACGCGGATATCCCATGGACGCGAGCCGTCGATGCGCACGTCGGCACGCGCGAACATACCCTCAACGATCGATCGCAGCCGCTGGCGGATCGACCAGACCGGCGGCACTTGCGAGGGCGATCGTTCAATCGGCGTGGGTAATACGCGACGGAGGTCCGTGTTCTTCATGCACAACGAGGCCCACGGCGCCGATGATCCCCCACGCCCACCGAGTCACTGCCGACGTGCAATCGAAGAGAACGAGCGCCAACGCATTCAGGAAGGCGAGGGTAAGCAGGATACCGGCACCAGCGGATGCGAAAAACGCGATGGGAAGAACGGTCATCAATATGAACATCTGTAACCGCCACGCGACGTCCGTCGCCGACTCGCGCGGGTGCAGCACCTGCGGCTGCAGCAGGACCGCCCAGACATTGAGCGCACCGACGATGCACGCCGTCAGGACCCACGTTGACGTGCCGTAGTGGAAGTCGTTGCGAAACATCAGGACGGCGTTCATGCCCACGAGGACCGCGAGCAGGAACCAGGCATACACGGATACGGCGGTTGGAACATGGCGGCCACTCCCGGCGGACGCGGGACGCGCGCCGAAGACGATAGCCGTCGTCTTGGCGCCGGCGGCGAAATCGCTGGTGAGATCGCGAAAGGGGCCGTAAATCCCATTGAAGAGCAGGGTGAAGACCGTCAGATACGCCGCCGTCCACCAGGTAAGCCAGGTCGGTGTGACCCCTATCGCCTGGGCTCCGTAGACGGTCAGCCCGCTCCACGCGAGGCCCTGAGCCGCGTCGGTCAGCGGTGGGAACGGACAGCGTTTGCCCCACACGTTGTATGCGCCCATCAGTGCGAACGAGGCTGCCAGCGTGATGTACGCCGCAGCCCCGGCTCCGAGTGCCATGGTGAGCGGAATCGCCAACAAGGGCTGGACGACTCCGATCAACACCGCCTGGCGCGGCGTGAGTACTCCGCGCACAAGCGGATCCTGACGTCGAGCGGGATTGATGCGATCGATCGACAGATCGATGACGTCGTTGAAGGCGTACGTGTAGATTTGAAAACAGGTCGCCACCGCCACTAGTGCGCCAAGCTGACCGGCAGTGAGGTCATGTGGGACGCTCGCCGCGCCGAGCAGTACGCAGGAGACGGGAAAGAACAGTATGTAGAGGCGAACGAATCGATCGATCGCCTGAATCCAGGCCCACATTTGACTGGCGGAGCGCCGCAGATGACTAATCGTCGTCATCGGGTCGCGTCAGGTCGACCCCCTTGGCCGTCAAGGCTTCCTCGACGGATAGGGCCGCGACAGCGGGCATGGGTTTTTCCGCCCCTCGGGGATCGCCGATGAGGCGTTCTGCGATGACCGTCGGACGCATTACGATTGCCGTCGGCGCCTCTTCCGGCCGTAAGGGATCGCCGAAGACGTATTGTGCGATGTAGTCCCAGTTCAGCGCGATAGTCGCGATACCGACCGTCACGGTCCAGATGGCGAAGATAGCAGCCCAGGCGGGAAGGATGGTGCGGAAGAAGAAGGCGGCTAACAACAAGAGGCAATAGCCAAGCGCGAAGAATTTCGGTACGTACGTGACAGGCTCGAGTGTCTTGAATGTGATGCCGGACCGCCGCGCGGACCAACAGATCCGAAGGGCGATGACCAGGAGCAACATCACCCAGCCGATCTGCCACGCCCTGTCGGTAAAGACGTGATTGACGAAAAGATAGTCCTGTCCGTGGACAGAAAAACGATCCGACACAAGCAATAAGCCAATACCAGCCACAACGTAGGTGCCGAGAATCAGAAGCGTCATGAGCACATACTTCCACCAGGAATCGTATTTCCGAAGAAATCCAGTCGGGCGTTGATCATCGGATCGAGCGAGGAAGCCGAATACCGCCGCGGCGATGAACCATGCGGCGTAATTGACCACCGGCACGCCAAACCAATACCCCGGGTGTGTCGGGGTGGTGAACCAGTTCCACAAACCAAACGGCAGGTGTGTGCCTACGGGGTTCGGGAGTTCGGGGTGACACCACTGCGTTGTGCTGACCACAGGGTCAAATGCGGCAAAGGTGTTCACCATCAGCAGGCCACACAGTCCGCCCGTCGCGAGCGGCGTCCGCCATCGACCCCGTTGGACCTTCAGTAACGACACAGCCAGTTGAAAGAAGCCGAACACGAGCGCAGCTTCAATCGCCACCACGGCGAGGGGAATGTTCCAGGAAGTTGCCGTGCACATTGAATCGAATAACGAAGGCGGACCCTCTCCCTCCGGAATGAGCATGCGCAGGTGGGTGCTCACCCAACCCGCATGGTCGGGTGCGCCTAAGACGGGGAGGATCCTCGAGATGGGTGGGCGGAGATACCAAGTCTCAGGGAACTTATCCACCGGGTATTCGTACTTACCCAGCCGAATGGTCATCGACTCGCCGACGTACCAGAAGAGTGTGAGGAGTACGAGCAGCCATTTGTGGTACCAAGCGTCTTTCCCTTGATGCCACGCCCACCAGAACGCGTACCCCCAGACTGCGAAAGCGCCTACGGTAAATACGACGACGGCAAGAGCGTCCACAAGAGCGGCCATACGAGCTCCTGGATGAATTGACGGGTTGAGACGGGGCGTAAGCCTACCACAGCCATGAGCGCCTCATCAGGTTGTGTGCAGGCAAGATATAAACGAGGGTGAGGTCAGGTTCTATCCGGAGCCACCGCACCCAGTGGCGGGTAGTAACACCGAAGTGTTCGTGAAGAACACCGAGGTATACATGAACCAATCGGTCGGCGGCGAGAATCCAGTTTCACGCTCGCCGGCCTGGACTCACCAGCCCCACCCAGCGCGCTTACAGCCACACTGCGTAAATATTCGCGAATAAGAACGATGACGGAGGCCTGACGGACGAACATACGGGCTCCTGCTGGACGAGCGCTGTTCAAGACCGCGCGTGTGTCCCAATACAGGAGTAAACGTCAGGTTAGGGCCTGTACAACAGGGCGTGCACGCGCCTGATGTCAGGCTCGATCAGCAGACGGCGGAACTCCGCTTCGGCGCGGGTGAGGTGAGCTGAACGATCGGGATGGGTCGGTTCGAGGTGGCGGCCGATCTCATAATGCGCCCGGGCACTCTCGTAGGGGAGCCCGAATCGCTCGGCCTGTTCGAGGCAACCGCGCCATGCGGCGTGGGCGCGGTCGTCGGACCCATCCAACCAGTCGGCGCACCCCTGCCACAGCATCGCTCGCGCGCTCACGCGCGGATTGACGCGTGCAAATCGTTCCAGGCGTCGACATAGTTCGCGCGCAT
>Ga0207674_10007398_pt1 | contig 12793 bp, 9 predicted proteins | sample KBSCornC72_FD_184303 | JGI IMG/M metagenome (GOLD analysis project Ga0207674, IMG submission 184303) | Corn rhizosphere microbial communities from Kellogg Biological Station, Michigan, USA - KBS Corn C7-2 (SPAdes) (version 2) | ecosystem: Host-associated > Plants > Roots > Rhizosphere > Soil ... | reverse complement strand
GCGGAGGGGTTCATCGCGGAAAGTTTATGGGTATTCGCAGTCGGCGGGCGCATATAATATCCCATCACTCCGCCGTTCATAATGTAACTAGAAAGCTTCTGCTGACGTTGGGCGAAATACGACGTGTTGGTATAATCGGCTGGGCACCAATAGACTTTATCGTCTTTCAGATATGGCCAGAGGGTTCCTCCGGCATAAACTGTTTGTCCAGGATTGGACGGTTCCGGAGGTCCGCCGTTGGTCGGAGTGTATAGCCAGCCCTGAAAACGAGGCCCCCAATTAGGCCATGGTAGCACGTCGCTATTTTCCTGAGCGTACATTTGCAAAGCCAGAGTGAGCTGTTTGTTTTGGCCCAGACACTGCATCTGCAACGCGGTGGCCTTGCTTTTGCCAAGTGTCGGAAGCAGCAGGGCCGCAAGGATGGCAATGATCGCAATTACCACGAGTAATTCGACTAGTGTGAAAGCGAGGGATGGTTGGTTCCGGTGAGAGAAGGTCATTTGTGTGAGATTTATCGGTTTACCCACCAGACTTCATCATGGTCTCGGCTTCCTGCATCAGGATATGCGTCATCAGGACATCCACCCAACCGAAGCTGAGATCAGCGCTGAAGAGGCCAGGCAACCGGGTTTGCACGATAATGCGGCCATGGGCAAAAGCTGTGCGGGCCTCGTCGAACTGTTTCAATTCGTGACGTGCCATGGCCGAAATGAACCACGTATCGGCAAGACATGCGTCGTGTCCGGCATATCGTGTCTTGGTCACTTCGGTTTGAGCGAACTCGATTGTTTTGAGCACCTGGGCGAACTTTCCCTGGCGGTATTCTGCCAGGGCCAAAGTCATTCGACGCCAGGGAATGGGCTCGCCTTTCTTCCCGAGAGCGACCGAACTTTCCGCGAGTTTGACCGCAAGATTCAAATCCGTTGGACTAACCGCGGAAGGCAGCAGGAGACAGCATTTAGCTGTCCTTTCTGCCACCGGCGCGTTTGTGGTTTGCCGGAAACGCATCAACATGCTTTTGCAATGGTCTCGATAGTCGTCAATTTGCCCCGTCCTAATAAGGAGCGGAGTCAGGAGAAACCAGGTCACGTGTTCGGAAGGATCTATCCCAATGACCTCTTGAAAATCATCGATGGCGGGTTTGAACCGGCCATTTTCGGCCCGTAAGAAGGCTCGAGCCATCAAGATTTCCGACTTTGGAAGGCCCGAGTCGTTCGTTTCGGTCAATAAGCGATTAATCGGTTGCTCCGCCTCAACTAACTTGCCTGCGCGCACCAACGCAAAGGCTTGCTTGAATGCCTCCGGCATCTGCGGACCTTGAGCGGACGCCAATTGCGGAGCCAGCGATAACCAAATCAACGTCGTTAACAGGGCGAACCAGTTGTTTATCATAGTTTCACCCGTACATGCGTCATTAACTGGTAGAAGCCTTCACGAAGTTTGAACGGAGTAGTGCGTTTAAAACCTCGGAAGCTTGGCAAATTTCGGTAAAGCGGCATGGGGCTGCCGCACTCCAAGACGCTGGCGCGTTCTCTCGCATGCCGTTCTATCCCGCGAGGTTTTGGAGTGCGGTAGCCCCACGCCGCTTTGTGTTAGTACAGACCGAACGCCGATTTCAATCGCGTCCGTTACTGCTCCGGGTGTAAAAGGTTCTTCGCTTCCTTATACACCATCCCGCAGATGAGAAGTTCCTGATTCATAACGCGCTGGGCAGTGGCGATTGCGTGATTGTCTGTGGGCATTTTCGGCATGTGCGCTTCCGCATCATGAAAAAGCTGGCGAGCTTCTTCGAGCCGGTTCTGTCGATAGAGGCTCATGGAACGAAATAGTTTGGCGGTGTATTGAGCCTCATTGCGCTTACCGGCCATTCCTTGTTCTGCCATGGTCAGGGCCTGTTCAGCGGCTGCATAATCGCCATTACGGAATTCGGCCAATCCCACAGCCAATTCCTCCCACGGCAAATTTGTCCGGTTGGGAACGCCCACGGTTCCTTTTGCGAGTTCCAAAACCTTTGCCAATTCGACCGCATTTGTGGCGGGCCGGATGCAATAAGCCTTTGCGGCGCGCTCGGCGCATACTGCCTTGGCACGTTGCTCGACGTTGGCATCTTTCATCCGTTCCGCCAAATCGACCATTCGATGCCTGGTTGCCTCGTAATTCGCTTCCTGCCCGAACCACGCTTGCCAAACAGCCAGGCGAAGGGAAATCAGCGTATTGGTGGGTACCAGGACGGAAGCTTGCCCCAGCACGTCAGTCGCATCCTGGCTTTTTCCGGATATCACATACAGCACGGAGAGTGCTTCCATCGCGCTGATCGTGCCCGGATCTGCGGGTGGATTCAGTTTTTGTCGGAGCGCTAGGGCCTGCGCCGTCTGCTTGATTGCTTCGTCGTTGCGATGGGCGGCCGCGTAGGCGTTGCCAAGATTCTCCATTGCATCGATCGCTTCAGGTGATTCTGCGCCATGCACTTCGCGATTAAAAGTGAGCAGCCGCTCGGAAACATCAGTCGCTGCATGACGGCCCTCTTCGTCAAAAACAAAGACCGGCATATTGTTTTGTATCGCCCCGACTGTGTAAGAATGCTGCGCCATTTCGGAAAGGGATTTGGAAATGGCTTCAGATTCAGCGAGCCGTTTCCGGGCAAGAGCTTCGGCGTGTGTGGCGCGAATGGCCTGCCGGATACTTATCGCTGTGGCAATGACCAGCGTCAGTGTTGTGAGTGCGCCGGCTGCGAAAACCGTTTTGTGTCGCCGCCATGCTTTTTGCAAACGATAAACGTTGCTTGGAGGGCGGGCGGTCACCGGCTCATTGTCAAGATGCCGTCCCAAATCGGCGGCCAGCGCGCTGGCGGTCTCGTAACGCCGCCGCCGATCTTTTTCGAGCGCCTTCATCACAATCCAATCGAGATCGCCGCTCAACAGGCGGTTGAGTTGAACCGGTTCGACCTTTCGTTGAGTCGCGACGGTAGTGAGTTGTTCACCATTGAGGCCGCTCAACCGAGTAGAAGGTTTTGGCGCTTCGCGTTCGCGGACGAGGCGAAAAATTTCGTCCAGGGCGGCGTTATCTACGTCCTCCTTGCTCAGCGGAGTCTGACCAATCAGCAATTCGTAAAGCAAAACTCCCAAAGCGTAGATGTCGCTACGGGTATCGACATCGAGGGCCCCTAAACCCGCCTGCTCGGGACTCATGTAAGAAGGGGTCCCTATCATTTCATGGAGCCGGGTGAAAAGCGTCAGATTGGTCAGGCGCGTTTGCATCGCCTTGGCGACCCCGAAATCAATCACTTTTGGGACTGGCGCGCTATCGACTTCAGTGATCAGAATATTCGAGGGCTTCAGATCCCGATGGATTACTCCCTTTTGATGCGCATGTTGGACGGCCTGGCAAACCCGAATAACTAGCAAGATTCGTTCGCGCGTGGATAGTTTATTGCTGTCGCAATAATCGGTGATCCGTACGCCGCGAACCAGCTCCATGACAAAGTAGGGGCGACCGCTCTCCGTCGCGCCGCCATCGAGCACGCGGGCAATGCTCGGATGCTCCATCATCGCCAGCGCCTGCCGCTCCGCTTCAAATCGGGCAAGCACCTGCTTGGTGTCCATGCCTGGCTTGATGACTTTGAGAGCCACGCGGCGTCGCACCGGTTCTTGCTGCTCCGCCATCCAGACCGTGCCGAAGCCGCCCTCGCCGATCAGTTCCAGCAGCTTGTACCGGCCAACCATCGAGCCGGGTTTTTCCGCCGCGAGTCTGGTGTCAGGCGGTTTTCCCGATTGGCCTAGAAAATCACCTGCTCGCTCGTGCGCCTGCAGAAGCGATTCGATCTGGCGGCGCAATTCGGGCGTATCCCGGCAGGCGTCAGTTAGATAGTTGTCCCGCTCGCCCGGGGTCTTGTGTTGCAAAGCGGTGTGGAAAATATCCTTTATCCGTTCAGAATCCGTTTTGATTGAAGGCGGATTATTCAAGAATTGTGGTTGACGAAGTCAAGGAAACCGGATCCCAGAGACAGAGCGACGCGACATCGATGAAAAGGAGCGTTTTATTGGTGGCAGACGTGAAAAACAGCGGCATGGGGCTGCTGCCGCACTCCGCGAAGCTGGCGCGAAAATCCAGCGTGCCACTCTGTCCGTGAGGTTGTGGAGTGCGGCAGCCCCATGCCACTTTTCGGTCAAGTTTCATTGCAGCCGGATTTTCGCAGGCTCTCACTCTCTTACATGCGCCTTATTCGACGAATTTCCTTCAAGGATTTGAAACCCAGGGGGCTGGACTTCGCGCGCTTTCCATTTCTCGGAACAACCAGGCGCGCGCGAACGTCCATGCGCGCTCGATAGTGCTGACCGAAACTCCGAGTTCTTTTGCAGCCTGTTTTTGCGTCAATCCCGCAAAAAAGCAAAGATTTACCACTTCAGCCGCGCGCGGATCGTGTGCGGCAAGCCTGGTCAATGCTTCATCGAGGGCTAGCAAATCATCGTCGGGCATGGGCGCCGTGAGTTCGAGGTTTGCGATGTCGAGCCGCTCCAATTCTCCGCCGCGTTTTGCCCGCTTTTTCCTCCGAGCATTTTCCACAAGGATTCGGCGCATGGCCTGCGCGGCCGCGCCGAAGAAATGCCGTCGTCCTTGCCAACTGCCTTCGTGATTGCCTACGAGCCGCAGATAGGCTTCATGGACGAGAGCTGTGGCTTGCAACGTTTGTCCTGGCCGTTCATTCGCCAAATGCCAGGCTGCCAGCCGCCGTAACTCCTCGTAAACCAGCGGCAACAATTCGGCGGAAGCGTTGGGGTCACCTTCTTGAACCGCATTGAGGATCAGCGTCAGTCCATTCACCAGCAATGACCAGTCCCAAATTAGCCGGGTTGGGGCAAGTTCAAAATCCGCCGCCTGTATTTGAGTCCATTTACCGTCGCGAACTCTCAGCTCGAAAATGGATTCAATTTTTTGCGCCCTGATGGTTCAAATGGATTATATTGAATCATTAGAATAGTGAGTTTTGATAACTATAGCAAGGAGCGAAGTTATGATCGAAATGAAAGAAATGAGCGCTGTCACGCTGAAGGAAATGAACGGCGGCAAACTGCTCGAAGTTCACCTGAAAGGGAAACTTGGCAAGGACGATTACGGGCAATTCGCGCCGACCGCGGAACGATTGATCAGACAGCATGGGAAAATCCGCATGCTGGTCGAAATGCACGATTTTCACGGATGGACCGCGGGCGCGTTTTGGGAAGACATAAAATTCGACGCCAGACATTTCAACGATATCGAGCGCATCGCCATGGTTGGGGAAACCGGGTGGCAGCATGGCATGGCCGTATTCTGCAAGCCGTTCACCTCAGCTAGAATTCGTTACTTCGATCGCACTGCGGTCGATGAGGCGCGGGCATGGCTTACATCCGATTAGAGTGACCGCAATAAGCTAAACCGGAGGTGGATTTCGCACCGAGAACCCGCGTTGATGCCAATAGGGATAGGGCAGGGGAGTCGTGCTGGCGGCGTCGAGTTTGGCGATTTGGTCAGCAGTCAGTTTCCAGCCAATCGCCCCGAGGTTGGAGCGGAGCTGTTGCTCGTCGCGCGCGCCGATGACAAGTGTTGAAATTGTTGGACGTTGGAGGAGCCAGTTGAGAGCGATTTGGGGAACGGATTTGCCGGTTTCCTTGGCGATTTCATCAATTGCATCGACCACTTTGTAGAGATATTCGTCATCAACTTGTGGGCCGACGTCGGCGTTGAGCTTGGATTGCAATCGCGAGACGGCAGGCCTGGGATGTCCGCGGCGGAACTTGCCGGTCAATCGCGCCCAACCAAGCGGACTCCAAACAACGCAACCAACCTTTTGGTCAAGTGCAAGCGGCATAAGTTCCCATTCGTAGTCGCGGCCAACGAGGGAATAGTAAGCTTGGTGAGCAACATAGCGCGGGTAGCCGTATCTTTCGGAGACGGCGAGCGACTTCATCAGGTGCCAACCGGAGAAATTCGAGCAGCCGACGTAACGGATTTTGCCGGCGCGAACGAGGTCTGCGAGGGTGGCGACCGTTTCTTCAATAGGAGTTATCGCGTCGAATCCATGGAGTTGAAAGAGATCAATGTAGTCAGTTCTCAAACGTTCCAAAGCGCCATCGACAGCACGGATAAGATGAAAACGGGACGAGCCCAGATTATTGGGCCCGTCGCCGGATTGAAATGTGGCCTTCGTGGAGATGAGAACTTTGTCGCGGCGGCCAGCGACCGCTTTACCAAGAATTTCTTCGGCCGTCCCTGCGGAATACACGTCCGCGCTGTCGAACATGTTGAGGCCGGCATCGAGGCAGATGTCCACAAGGCGGGTTGCTTCCGGGACACCGGTGTTGCCCCAGGCGGAAAATAGTTCGCCTTTGCCGCCGAAAGTACCAGTGCCGAGAGTGAGCGCCGGCACCATGAATCCCGAACCGCCAAGTTGTCTGTATTCCATGGGACGAAATCTATGACAGATTCGCCAACCTTCAAGCGGACGAAAACTCGAAATTCGAAGCAATTTCGAATTCTAAACTTCGAAATAGTGGATCTTGGCATGGCTGTTAAATTTGACAAAAGCGCCGGAGATCGAGAGGAGCGGAGTGTGAGAGATAGCTTGCCTTCAATTTCGAACTTTGACCTTCGAGCTTGTTTCGAATTTCGAGTTTCGGATTTCGAATTTTCTCCCCTCCGCTAAGGCGCGTTATCAATCGTGTAGAGATTATTGCGGAAGGGTTCCAACGCTTCGAGATTGACCTGGTAGAAAAACACTTCGCGGCTGGTGTCTCCCGTCCAGCTATGAATGTATCGCATCATTTTGGCGGGAACCCAGCGGGCCGAACCGTCAACGAACGCTTCGTTGCCACCGGCGGGCCGACCGTCCCTGGCCGGGTGAGCTTGCATCTGTGAGAATCCGGTTGTCATGTCGCCGGCGTCGCTTTGCCATTTACCGCCGTATTTGCAGACGAAATCGGCGACCAACATCATATAAGATTTAGCCGTGCCGGATTTTATCGGGCTGGCTGAAACGGTGGTGCGCACCGGATTATGCCAATTGGTAATGCCGCCATAATATTGGTAACCCAAACCCCATTGGGCGGGATTGCTGGGATTGGGCGTCGGTTTTGAAGGCCGTTTTGGGCAAGTCCAAATGCAGAAAAGATTCGTGGCTACGCCGACGCCAACCGATTTCCATCCTTCCAAGGCATTGGTGTTTGTCGCGATGGGCTGGACATTGGCATCGGCCGGGCAGAAAGTATCGCTATTGTCGTTAGCGTACATCTGGCTGGCGACAACGATTTGACGCAGGTTACTGAGGCAGCGGCTTCGTTGCCCTTTTTCTTTCGCGGTCGCCAAAGCGGGCAGCAACATCGCAGCGAGAATGGCGATAATCGCGATAACGACCAGCAGTTCGATGAGTGTAAATCCAGTTGTAGAGTAGGACCGGTACGCCTTCATCTCTGATAATTTGTCCTCGTCGATACGCATCGTCTAAACTTTCGCGGAAACGAATAGAAATATCAAGGCACCCGCACCGCAAAAAAGCTTTGAGAGACTCCGGGCGTGATACCGATGCTCACCGAGAAGTGGCCACCGCCATCGAACGTGCCAGAGCCCACCTGGACCCAACTGCTGCGCGGCGCAGTGATATCTTGCGAGGCCCAAACTGAATAAGATTGTCCGGAAACACCTCCGGTTCCGCTTAATACAATATTTGAGCCGGAGATCGAAACCGTGGAAATGCTGGGCGGATTGACAACGGGTTCCATAACTCCCAGCGTGCCATCAATTGCTAGCCCGTTCGTATTCCATACCAGGCCAGGCCCAGGAGATGCCGGAATAATATTGGTGAACGTTCCGGCATAGCCCGCGGCATAAAATAGCTTGATGGTGTCGTTTGTCCCAAGAGCGTCACCACTGAGCACCAAACTAAGCGTTCCTCCATAGGTCATCTGATTCAAGCCGCGGATTGTGTCTGCGGTCAAAGTTGCGCCGGTTTTGTTGAGCTTCAACTGGATTGTGCCACTGTTGGCCAGGCTGCCGTTGACATTCAGAATGCCATCGCCACGCAAGGTTTGGGTCGTTCCGAGGTTGAGTTGACCATCGATTCGCGTTGATGAGTCGAGCGTGCCGCTCGGAGCAAGGATAATGGCCGAGGTATTGGTAATTTGGCCGACACCGGAGAGGGCGAGTATCCCCGAATTGATCCTGGTTTCGCCGCTATACGTGTTGTTGCTCCGCAAGGTCAAAGTGCCGCCGCCGTCAAGAGTGAGGCTTACTTTGCGGGAACCGCCAGAGATCGCATCCTGGATGGAACCGCCAAATGTCCACGCCGCAGAACTGTTAAGCGTCAGGATGGCATTCGAATTGGTGCTGCTGTTAGAAATGATTTCGTTGCCACCGCTATCAACCAGGCCGCCGATTTGCTGGTTGAAGCCATTCAGGTCGAGCGTTCCGGTGCTGCCGGCCTGGGCCATTTTAATGACAACGTTGGCGGGCAACACATTGTTGCCGCCCATCCTGAATGTGCCGGAGGCGACAGTGGTATTGGTCCACGAATTGCCGGTGGAATTCAGCACCCAGGTTGAATTATCCGTGATGTTCACCGACCCGTTGGGTGCGTTGATTGTGCCGTTCATCACGCCAAAACCGGTCGTGCCGCGCAGCAGGATACTGCCAGTCAGTGCATCAGCCGTAATGTTGCCATTAACATCAAACCGCGTGTTAATTCCCTCGGACGCAATTTGCGCCACGCCGCTGCCAGTGACGAGAATCGGTCCATTCCACACATTGCTGCCGCTGGTGGCGGCGAAGGCGCAACGCCAGTCCGGCGAAACGCTAGTGCCGAGCAAGGATATGGCGACGGTGGCTGGAAAATACATTCCGCTGGAAATGGCAAAGCGCGTGCCGCCAAACCCAGAAGAACTGACTGACGCGTTTACAGTTACGTTGGTAAAGGCTCCCTGGGCCTGAAGCGTGCCGAGCGATAACGCGCCCGCGTTAAGGGTGATGTCGCCGCTGGAGGTGTTAGTGCCGTTGATAGTCAGGCCAACATTGCCGTTGAAGGTCAGCGTGCCGGAGCCGGCGAAGTTGTCGTTAACCGTAATGGCTCCTGTGCGATTGAGGAGAATTGCTCCGTTGTTAGTAATCGGACCGTTGCCGAAAGAGCCTTGACCCGTATTTAATCCCAGTTGCAGAGTTCCACCCGAAATCGTCGTGGGGCCGGTGTAGTTGTTATCCATTTCCAGGATGAGCTTCCCGATGCCGCTTTTGGCCAGTCGCGACGTGCCCGTGAGTCGCCCGATGCCATTGAGCGTGAGGAAATCGTAGTCAGCATCGGAATCGACCGTTATTGAACTGGGGCTCACCGGGGCAGTGAGGTTGACGAAACCGCTGCCGACCGAGGCAGTATCGAAATGGACATTATCGCCGGTTGAATAATTGGTCGGTGTAGAACTAACTGCCTCGTTCCAATTAATCGTAACATAATCCCAGTCGAAAGATGACTGGCCCGTCCAATTGAGATTCAGCGGCGTGCGAACGGTAAGGGTCGCCACCGCGCTTGTAGCCGCGCTTGTGGCGTTGGTGACGATGACATCATATAGACCGGCATCGGAGAACTGAGCGTTAATCACGTCATAAAAAGCATTCGTGCCATTGGCAAGCGGGGTTCCATCCTTGCGCCATTGGTAACTCAAGGGCGCAAGACCAGCGGCGGCAATGCTGAAGCGGTTGTTTTGACCAAGAGCAACGGTTGCATCCGAGGGTGGGTTTACGATGACGACGTCCGGCGAACCGAACAGCATGGCCGAGGCATCGCGCGCGACTTTGCTGATTCGAACTTCATCGATTAATCCAAGAAAGTTGGCATTAGGCGTCCGAGGAATATTTCCAAGCGCGAAGATTGTCTGGGCGCTGAGGAGATTTTGGTTCAACGTGGTCGAGAGGATTTGGTTGGCGGTGATGCGGCTGGGATCGACCAACGTCCAATACATTTTCAGGTTATCGGGTGTGCCGGGGCTGCCATTGTAGCTGACCGCAACGTGATACCAGTTGCCTTGAACAATCGCGTCCGGACCGGTCGTCGGAATCTGCGCCAAAATGTTCTGAATTGGAGACGTGCCGTGGACATTAATGAACTCGAGCACTGGTTGGGCAAGATTTAGCGGGTTGGCAGTGCCGATTGGATCGATACGGAATTGAAAGATGCGTCCGCCATTGCTGTTGTTTTCGGCATTCATGATCTGACACTGGGCATTGCGCCCGTTGCCACCATTGGCGGCGGTCCCAAGGTTTTGGGTTGGGTCCCAATCAATGTGAATGATTGCTTCAAAGGTGAAAGCGGCGGTAGCCGGGTCCATGTAAGAAATGGTAACATTATTACCCAGGCCGGAAGGAGTGAGAATTGCATCTCTGGCGGTGCCTGCAGTACTTCCCGCGCCGCCATCAAGTGTCGAAAGGGCGGCGCCGAATCCAGAAAAGGAAGCGTTGCCAAGAGAGGCGCCATTTACAAGGGATGTGAAATTTATCGCTCCCGCAACTTCGTTGGTTGCTGGCGGCGTCGTCTGGTCCAAATGCCAGAGCTGGAGAGTTGCGCTGTCGGGTGTGTAAGGTCCGACTATGACGGCGCGGCTGGCTGTCGTCAAAGTGGCGCAGACGGCGATAGTCAGAACGGCAATTTTTCGGCTAGAGGACATGAATTTTACTGTCGCGAGCCCCGAGAATTTGGTCAAGGTTTATTTGCAAATTGGAAATTGTCACCGCAGGATTAGTCGCAAGAATAACAATTGCGAGTGAAATGTAGAGTTTATGAACCGCCGCGAGTTTCTCAGGAGCTTGTCGATGGGAATCGTCCCGGGCATTTCCGTTAGCGGATGCTTTCTGGAATCCATAGTAGCGGTGGACGAAACCGACAGCACCCCTTTCAGCGATACGGCGAAGGGCAAGGATTGGCTCGCGCGCTGGGAGAAAAACATCATTAGCGATGCCCGCAATCGTTATTGCGACAAAGAAATGGGGGAGGAATTGGGTTGGAAGGTTAGTCCATTTTTAAATGGCTTTTACTATGGCTACTTGGCGACGCGTGACGCCAAATGGATCGAAATGCTGATCGATTGGACGGATGCATGCATTCGCCGCGGGATAAAGGAACCCGATGGATTCATCGGTTGGCCAAAGGGAAATGGAGGTGGAGGTGAGTCCAGCGAATTCATGGCCGACAGTTTGCTTGGTGAAGCGATGATGTTGCGCACAGTGGTGTTAATGTCGGATGTTATTCGAAAGGGTCCTGGTTTGAAGAAAACTTATGGTGCTAAAGCGGACGGGTACATCGCGCTCGCCGAAAAGACCTTCAAGAAATGGGATTCGCGTGATTGTTGGCGCCAGGTGCCGGGAGGAGGAGTGTGGGTTGTGCCGGATTTCGGGATCGACTCAAAAAAGGGCGGATGGTCAGCAGGCTATGCCGAGCGCAAGACGACCGGGTTTACGAATCCTGCCAACAAGGAAAATCATATCGCACGCTGGATGCTGGCAATGTACGACGTGACGAACAAAGCGATTTATCGGGAGAGGGCGAAAGATTGGTTTGGTGTGATGGCGGCGCGGATGAAATTGCGAAAGAATGGAAAGTATTTCGTGTGGAATTATTGGGATCCGGCCGGGCCGTGGGATTACAAGCCTGACGGCTCGCCGAAACATTGGGTTGGGGTTCATCCGAATGGCGGTTACTACGATATCGACGTGGAAGCGATTGTCTCCGCTTTCGAACATAAAATAGTTTTCGGGCGGAGCCAGATTGAAATATTAATCGCGACAAATCGCGATTTCATGTGGAACCAAAAGGTGGAGGGAGCAAAATTTCAGCGCATTGATGGCGGAGAGGCGGACTCCCGTTGGCAAAACAGTCCCGGAGTTTTATGGGAAGCGTTGGTTCCTCATGATCAAACGTTGCGGAAAATCTTTATCGCGAATCACAATCCATCCAGTTGGAGCGGACTAACTTTAACGCCATGGTTCCTTACGATAAGCAAACCGACGCCTGAGTGAAGTTATGAAGATATTAGTTGGCTGCGGCGAATAGAAAGCTTCAGCGGTATTGCCCAGGTGGTTGGCCGCCAGCAAATCACTTTTGCGTGCGGTTGGACGTGTTGGCCAGGGCCAGGGCAATGACGATCACAATCAATACAACGAAGAAGAATAGCCGTCCTCGTTCAAGATGGTGCATGGCGAGCATGAGGTTATTCATGGGAGACTCCTATTGGGTTCAGTCTTTTTCGTGTTGGATGTAAAAACTGCGAAGATACCGGGCGAGTTTGATCCACTCGGAAGTGAGAGGCTGCTTGTGAAATTCGAACTCGCTCGAGGGTCCATAAACGCCTTTGAACATTCTGAAGAGATTGAATGCGTCCAGGTCAACTCCACTAAGTTTGCATTGATGTTTTCTAGCCACATATATTCGACGGTCGGCGCGGCCGGAAAGGCGCTACAAAATGACCCGTGAATTATAGAAGGTGAAAAAACAACAACGGATCGTCTGTCGCTATTTATCCTCGAACATTTCTGAGCCCATGCCTCCCTTCGCTCTTTGGCCGTTTCACGGCACTCGCAATGCCCGGTAATAGCGGCGTGAGTAAGACGCTGCCTGACTATCTGTAATGGTGACTTGACCATTTGAAGGGAGTGTGTTTGTCGAAAGGGGGCCCCAGCTTGTGAGATTGGTCGAAACTTGAATCATGTAGGTTGCGGACGGAGAGCCGGCGAGTATGAACGAGAAGCCGCCCGCAATTTTTAGCGGGTTGGACAATTGCGG
>Ga0207674_10007397_pt1 | contig 12795 bp, 8 predicted proteins | sample KBSCornC72_FD_184303 | JGI IMG/M metagenome (GOLD analysis project Ga0207674, IMG submission 184303) | Corn rhizosphere microbial communities from Kellogg Biological Station, Michigan, USA - KBS Corn C7-2 (SPAdes) (version 2) | ecosystem: Host-associated > Plants > Roots > Rhizosphere > Soil ... | reverse complement strand
TCAAGCTGCGTCCGATGAATCCACAGCACTGGTTGGACGTCGAACGATTGTTTCACGAAGCGCTGGCGTTGCCCCCGCAACGCCGGACTCAGTTCCTCGACGATTCGTGCGCCGGCAACGACGCGCTCAAACACGACGTTCAATCACTGCTCGATGAGTCCGCTGAAGACGACTTTCTCGAGAAGCCCGCCCTCGATCCCGATGCGACCCGCTTTCAACCGCCCACCTCGTCGCTCATCGGGAGGCGACTGAGCGAGTACGAGATCACCGCGCGCATCGGCGCCGGCGGGATGGGCGACGTGTACCGCGCGCGCGACGTCAAACTTGGTCGGAACGTCGCCATCAAAGTGCTGCCCGCGCCGCTAGCTCACGACGGCGCCCGCATCGCTCGCTTCAGGCGCGAGGCGCAGATCCTGGCGACGCTGAATCATCCGCACATTGCCGGCATCTACGCTCTCGAGGAAAGTGAAGACGTCGTCGCGCTTGTGCTCGAGCTGGTCGAGGGTGCCACGTTGGCCGATCGCCTTCGTGAAGGGCCATTGCCGTTGAATGAAGCGCTGACGATCGCACGCCAGATCGCCATGCTGCAGCGACTGCCATCGGACGCGGTGGCCTGAGCCGCTGCCGTCCGGGCGCGCTGTCGTCCTGGGCGACGCAAGGATCGCCATCCGGGATCGAAGAGCTCGCTCGCCGGCCCTGACGATCATGGACCTCGACGATTGGCTCGCCCACTGCGAGCGCCTGCATCCGAAGACGATCGAGCTCACGCTCGACCGCGTCGCCGGCGTCAAGGCCCGGCTCGGCATCGCGTTCCAGGCGCCGACGATCGTCGTCGCCGGAACGAACGGCAAGGGCTCGACCTGCGCGATGCTCGAATCGATCGCGCTCGCCGCCGGCTATCGCGTCGGCCTGTACTCGAAGCCGCACCTCGTCCATTTCGAGGAGCGCTGCCGGGTCGGGGGCAGGAGCGTCGACGCTGCGGCGCTGCTGCCGCACTTCGAAGCGGTCGAGCAGGCGCGCGGCGACGTCAGCCTGACCTACTTCGAGTTCACGCTGCTGGCGATCGCGCGGCTGCTCGCGGCGACCGATCTCGACCTGGTGATCCTCGAAGTCGGCATGGGCGGGCGGCTCGACGCGGTCAACGCCTTCGATGCCGACTGCGCGATCATCACCAGCATCGACATCGACCACGCCGAGTTTCTCGGCCGAGACCGCGAGGCGATCGCCCGCGAGAAGGCCGGCATCATGCGTGCCGGCAAGCCGGTGATCGTCAGCGACCCGATGCCGCCCGCCAGCCTTGCCGCCGAGGCGCAGCGGGTCGGCGCCGATCTGCGACAGCTCGGGCGGGATTTCAGCTTCAGCGGCGACCCGCAGCAGTGGCGCTGGGCCGGTCGCGTCAAGCGCTTCAACGCGCTGGCTTACCCGGCGCTGCGCGGCGCGAACCAGCTGCTCAACGCCGCCGGCGTGCTCGCGGCATTCGAAGCACTGCGCGAGCGGCTGCCGGTCAGTGCGCAGGCGGTGCGCAGCGGCTTCGCGCTGGTCGAGCTGCCGGGCCGCTTCCAGACCATCGCGGGCCAGCCGACCCTCGTGCTCGACGTCGCGCACAACCCGCACGCGATCGCCGCGCTGGCGCAGAACCTCGATCAGATGGGATTCTTTCCGCGCACGCACGCGGTGTTCGGTGTGATGGCCGACAAGGACGTCGCCGCCATCTTCACCCGCATGGCGCCGCTCGTCGATGCATGGCATTTCACCGACCTGCCGGCGCCCCGCGCGGCGCGGGCCGATGACCTCGCCGCGCAGTTCGCCGGCCTGGCTCCGAAAGGCCCCGGACCGGTCACGCTGCACCGGCACCGCGACCCTTCGCAGGCGCTCGCCGCAGCACTGGGTGCGGCGGACCCCGCTGATAGAATCGTGGTCTTCGGATCGTTCTACACCGTGGGTGGCGTGATGCAGGACGGCGTGCCGCGACTCACCGGCAAACACACGGCCTGAGAGCCTTGTGCGGGCCCGGCCAGGGGCAGGGTGGCGGCGATCAACTCCGTGCCGACGCGGCCAGTCCCGACCCCTCCAAGACTTCGCATTTCCGGAATCGCACCGCATGGGTTTGCTGTCCATTTTCAAGCGCCGGGCCGAATCGCCGCCGAACACCAGCGCTGCGCCAGCCAGCCCGACCGATGCGGTCCAGCGGGCGCGCACCCGGGCGCGTCAGCGGCTCATCGGCGCGATCGTGCTGGTCGGGATCGGCGTCATCGGCTTCCCGCTGGTGTTCGAGACGCAACCGCGGCCGATCCCGGTCGACATCCCGATCGAGGTGCCGCCGAAGGACGGCGCGCCGGCGCTCGTGATTCCGGCCGCCCGCGCACCCGCCGCAGCGACCCATGTGGCGAGCGCCGCCGTCACTGCGGCCGCGGCGCCCAACGACGTCATCACCGAATCGCGCGACGACGCCGGCCGCGAGATCGCGCCGCCGTCGGTTCCGGCCTCGGCGGCGGTGGTAGCGCCACCGGCGCCACCGGCGCGTGCCGCATCGAAGCCGTCGCCGCCCGCGGCCGTCGTGGCCGAGCCGACGCCGCACGACAAGGCGAATGCCGATCGCGCTGGCGCCGACGCCGCGCGCGCGAAGGCGCTGCTCGATGCCAAGCCCGCCAAGCCGCAGGCCGAAGCGGCCGGCCGCTATGTCGTGCAGGTCGGCGCTTTCGCCGATGCCGGCGCGGCGCGCGAAACCCGGCTCAAGGCCGAGAAGCTCGGCCTGAAGACCTACACGCAGGTGGCCGCGACATCGGCCGGCCAGCGCATTCGCGTCCGCGTCGGCCCGTTCGGCACGCGCGACGAAGCCGACAAGGCACTGGCCCGGGCGCGCGGCGCCGGCCTGACGGCGGTCGTCCTGACCTTGTGAACGGCGATGGGCGACGACAGCCACTTCCTCGCGTGGGTCGACATCGCGTTCCTCGCGTTCCTCGCGCTGTCGGTGCTGATCGGCCTGATGCGCGGCTTCGTGTTCGAGCTGCTGTCGCTGGCCGGCTGGTTCGCCGCGTACCTCGCCGCGCGCTGGGCCACGCCGGTCGCGCAGCCCTACCTGCACATTGGCGAGGCGGGCTCGGCCTTGAACTACGGCGCGACGTTCGCATGTGTCTTCATCGCGACCCTGGTGGTCTGGAGCTTGGCGGCGCGGCTGCTGCGGGCGCTGATCCGGGCGACGCCGTTGAGCCTGATCGACCGCGTGCTCGGTGCCGCGTTCGGGCTGCTGCGCGGCGTGGTCGTGCTGCTGCTGGTCGCGTTCGTCGTGGGTGTATCGCCCTGGTCGGGTGCGTCGGCCTGGAAGCAGTCGCACAGTGCGGCCTGGTTGAACGCCATGCTGCACGAGTTGCGGCCGGTGTTCGTCAACGAAGTTCCTCAACACCCGTCGGCGTGATGCGCACGGCGGGTTGAATCAAGGCAAACAGTCATGTGTGGCATCGTCGGCGTGATCTCCAAGGGCGCGGTCAACCAGTTGATCTACGACGCGCTGCTGCTGCTGCAGCACCGCGGCCAGGACGCCGCCGGCATCGTCACGATGCAGGGCACCAAGTGCTTCATGCACAAGGCGCGCGGCATGGTGCGCGATGTGTTCCGCACCCGCAACATGCGCGGCCTGCCGGGCACCGTCGGGCTGGGTCAGGTGCGCTACCCGACCGCCGGCAATGCGTACAGCGAGGAAGAAGCGCAGCCCTTCTATGTCAATGCACCATTCGGCATCGTGCTGGTGCACAACGGCAACCTGACGAACGCGCTCGCGCTGAAGCAGGAACTGGTCGATGTCGACCGGCGCCACATCAACACGACAAGCGACACCGAAGTGCTGATCAACGTTGTCGCGCACGAGCTCGCGCTTTCCACACGGGACCGGCCGCTGACGCCCGACCTGGTGTTCGACGCGGTGCGTGCGGTGCACAAGCGCATCAAGGGCTCGTATGCGGTGGTGGCGCTGATCGCCGGCCACGGCCTGCTGGCGTTCCGCGATCCGTTCGGCATCCGGCCGCTGTGCATCGGCGAAGGCGTCGGGCCCGAAGGCCGCGAGGTGATGGTGGCGAGCGAATCGGTGGCGATCGAGGGCACCGGCCACAAGGTGATCCGCGACGTGGCGCCGGGCGAAGCCGTGTTCATCGACCTCGACGGCGTGGTGCACGCGCGCCAGTGCGCCGACAAGCCGAGCCTGAACCCGTGCATGTTCGAGTTCGTGTACCTCGCGCGGCCCGACTCGATCATGGACGGCATCTCGGTCTACCAGGCGCGCCTGAACATGGGCGAGACGCTGGCGCAGCGCCTGATCTCGACCGTGCCGCCGAACGAGATCGATGTCGTGATCCCGATCCCCGAGTCGAGCCGGCCTTCGGCGATGCAACTCGCGCAGCGCATCGGCAAGCCGTACCGCGAAGGCTTCGTGAAGAACCGCTACGTCGGCCGCACCTTCATCATGCCGGGGCAGGGCGAGCGCAAGAAGTCGGTGCGCCAGAAGCTCAACGCGATCGGCGTCGAGTTCAAGGGCCGCAACGTGCTGCTGGTCGACGACTCGATCGTGCGCGGCAACACCTCGAAAGAGATCGTGCAGATGGCGCGCGATGCCGGCGCGCGCAAGGTCTACATGGCGTCGGCCGCGCCGCCGGTGCGCTTTCCGAATGTGTACGGCATCGACATGCCGACCAGCGAGGAGCTGATTGCGCACAATCGCAGCATCGAGGAGATCCGCGCGTTCATCGGCGCCGACGCGCTGATCTACCAGGACGTCAACGCGATGAAGCGCGTCGTCGCTGCGCTCAACCCCGCGCTCAACGGCTTCGAGGCCTCGTGCTTCGACGGCGTCTACATCACCGGCGACGTCAGCGCCGCCGACTTCAGCGCGATGGCCGCGCAGCGCAAGGCCCAGGGCGACGACGAAGAAAGCGCCGACCGCTCCCGCCTTGCATTGCAAAGCGCCAACGAGACTTCATGATGACCGACAAATCCCCCCCACCGAGCGCCGCGCGCGGCATCCCGCGCGTGCAGCTGCCACCCGACGTGCGCCTCGACACGCTGGCCGTGCGCGAGGGCCTGCCGCCCAGTGCCTGGGGCGAGAACTCCGAGGCGCTCTTCATGACGAGCAGCTTCGTGCAGCCCGATGCGGCGACCGCCGCGGCGCGCTTCGCCAATGAAGAAGAAGCCTTCATCTACTCGCGCTTCACGAACCCGACCGTGACGATGTTCGAGCGCCGCCTCGCCGCAATGGAAGGCGCGCAAGCCTGCATCGGCACGGCCAGCGGCATGGGCGCGATTCTGCTGCTCGGCCTGGCAGTGTTGAAGGCCGGCGACCACGTGATCTGCTCGCGCAGCGTGTTTGGCTCGACGATCCGGCTGTTCGCCGGCGAGTTCGGCAAGTTCGGTGTCGAGACGACCTTCGTCTCGCAGACCGACCCGGACGAGTGGCGCCGCGCCGTCAAGCCGAACACGAAGCTGCTTTTCGCCGAATCGCCGACCAACCCGCTGACCGAGGTCTGCGACATCCGAGCGCTGGCGGCAATCGCGAAGGACGCCGGCGCGCTGCTCGCGGTCGACAACTGTTTCTGCTCGCCGGCGCTGCAGCGGCCGATCGAGTACGGCGCCGATGTCGTGATGCACTCGGGCACCAAGTACCTCGACGGCCAGGGGCGCGTGATCGCCGGTGCGCTGTGCGCGAGCGAGAAGCTCGTCAACGAGAAGTTCGTGCCGGTGATGCGCAGTGCCGGCGTGAGCCTGTCGGCGTTCAACGCCTGGGTCGTGCTGAAGGGTCTCGAGACGCTGTCCATCCGGATGGAAGCGCAGAGCGCCCGCGCACTGCAGCTCGCGGCCTGGCTCGAGGCGCAGGAGCAGGTCGAGCGCGTGTTCTACCCCGGCCTGAAATCACACCCGCAGCATGAACTGGCGATGGCGCAACAGTCGGGTCGCGGCGGCGCGGTCGTGTCGTTCATCGTCAAGGGCCAGGCGGGCGGTGGCGCGGCGCTGGCGCGCAGCCATGCGTTCCATGTCATCGACCAGACGCAGATTTGTTCGATCACCGCGAACCTGGGCGACACCAAGACCACGATCACGCACCCTGGCAGCACCTCGCACGGGCGCTTGACCGAAGAGCAGCGCCAGGCCGCCGGCATCACGCAGGGCATGATCCGCGTCGCGGTCGGCCTGGACGACATCGACGACATCAAGGCCGACCTGCTGCGCGGCCTCGCCAGCCTGCCCGCATGACCTCATCTCGCAAAGTCCGCACCCGCATCGCGCCGTCGCCGACCGGCTTCCTGCACCTGGGCACGGCGCGCACCGCGTTGTATTCGTGGGCCTATGCGCGCCACCACGGCGGCGAGTTCGTGCTGCGCATCGAAGACACCGACGTCACGCGCTCGACGCAGGACGCGGTCGACCAGATCCTGGCGGCGATGCAATGGCTCGGTCTCGACTACGACGAAGGGCCGATCTACCAGATGCAGCGGCTCGATCGCTACCGTGCCGTGATCGCGCAGATGCTCGACGCCGGCACGGCCTACCGCTGCTACTGCACGCCGGCCGAGCTCGACGCGATGCGCGAGGCACAGCGCGCGCGCGGCGAGAAGACGCACTACGACGGCCGCTGGCGCCCGGAGCCCGGCAAGGTGCTGCCGCCGGTGCCGTCCGATGTGCAGCCGGTGGTGCGCTTTCGCAACCCGCCTACCGGCGACGTCAGCTGGGACGACCTCGTCAAGGGCCGCATCACGATCAACAACCGCGAGATCGATGACCTGATCATCGTGCGACCCGATGGCGTGCCAACCTACAACTTCTGCGTCGTCGTCGACGACTGGGACATGGGCATCACGCATGTGTTCCGCGGCGACGAGCATGTCAACAACACGCCGTGGCAGATCAACATCTTCAATGCGCTCGGTGCGCCGCTGCCGCTGTTCGGCCACGTGCCGGTGATCCTCGGCGACGACGGGCAGAAGCTCTCGAAGCGGCGCGGCGCCGTCAGCGTCACCGCGTATGAAGAGGCGGGCTACCTGCCCGAGGCGATGCTGAACTACCTCGCGCGTCTGGGCTGGAGCCATGGCGACGAGGAGTTGTTCAGTCGCGAGCAACTGGTGCAGTGGTTCGACGGGCAGCATCTGTCGAAGAGCCCGGCGCAATGGGACGCCGCCAAACTGGCCTGGGTGAATGCGCACTACATCAAGCACACCGACGACGCGGTGCTCGCGACGCTCGTGGTCGGGCAGCTCGAGCGGCTTGGCATCCACGCGGCCGGCGGCGATCTGCTGAACCGCATGTGCGCGCTGTACAAGGACCGCTGCACCACGACGGTCGATCTGGCGCAGTGGCTGCGCATGCATTTCGACGCGATCGCGCCGTCGGCGGATGATCTCGCGGCGCACGTCACCGACGCGGTCCGACCTGCGATCGCGACCTTGCACGACAAATTGGCGGTCGTTGAGTGGAGCAAGCCTTCGATCGCGACAGCGATCAAGGAAACACTTGCCGCGCACGCGCTGAAGATGCCGCAACTCGCGCATGCGGTGCGCGTGCTCGTGTGCGGCCGCGCGCAGACGCCGTCGCTCGATGCCGTGCTCGAGCTCTTCGCGCGCGACACCGTGCTCGCGCGTTTGCGGGCCGCCTGAAAAGCTGGCTATAATCGCAGTCTCGCTTGATAGTGCGATGGCTTGACCGGATGGATTGATTTGGCGCTTTGCGGCGCCGCATCGAGACGGGGGTATAGCTCAGCTGGGAGAGCGCTTGCATGGCATGCAAGAGGTCAGCGGTTCGATCCCGCTTACCTCCACCAATGCCGGTGGGGCACACCGCAATATCGAGTGACGAAGAAGTTTCAGTCCCCTTCGTCTAGAGGCCTAGGACACCACCCTTTCACGGTGATTACAGGGGTTCGAATCCCCTAGGGGACGCCAAGTTTTGTGGCACTTGCACAGCGCGACGAGCGCGGTGAAAGCCACTTGGAGTGGTAGTTCAGTTGGTTAGAATACCGGCCTGTCACGCCGGGGGTCGCGGGTTCGAGCCCCGTCCACTCCGCCAACAAGGGTCAACGGGTTGCAGCAGAAATGCCGCAACCCGTTTTTCTTTGTAGCGCCGCAAGGGCAATCCGAGGGGTGGACCGGAATCGGCGCGGACCTGCCATGTCGCGCGGCAGGGAGACAAGCATGAACTCGAGAAAATCACCGCCGGTGCGCTGACAGCGCGATCGCTTTCTCGCACTGCGGGCTGCTGCGCGCGGCCGCGTTCCCGAGGAATGAAGAATGCGCTCAAGCTGCTTCCGCCCGGACAGTCGGGAGCCCGTCTTGCGCGGCGCTGCTCTGCCCGTACCAACGCCAGGTGTTGCGGCCGCCGCGCTTGGCTTCGTAGAGCGCGACGTCGGCGGCCTTGTGCAGCGCGTCGACCGTCGCCCCCTGGCTCGGGCACAGCGCAGCGCCGATGCTTGCGCTGAGCTGCATCGACGCACCATTGAACGACACCGGTTCGGCAAGACCCGTCACGATGCGGCGGCAGATGGACTCGACGGCCTCGCGCCCGCTGCTCTGCGTGAGGAGCACGGCGAATTCATCGCCACCGAGCCGAGCCACACGGTCGGCGTCGCGCACCGCATGGTTCAGGCGTGCTGCCGTTGCCACCAGCACCGCGTCGCCGGCGTCATGCCCGAGCGTGTCGTTGATGTTCTTGAATCCGTCCAGATCGATCAGCAGCAAAGTGAAAGGGCCACCGTCCCGCAAGGCCAACGCCACGCGGTGGCGGAGCTCGTCGTCGAAGAAGCGCCGATTCGGCAGGCCCGTGAGCGGATCGGCGTAGGCCATTTGTTCGAGCTTGTGCTGGCTTTCGCGCAGTTCCTTGCTGCGCTGTTCCAGCGTGGCCGTGCGTTCGGCCACCAGGCTCTGGAGGTCGCGCTGGCGCCGCCGAAGAAGGACCGTGCGTGCCTGCACCAATGCGCCGACCAGCCCCAGAGCACACAGCGCCGACACGAAGCGGAAGACAACGGTCTGATACCACGCCGGAAGCACGCGGATCGGTATGTGCAGCGCCTGCGACCATTCGCCGTCGCGGTTGGAGCCGTGCAGCTGCAGCGTGTAGTGGCCCGGTGGCAAGTTGGTGTAACTCGCCAGCCGGCGCGTCGGTTCGGTCGTGATCCATTCGCGGTCGAAGCCTTCCAGGCGATAGGCGTAGCGGTTGCGTTGCGGGGCCGAATAGTCGAGGGCTGAGAACTCGACCCAGAGGCCGCGGTCCTCGGGCGAGATCTCGAGAGGGGTCGAAGCGCTCTGCGGTTGGTTGAGTCGGCTCACCGGCAACGGCGCGTTGCCGACGCGCGCGTCGGTGACGGCCAGGGGCGCGCGGTACGCCCAGCGCGACAGGCGCTCGGGTCGCACGACGGTCAGGCCGCCGGAGCCACCAAAGAGCAATTCGCCCGCGGCAGTCACCGCGCCCGCGTTCGTCCAGTATGAAAGTATCCCCACCCCCTGCGGTTGCTGCAGCGCTCGGATCGCGAAGCTGCTTGCATCGATCACGGCCAGGCCGTCGTCGGTGCTGGCCCAGATGTCGCCGTGCCGGTCTTCGAGCAACATGTTGACGCTGACGTCGTGCAAGCCCTCGCGCAGGCCCAGCCGGCGAAAGCGCCAGCGGCCGTCGGCATCGCGCCGTTCCAGCATCGCAATGCCGCTGCCGAAGGAAGATACCCACAACCGTCCCCGGGCATCCACCAGGATCGATGACACATACCCTGCGGGCATCTGGCTTGGATCCGCCGCGTCGGTGGGCACGCGTTGAATGGCGCCGGAGATGGTGTCGAGGTGAGCGAGCCCGCTGCGTGTCCCGATCCACAGCGACGTGCCGCCGCCGCGAACGATGGCGGTCACGCGTGCATCACCGATCCGCCCGCCGTCCTCGTGGCGCAGCAATGCGGGCTGGTTGGCCGACTGCAAGTCCAGCGCCCACAGGCCATCGAGCCCCCCGAACCACAGCACGCCGGCGTCCTGGCACAAGGCCCAGACCGCAGCGGTCGGGCTGCGCCCCGGCACGTCCAGGCGCATGACGCGCCGGCCCTGGGAATCGCTGCGATACAGGCCCTGCTGCGTCCCGATGTAGACCTCGCCGCGGGGACCGGTCGCCATGCCGAGAACGCGGCCCTTGGGAAGCGCGCTCAACGGGCGCTCCGCGTCGGGGCGCATTTGGGCGACGCGGCCGAGTAGCGGATCGATGATGTCGATGCCGCCGCCTCCGACGCTCAGCCAGACGCGGCCATCCGGCAGCGGCAGCACGAAGGGCACATTGGCATGGCTGATGCCATTCGCGCGCCCGGTAGCGCCGAGGAGTGTGACGATGGCCCGTTGTTGCGGATCGTGTCGGCTGGCCGTCGTGTTGCTGGCGACCCAGACCAGGCCGCTGCGGTCGCGGTAAAGCGCCCAGACGTCGTCGTCGCTCAGGCTCGTGGGCGCGTCCGCCTGGTGGCGAATGCGCCGCGTCGACCCGCTCGGCACGTCGACCACCACGATGCCGCCGCCATCGGTACCCAGCCACATCTCCCCGGGCGTCGTCTCGACGATCGCCATCACGCCGTCGCTTTGCAGCGCCGCCGTTCCGCTTTCGCGCACCGCACGAGGGCGGGTGCTGCCGGCCTCGATGACGAAGGCGCCATGGGGGCGGGTGCCGACCCAGATGCGACCGGCGCTGTCCTGGTACAGGCGGGTCACGGCAGGCGCCGAACCCTGCGGCGTGTCCAACGCCACGGCCGAGAATGCGGTCGTTGCGCGTTCGCGCCGCCACAGCCCGTGCCGCGTGCCGACCCAGAGCGCACCGCCGCTGTCGTTCAACAATGTCTGCACGCCGCCCTCCGGCAGCCCCTGAGCCTGCGGGGCGCCGGCGGGCGCCCGCTGCACGGTGCCGCTGGCATCGAGGTGATCGAGCCCGGCGTCGGTGCCGACCCACAGGCCGCCGTTGGCGTCGCCGCTGAGCGCTGTGACACTCGCGCCGCTCAGTCCCGAAGGGCCCGCGGGATAGACGACGAACGTGTCGCGCTCGGCGTCGTAACGCGCCAGGCCGCCTGCGCTGGTGCCGATCCACAGCCTGCCACTCTCGTCGACGTGCAGCGAAAGGATGTAGCTGTCGGGCAGCGAGCCAGGTGTCCGCGGGTCGGCCTTGTAGGTGCGAAACTGATAGCCGTCCCAGCGCGACAGCCCGGCCTGGGTGCCGATCCAAAGAAAACCGCTGCCATCCTGTGCAAAGACGTTTGCGCTCGCAGCCGCCGGAGCCGGGAGGTGCGTGAAGAGGGTGTCCGACAACCCGGTCCAGCGCTCCGTGTCCGCGCTTTGCGCCGCCATCGCGGCCGTGGAGACAACCCACGCCAGCGTCAGCAGACAGCGAATCAACACCCTCGGCAAAGACATGGTGGCCAACGTAAACGAATCTCTCGGTCTCTTCGCCATATCGGCGCGCAGCACCTGGAACTTGATGGCGATATCGAACCCATCGCGCCATTCCGTGCGGTGTTGGGTCCGATGGGGACGGTTCCCTCGCGATGGGCCCGTCGGGTCGTGTCCCGCTGAGGGCAGCTGAAATTTCGACGTCCTATGCGAACGGCTGAAGCAAGGCAAAGTCAAACACGGGGTCCATTCAGCGACTGCGCGCGCATCGACAGCGAGAGCGCCGACCGGTTGCGTGCGGCGTTAAGATCGCGGTGAGGAGGCAGATTGGAGAAATCATGTCGTTGCTCGCCCGTCTCCTCCTCGCCCTGCTGCTCGTCGCGCAGTGCGCCGCCGCCGAAATCGTCCGCTTTCCGCGCCCCGAGTTCGAGGGCGATCGCCGATTCGGCTACGCACTCGATTTGCTGAAGCTGTCGCTGTCCAAGGCCGGCCCGGACTACCGCGTCGAGCTGGCCGAATCCCCGATGAACCAGGAGCGCCAGATCCTCGAACTTGAGGCCGGGCGAACGATCGACGTCGCGCCCATGCCGAGTTCGGCCGAGCGCGAGACGCGCTTGCTGGCCGTGTACCTCCCGATCAACAGGGGTGTGCTCGGCTGGCGCCTGGGGCTGATCCGCAAGGGCGACGCGGCCCGGCTTGCCGATGTGAACACCCTGGACGACCTGAAGCGGGTGCGCCTGGCGCAGGGGCTGCATTGGCCCGACACGGACATCCTGCGCGCCAACGGCATTCCCGTCATCACGGGGCCGAGCTACGAGGGTTTGTTCAAGATGATCGTCGGCAGCCGCTTCGACTACTTTCCGCGCAGCGTCATGGAGATCTGGAACGAGCAGGCCAGCAACGCCGATGCGCTGGAGGTCGAGCCGCGCATCGCGCTGCACTATCCCTACTACACGTCGTACTTCATGCTCAACCGAGGCAACACGAGGCTGGCTGAGATCATCCGCCAGGGGCTGGAGAAGGCGCTCGCCGACGGCTCCGCCGACGGTCTTTTCGAACAGCACCACGGCGCGAGCCTGCGCCGGGCGCAACTGGACAAGCGCGTCATCATCGAACTGAAGAATCCGCTGGTCACGCCCGGCACGCCGGTGAACCGGCCCGAGCTGTGGTACGACCTGCGCCGAAAGTAGTTCACGCCTGCGGCGTCGTGAGCCGCACCCATCGCGCCAGCGTGCGATACATCTCGTCGACGTTAATGGGCTTGGCGATGTGGTCGTTCATGCCCGCGGCCAGCGCCTTCTCGCGGTCGCCGACCAGGGCATTGGCGGTCATGGCGATCACCGGCAGGTCATGCCACCGCGGCTGTCGGCGCAGCCGCCGCGTCGCCTCGTAGCCGTCGAGCACGGGCATCTGGCAGTCCATC
>Ga0207674_10007396_pt1 | contig 12796 bp, 12 predicted proteins | sample KBSCornC72_FD_184303 | JGI IMG/M metagenome (GOLD analysis project Ga0207674, IMG submission 184303) | Corn rhizosphere microbial communities from Kellogg Biological Station, Michigan, USA - KBS Corn C7-2 (SPAdes) (version 2) | ecosystem: Host-associated > Plants > Roots > Rhizosphere > Soil ... | reverse complement strand
CGGCGATCTCAGCCCGGCCGAACGCCAGATGCTGCGCAACCTGCTGCACTTCGGCGAGCAGACTGCGGGCGACATCTGCGTCACGCGCGGCGACATCATGGCAGTCAAAAGCGACATCAGCTTCGACGATCTGGTGAGCGCGTTCGCGGATGCCGGGCACAGCCGCCTCCCCGTTTACGGCGAAAGCCTCGATGAGGTCGTCGGAATGGTCCACATCAAGGACGTCTTCATGGCGAGCGTCGATCCCGCCCTCGACCGCTCGCTCGACGCCCTCATGCGCGAACCCCTGTTCGTCCCCGAATCGATGGGCGTCATCGAGCTTCTCGCCCGAATGCGCATGGAGCGCGTCCACCTCGCGATCGTGGTCGACGAGTTCGGCGGCACGGAAGGGCTAGTGACGATCGAGGATGTGGTCGAGGAGATCGTCGGCGAGATCGAGGACGAGCACGACGACGCCGAAGCGGCCATGCTGACGATGCTCGACGATGGCGTGTGGGAAGCCGACGCGCGGATCGAGCTCGAGGAGCTCGCCAAGGCGGTGGATCCGCGGCTTTCGTCGGATGAAGACGAGGTGGATACCCTCGGCGGCCTGGTGTTCCTGATCGCCGGCCACATCCCTGCGAATGGCGAGTGCATCACCCACCCGTCCGGCTGGAAGCTGGAAACGGTGGACTCCGATCCACGCCGAATCATTCGCGTGCGGCTCCATGCGCCCGAGGGGGAGTCGAGCTCCGACTGAACCGTCATTGCGAGCGTAGCGAAGCAATCCAGCTCAGTGCCGCTGGATTGCCGCGTCGCCTTCGGCTCCTCGCAATGACGATTATTCCCTCGAAAACAGCTTCGCCGGGTCGGCCATGGCTTTGAATTCGAGCGCGTTGCCGGAGGAATCGCGGAAGAACATCGTCGCCTGCTCGCCGGGCTGGCCTTTGAAGCGGATCGTCGGCGGGATCACGAACTCGACGTCCGCGTCCTGCAGCCGCTGCGCAAGCGCTTCCCACTGATCGATCGGGAGGATGATTCCGAAATGCGGGACGGGCACGTCCTCCCCATCGACCGCGTTGGTTACCCGCGCCCGCGCCGCGTCCGGCGCGAGATGGGCGACGATCTGATGGCCATAGAGATTGAAATCGATCCAGTCGTCTGCGCTCCGCCCTTCAGCGCAGCCGAGCAGCTCGCCGTAAAAGCTGCGGGCGGCGGAAAGATCATCGACGGGGAAGGCGAGGTGGAAGGGCGGACGGGTCATGGCCCTGCCCTGCTCGGGCACAGCGCGCTTGTCGAGGCTTTCGTTGGGCCGCCGTAACCGCTAGCCAGCGCCCCCGATGCGCTATCTGCTGTACGCCTTCATCGCCGGCGCGGTCTCGGCCTTCGCATTCGAGCCGGTCGGCTGGTGGCCGCTGCTGCTCGTCGCCATTGCCGGACTGTGCGAGCTTCTCGATCGCTCGAAATCGCTCAAGGGCAGCCTGGCGCTGGGATGGCTGTTCGGGCTCGGTCAATTCGTCGTCGGACTGAACTGGATCGCGACCTCCTTCACCTACCAGTCGAACATGCCGGCCTGGCTCGGCTGGATCGCCGTGGTCCTGCTCTCGCTCTATCTCGCGGTTTATCCGGCGATTGCCACCGGCGTCGCCTGGTGGTTCGGCCGCGACGACCGCGTCGTGCTGGTGACGACGCTCGGCGGCGCCTGGGCGATCACCGAATGGCTGCGCGGCACCATCTTCACCGGCTTTCCGTGGAACCCCGCCGCCGCCGCGCTCGCGCCAACTCCGCTGATCGCCATCACGCCGCTGATCGGGACCTACGGCCTGTCGATGATCGTCGTCCTGCTGAGCGGAGCGATTTGGCTGGAATATCATCGCAAGTGGCTGCCGCTGGTCGCGATCCTCGGCGCGACCGCGATCCTGTGGCTGCTTCCGTCCTCTCCCGTGCCCGACGATCCGCTCACCATCCGCAACGTTCGGATCGTCCAGCCGAACATCGGCCAGGAGGACAAGTGGCGACCCGGCTTCGCCGAGGAGGCCGCGCGGCGGCTCGCGGAGCTTTCCGGCCCTCCCGCCGGCGAGCCGCGGCTGCTGCTGTGGCCCGAGGCCGCGGTGACCGACCCGCTCGAGGACGCGCGCACCGACGAGCACCAGGCGATGGCCCTGTTCCAGCGGACGCGCGCCGCTTCGCTGCTCGGCCCCGGCGACCTGTTGCTGACCGGCGGAATTGCGATCGCCTCCCACGACGGCGTGAACGTCGACGGGGCGGCGAACAGCGTGTTCGTGCTCGCGCCGGGCGGGCGCGTAGTCGGCCGCTACGACAAGGCGCACCTTGTCCCCTACGGCGAGTATCTGCCGATGCGCCCGCTCCTGTCCGCGATCGGCCTGTCGCGGCTAGCCCCGGGCGACATCGATTTCACGCCGGGACCGGGTCCGCGCACAATCGATCTCGGCGGCGAATGGGGCAAGGTCGGCTTCGACCTCTGCTACGAGATCATCTTCTCCGGCCATGTCGTCGACGAGAGCAATCGCCCGGCCTTCATCTTCAATCCGTCGAACGACGCCTGGTTCGGATCCTGGGGGCCGCCCCAGCACCTCGCGCAGGCGCGGCTGCGCGCCGCCGAGGAGGGAATTCCGATCCTGCGCGCGACTCCGACCGGGATCAGCGCCGTCATCGACGCGCGTGGCAACGTCGTGAAATCGCTGCCGTGGCGCGCCGCCGGCGTGATCGACGCCGTCCTTCCGCCAGCCGCCAATTCGGCGACGGTGTTCGCCCGCTTCGGGAATCTCATTCCGATACTGCTCGGGCTTCTGCTCATCGCGGGCGGCATTGTGCTGCGCCGTCGCCGACGCTAAATGCGTCATATAAAGACTTCTTTATATCCTTATTCGAGGCTCCTCTAGATCCATGCGCAGCAGCTATCTCTTCACCTCCGAATCGGTCTCGGAGGGTCATCCGGACAAGGTCGCGGACCAGATTTCCGACGCCGTCGTCGACCTGTTCCTGTCCAAGGACCCGGAAGCGCGCGTCGCCTGCGAGACGATGACGACCACCAACACCGTCGTCCTCGCCGGCGAAATCCGTGGCCATGGGATCATGGACCGCGACGGCAATTGGGCGCCGGGCGTGCTCGACGAGGTAGAGAAAGCCGTCCGCGATACGGTCAGGCGGATCGGTTATGAGCAGTCCGGTTTCCACTGGAAAACCTTCCGCTTCGAGAACAACCTCCATCCGCAGTCCGCGCATATCGCCCAGGGCGTCGATGCCGGCGAGAACAAGGAGGAAGGCGCCGGCGACCAGGGGATCATGTTCGGCTTCGCCTGCGACGAGACCCCGGACCTGATGCCCGCGACTCTCGACTACAGCCACAAGATCCTGATGGAGATGTCGCGCGACCGGCACGAGGGCCGCGCGCCCTTCCTGGAGCCCGACGCCAAGAGCCAGGTCACGTTGCGCTTCGAGGACGGCAAGCCGGCCAAGGCGACCGCAATCGTCGTTTCCACCCAGCACAAGCCCGGTTACGACAAGGGCGAGAAGCAGGCCGAGCTCCACGCCTACGTCAAGGACGTGGTCGCCCGAGTCCTCCCGGCAGAGCTGCTCGGCAACGAGACCGTCTATCACATCAACCCGACCGGCAGCTTCGAGATCGGCGGGCCCGACGGCGACGCGGGCCTGACGGGCCGCAAGATCATCGTCGACACCTATGGCGGCGCCGCTCCGCACGGCGGCGGCGCCTTCTCGGGCAAGGATCCGACCAAGGTTGACCGCTCGGCGGCGTATGCCGCTCGTTATCTCGCCAAGAACATCGTCGCGGCGGGGCTCGCCAAGCGCTGCACGATCCAGCTCGCTTATGCGATCGGCGTGTCCGAGCCGCTGTCGCTCTACGTCAACACGCACGGCACCGGGACGGTTGACGACGACCAGATCGAAGCGGCGATCGGCCGCATCGACAAGCTCGGCCGGCTGACTCCGCGCGGAATCCGGACGCAGCTCGGCCTCAACAAGCCGATCTACGAGCCGACCGCGGCTTACGGTCATTTCGGCCGCACCGCCGAAGGCGACTTCTTCCCGTGGGAGCGGGTCGACCTGGTCGAGGATCTAAGGGCCGCGGTCGCCGCCTAGCGGCGATACCTGCGTCATGGTAATCGGTCGCGATGTTCCTGCTCGCGGCCATGGTTGCGGCGTCGGCGCCCCCCGCAGAAGAAGCGGCGATCTTCAAGGCCGCCGGATTCACCCAAGCCGCCGGCAAATGGCACACCGACTGCGACCAGCCGGACTCGGGTAGCTACGAGCCGGGTGCGATCGAGACCTATCGCGACTTGAACGGCGACGGGCGCCCAGAAGCCGTAGTCACCGAAGGATCGACCTTCTGCTACGGAAATACCGGCACCGGCTTCCGGCTACTGACCAAGGCGGCGAGCGGAAGCTGGACCGTCCTTCACCAATCCGAGGGCATGGCCGAATTCCTGAAGACGCGCGGCGTCAACAGCATGCCCGACCTGTCGGTCGGCGGTCCGGGCTTCTGCTTCCCGGTGCTGCGCTGGAACGGCAAGTCCTACGAGCGCGTCCGGTTCGAGTACGAAGGCAAGCCCTGCAAACCCTAGGCGACGCTATTCGTCGGTGACGCCGATCCCGTGGCGGAACACGAGGTCGCCGCCCTTCCATCCGCTGTAGAGCAAGATCAGCACCACGATCAACGACAGGACGATCCCGGTCCCGCGGATCGCCGAATCGTTGTTCAGCCGGACGAAGAAGTTGACGATCTCCAGCACGACGGCCGTGACGTTGGCGAGCATGTGCTTGATCGCGTCCGAACCCTGGATTCTCTTGTCGCCGAAGAAATCCGTGAGCCCCGCGACCGCGGCGAGCAACGCCATCACAATGCCGACGCCAAGCAGATATTTCGATGCGGTGGCCCAGCCCGCGTCATTGTTGTTCAGGAATACGATGTCGGTGACCAGCGCTCCGATGAAGCAGACGATCGGGAACGGGATCAGCATCGGATGAATGGGGTGCGAGCCGATCTTCGCGGTGCTGTGGGGGTGGTCCGCGTGTGCGCGCTCGTTGATAGTCGCCATGACGCTCTCCTCCTTTATGCGCGTTTGACGCGCAGCAATGCGAAGAGGTTCCCGTTCCCTCGGGGCAGTGCACCCGGCGCGACTTGCGGGGACGCCACCCGGGCGGGTAGGCGGCGCGGCCATGACCGCCTTCAAGTCCGGCGACCCGCTGACTCTCAACCGCCTCTACGGCCGGTCGAGCGGGCACAAGCTGCGCAAGGGGCAGCAGGAGCTGGTCGACAGGCTCCTGCCGCAGATCGAGGTGCCGCCAGAGGGCGAGGTCACGGCGCGGGCGCTGTTCGGCGAGGACCGCCCGCTGCATTTCGAGATCGGCTTCGGTTCGGGCGAGCATCTCGCAGACCGCGCCGACATGCTTCCCGATCATGGCTTCATCGGCGCCGAGCCCTTCCTCAACGGCATCGCCGCCGCACTCGCGCACATCCGCGACAAGCATTTGCGCAACGTCCGCCTGTGGCGCGGCGATGCGCTCGAGGTCCTCCAGCGCGTGCCCGATGGCGCGCTGAGCTTCCTTTACCTGCTCCACCCCGACCCCTGGCCCAAGGCCCGCCACGCCAAGCGGCGCATGATCAACGACCGCCCCGTCGACCTGTTCGCGGCCAAGCTGAAGCCCGGCGGAGAGTTCCGCCTCGCGACCGACGATCCGACCTACCTCACCTGGTCGCTGATGATCATGCAGCGCCACGCCCAAGAGTTCGAGTGGTTGGCCGAGCGGCCCAAGGACTTCCTCGAGCCGTCCGGCGGCTGGATCGAAACCCGCTACGGCGCAAAATCGCGGCGGGAGGGACGGCGGCCCTATTATCTGCGCTATGGCCGGATTAGCGCTTCGGCGTGAGCCTCAACAGCCTCGCGTTGGGGCCATCCTCGAGCAGGTATACGGCGCCGTCCGGCCCCTGATCGACCGCTCGGATGCGCTTGCCCATGGCCCATTGGTCGGCCTTGCTCGCCTTGTCGCCGTTGATCTTCACGTGGATCAGCGCCTCGCCGGACAGGGCGGGGATCAGCGCGTCGCCCTTCCATTGGGGGAAGAGATCGCCGGTGTAGATGAGCAGGCCGGCCGGCGAGATCGACGGATTCCAGAATAGCTTCGGAGCCTCGACGCGGTCGCCCGACGCGTGTTCCGGTATTGGCTTGCCGTTGTAATTTCCGCCGTTCGACACATCGGGCCAGCCGTAATTCTTGCCCGGCAGGATGAGGTTGAGCTCGTCGCCGCCGCGCGGTCCCATTTCCGTCTCCCACAATCGCCCGTCGGGAGCGAAGGCGAGACCGAGCGGGTTGCGCAGGCCGAGCGCCCAGGTCTCGGCAGGCGTCAGGTTCGCTCCCGGCCAGCTCACGCGGCGCGCCGGCGCATTCCTGGCGGCCACCGTATCCCGCGGCGGATCGGTGACGAGAACGGTCGCTGCGCCGGTGCGGCCCGCCCACGGATTGCCGGGCGCCGGCTTGCCGTCCAGCGTCAGGTGCAGGATCTTGCCGAGCGGCTGGCTCGGATCCTGCGCCGGAGTGAAGCGCTGCCGCTCGCCCGAGCTCAGGAACAGGGATTGGCCGTCAGGCGCGAAGGCGATGCGCGCGCCGAACTGGCCGCCCTCGCCGCCGGCCGGATCGCGCCAGATGACCTGCGGCTGCTGGAGCGCCGGTGCAGCGCCCCGAACCAGCTTCGCCCGCGCGAGCGCAAGCTGGCTTCCGCCATTCTTCGAAGGTTCCGAGTAGGTCAGATAGACGAGCCTATCCTGCGCGAAGCGGGGGGAAACGCGCACGTCGAGGAAGCCGCCCTGCGAGCTGACCACCACCCGCGGAACGCCGGAGACCTGCTGCTTCGCGCCCGTTGCGACGTCGACCAGCCACAGGCGCCCCGGCTTCTCGGTGACGAGCGCGACGGAGGACCCTGGCAGGAAGTCCATCGCCCAGGGAGAGTCGAAGGTGGCGACCGTCACGGTCGTGAACGGCGGGCTCGAGGCCGGCAGGTTCGCGGGCGCGCTTGCGCCGCCCGAATCCTGCGCGTTGGTCGGCGTCGACGTGCCGCAGGCGGCGAGCGCCAGAACAGCGGCGAATTGCAGGGAATGAAGCTTCATCGAGTCTCCCGGAGATTGAATATTTGAACCTAAGGCAGGTTCCACCGCTCTACAGGGGATGATGCAGCCGTGCAGTCTCCTGTCCCTTGCCACCGCGCTCCCGCCGTACGTGGTTGAGCAAAGCGACGCGAAGCAGGTCGCCCGGGAGGCGTTCGGCGGCAAGAAGGGCCTGTTCGATCGCCTCTCGGGCGTGTTCGACAATGCCGGCATTGCGCGGCGTCACATCGTCGCTCCGATCGATTGGTACACGCATGGTCACGGCTGGCATGACCGTAATGCCGTCTATCTGGAAGCCGCCGAAAATCTGTTCGTCGAAGCAGCGACGGCGGCTATCGAGAAGGCAGGCCTGATGCCCGAGCAGGTCGACGGCGTGGTGACGGTTTCGACCACCGGAATCGCGACTCCGAGCCTGGACGCGCGAGCCATGCAACGCGTCGGCTTCCGAAGCGATATCCGGCGGGTTCCGGTCTTCGGTCTCGGCTGCGCAGGCGGGGTCAACGGCCTCTCGCTCGCGTCACGGCTGGCGAGAGCCGAACCGGGCACGCTGTGGCTGTTCGTGACCGTCGAGACCTGCTCGATCTCGATCCGCCTCGACAGCGACGACCCTGCCGCTGTGGTGGCAACCGCGCTGTTCGGCGACGGCGCGGCCGCGGCGATCGTCACAAGCGGCGAGCACAGCCTCGCACACATCGACGGCTCGGCCGAAAAGCTGTGGCCCGATACGCTGCGGATCATGGGCTGGGACGTCGAGGACCCGGGGCTGGCGGTGGTATTCGACCGCGCCATCCCGCCGTTCATCGAGGCGGAGCTCGCGGGCGCGGTCGACGGCATGTGCGCAAAGCTCGGAATCAGCCGCGACGATATCGACCGCTTCTGCTGCCATCCTGGCGGAGTGAAGGTGCTCGACGCGATCGAGCATGCGCTCGAGCTCGGCCAGGGCGCGCTCAACCTCGAGCGCGAGGTGCTGCGCGACTATGGCAACATGAGCGCGCCGACGGTGCTGTTCGTGCTCCAGCGGCTGCTCGACCGCGGGTTGCCCGACAAGGTGATGATGACCGCGTTCGGCCCCGGCTTCACCTGCGCCGGGCTGCTTCTCCACGCTGCGTGATCCTCAACATCGTCATCCTGGCGCTCGTCACCGTGCAGCGGCTGTCGGAGCTATGGCTGTCGCGCCGCAACACCCGGCGGCTTCTCGCGCAGGGCGCTCGTGAGCATGGGAGCGGCCATTATCCGCTGATCGTTGCGGTACATGCGCTGTGGCTCGCGAGCCTGTGGTGGCTTGCGCTGAGTCGACCCGTCGACGGCTTCTGGCTCGGCCTCTTCGTGCTGCTCGAAGTCGCGCGCCTCTGGGTGCTGGCGACGCTCGGGCCCCGCTGGACGACGCGGATCATCGTGCTTCCCGATGCCCCGCTCGTGCACCGCGGCCCCTACCGCTTCGTCAACCACCCGAATTATTGGGTCGTGATCGGCGAGATCGCCGTCCTGCCCCTGGTCTTTGGTCTCTGGCAGGTCGCGCTGGTCTTCACGCTGCTGAACGCCATCGTGCTGGCCATCCGGATCAGCTCGGAGAACCGCGCGCTGGGACGCTAGTTTCCGGCGTCCAACTTTGCTTGCGCACCCGGCTGTTCGCGCCTATATCGCGGCTCTCTCCTCGACATCGCCAGATGCCTGAGGCTGGGGCCCTACGGCTCCGGTCCAAGAGACTTTTGGAGTTCAGCACGGAGCGCGCGTGGCGGATATCGCCGGTCTTGAACGATGGATCGAACCCGAGGTCAAACGCCTCGGCTACGATCTCGTGCGTGTGATGATGATCGGCGGCGCGACCGATCCGACGCTTCAGGTCATGGCCGAGCGCCCCGACACCCGGCAGCTCGACATCGCCGATTGCGAGCGCATTTCCCACCGCCTGTCGGAAATCCTCGACCTCGCCGATCCGATCGAGGGCAGCTACCGGCTTGAAGTTTCGTCGCCGGGCATCGACCGTCCGCTGACGCGCCTCAAGGATTTCCGCGACTGGTCGGGTCACGAGGCTCGTATCACGCTGCGCCATCCGCGTGGCGAGCGCAAGCAATTCACCGGAATATTGCAGGGCCTCCAGGGTGAAACCGTCGAGCTCCACGCCAAGGACGGGCAGGATTATGAACTGCCCTTCTCCGACATCGCCTCGGCCAAGCTCGTCTTGACCGACAAGCTCATCCAAGCCACCGCGCCGCTCAGCACCGACGGCGCCGATCAAATTGAAACCGTAGAGGAATAATTTTCATGGCCACCGCACCCGCTGCCGTCAGCGCCAACAAGGCAGAATTGCTCGCGATCGCCGACGCGGTCGCGCGCGAGAAGCTGATCGACAAGGGCATCGTCATCGAGGCGATGGAGGACGCGATCCAGCGCGCCGCCCGCGCCCGCTATGGCGCCGAGAACGACATTCGCGCCAAGCTCGACGCCGAGACCGGCGACTTGCGCCTGTGGCGCGTGCTCGAAGTCGTCGAGGAGCCGGAGGACCATTTCAAGCAGATCGACGAGAAAGGCGCGCAGAAGCTGCAGAAGGGCGCGAGCGTCGGCGACTTCATCGTCGACCCGCTGCCGCCGATCGAGTTCGGCCGCATCGCCGCCCAGGCCGCCAAGCAGGTGATCTTCCAGAAGGTCCGCGACGCCGAGCGCGAGCGCCAATATGAGGAATTCAAGGACCGCGCGAACGAGATCATCACCGGCGTGGTCAAGCGCGTCGAGTTCGGCCACGTGGTCGTCGACCTCGGCCGGGCGGAGGGCGTCATCCGCCGCGACCAGCAGATCCCGCGCGAGATGGTTCGCGTCGGCGACCGCATCCGCTCGCTGATTTCCGCCGTCCGCCGCGAGGCTCGCGGCCCGCAGATCTTCCTGTCCCGCGCCCATCCGGAGTTCATGAAGAAGCTGTTCGCGCAGGAAGTCCCGGAGATTTACGACGGCATCATCGAGATCAAGGCCGCCGCGCGCGACCCGGGCAGCCGCGCCAAGATCGGAGTGATCAGCCACGACAGCTCGATCGACCCGGTCGGCGCGTGCGTCGGAATGAAGGGCAGCCGAGTCCAGGCGGTCGTCCAGGAGCTTCAGGGCGAGAAGATCGACATCATTCCCTGGTCGCAGGACCTCGCGACCTTCGTCGTGAACGCGCTCCAGCCCGCGACGGTCAGCCGCGTCGTGATCGACGAGGAAGAGAGCCGCATCGAGGTGGTCGTCCCCGACGACCAGCTGAGCCTCGCGATCGGCCGCCGCGGCCAGAACGTGCGCCTCGCCAGCCAGCTCACCAGCTCGCAGATCGACATCCTCACCGAGGCGGACGCGAGCGAGAAGCGCCAGCGCGAGTTCGTCGAGCGCTCGGCCCTGTTCCAGAACGAGCTCGACGTCGACGAGACGCTGTCGCAACTGCTCGTCGCCGAGGGCTTCACCAGCCTCGAAGAGGTCGCCTACGTGCCGGTCGAGGAAATCGCCCAGATCGAGGGTCTGGACGAGGATATCGCGACCGAGCTCCAGAGCCGCGCCTCCGAGGCGCTCGAGCGCCGCGAGGCGGCTTCGCGCGAGGAGCGGCGCAAGCTCGGCGTCGAGGATGCGCTCGCCGAAATCCCGCACTTGACCGAGCAGATGCTGGTCACGCTCGGCAAGGCGAACATCCGCACGCTCGACGATCTCGCCGATCTCGCGACCGACGAGCTGATCCAGAAGAAGCGCCCCGAGCAACGCCGCCAGCGCGAGCCGAGCAACCGCCCCGAGGACAAGGGCGGGATCCTCGGCGAATATGGCCTCAGCGAAGAGCAGGGCAACGAGATCATCATGGCCGCCCGCGCCCACTGGTTCGAGGACGAGGAACCGGCGCAAACCGAGGAGGCCGCCGATGCGGAACCCTCGGAATGAGACGGCTGAACGCCTAGCTGAGCGTGTCCCTGCGAAGGCAGGGACCCAGTCCGGTAAAGGAAAGTCTGGGCTCCTGCCTTCGCAGGAGCACAGTCAGGTTCCCGAACGCACCTGCATCCTCACGCGGCGCAAGGGCACGAAGGACGAGCTGATCCGGCTCGCGCTCGGGCCCGACGGAAGCGTCGCGCCCGACGTTCGCGCCCGCGCTCCAGGCCGCGGTGCATGGATCGGAGTCGGGCGTGCGGAGCTCGACTCCGCCAACGCAAAGGGCAAGCTCAAGGCCGGACTCCAGCGCGCGTTCAAGACCACCGCCGTGCAAGTCCCGTCCGACCTCGGCGAACGCACCGAGGCGGCGCTGCGCCAATACGCGCTCGACCGGCTCGGGATGGAAGCGCGCGCGGGAAACCTCATCAACGGCGCCGAGCGCGTGGAGACCGCTGCTCGCGCCGGCAAGGTCCACCTCCTGCTCCACGCCGCCGACGCCGGCGAGGACGGGCGCAGGTCGCTCGATCAAGCGTGGAGAGTAGGCGGAGGTGAGCCGCAGGGGATGATATTCCCCGAGCCGCGCACTATCTTGTCGTTGGCGCTAGGGCGCGAAAATGTGGTACATGTCGCCCTGACCGATCCCGCCGCCGCTTCGCGTGTCCGTCACGCGCTTGCCCGGTGGCTGGCTTTCACTGGCCCGAAATGTGGTCCGGAAGGCGGAGAACCCGCCTCAGGACTGAACTCGGCTGAAGAAGTTTGACGAAGGAATAGAATGGCAGACCAGACCGAAAAACCGAAGCTTGGCACCCGGCCCCCGTTGGGGATCAAGCGCACGGTCGAGACCGGCAAGGTCAAGCAGAGCTTCAGCCACGGCCGCTCGAACACGGTCGTCGTCGAGCGCAAGCAGCGTCGCATCTTCACGAAGCCGGGAGAGGCTCCGCCGCCCGAGGCGCCCAAGCCCGAGCCTATCGCGGAAGCGCCCAAGCCGGCGCCAAAGCCCGCCGCGCCCGCGCCCCGCAAAGCGTCGGCGCAGGACGAGATCACACGCCGCAAGGAGCTTCAGGAGAAGCTTCTGCGCGAGGCCGAGGAAGCGCGTCTCGCATCGCTCGAGGAAGCCCGCCGCCGCGAAGAGCGCGCGCTCAAGGACGCGAGCGAAGAAGAACGCCGCCGCGCCGAAGAGAACCGCAAAGCGGAGGAGGCCGCTGCCGAAGAGGCGCGCCGCCAGGCCGAGGAAGAAGCGAAGCGCGCCACCGAAGCTCCGGTTGAAGCCGAAGTCGCGGTCCCGGTCCAGGAAGAGGTCGAGGAACGCACGACCGCACGCCGTCCGGGCGGCGGCCATGCCCCTGCCCCGCGCCGGCCCGAGCCCCCTCGCCCGAGCCGCGGTCGCGGCGACACCGAACGCCACCGCGGCAAGCTCACCGTCACCCGCGCCTTGTCCGATGAGGACGACAGCCGCGCGCGTTCGCTCGCCGCGCTCCGCCGCGCCCGCGAGAAGGAAAAGCGCCACCACATGGAGGCGGGGCCGTCGGCCAAGCAGGTCCGCGACGTCGTCGTTCCGGAAGCGATCACCGTCCAGGAGCTCGCCAACCGCATGGCCGAGCGCGGCGCCGATCTCGTGAAGGCGCTCTTCAAGATGGGCATGCCCGTCACGCTCACCCAGACGATCGACCAGGACACGGCCGAGCTTCTGGTCACCGAGTTCGGGCACCGCATCAAGCGCGTCAGCGAGAGCGATGTCGACATCGACACGTCCGAGGACGTCGATGCGCCCGAAACGCTCAAGCCGCGTCCGCCTGTGGT
>Ga0207674_10007394_pt1 | contig 12796 bp, 10 predicted proteins | sample KBSCornC72_FD_184303 | JGI IMG/M metagenome (GOLD analysis project Ga0207674, IMG submission 184303) | Corn rhizosphere microbial communities from Kellogg Biological Station, Michigan, USA - KBS Corn C7-2 (SPAdes) (version 2) | ecosystem: Host-associated > Plants > Roots > Rhizosphere > Soil ... | reverse complement strand
CTCGTGTACTCATCCGCGGCGTGACTGCGGCCGCCCCGGCTCGGCACGATGATCATGCCGGTCGGGCCCAGGTGCGCCATGTTCTGCGCGTGACCGGGAGGATCTTCTGGCGGCCCACGAGCCGACAGGCTGAGGCGCGCCACGCTCCCGGCCGCAGGCCGGGGTATGGTCGTTATGCACGGATCAGAACGCTCTGGGCGGTGACGGCTGTGCCTGACATCCTGAGCCAGGGCGGTGACCGTGAGTCCGGCCCGTGGCCGCGCCGCATTGCGGTAGCCGTCGCGCTCGTGCTGGTGGCCGCGGCGATTGCGTACTACCTGCCGCGGTCACGGCATGAGACGGCGCAGCCGGCCAGGCCGAGCGCTACCGCGGCTCCGGTGCCGGTGTCGCAGGGGTTTTCCGGTGACCAGGGGGTAGCGGCGGAACCCGACGGGATCACGGGTCCGACCTTGCCCTGGCCCGGCGGTCTCCGGTTGCCGGCCACCGGACAGCGGCCGATGTGGTTCTACCCGGCCACCGGCCGGACGGCGCCGATCGGTGGCCTGCCGCCGCAGCAGGCTGGCTACCAGTTCGTCCGCGCGGCGGGCGGCTGGGCGGTCCAGGCCAGCCCTGACGTCAGGGCCGCCTGCGCCAGCTGCGCCGGACCGCTGCGTACCGTCTATTTCCTCGCCGATAACGGGCAGTCGGTGACCCGGGTGGGGCTGGCGAACGCGGTCGCCCCGGGCGCCGCCGGCACGCTGTGGCTGACCAGCTACCCGCCGGGTGCCGATCCGCGCACCGCCGCGGGCGTGGCGCGGGAAGTCAGCCGCGCGGGCCGGCCGTCCGGCCCGCAGGTCACCCTGCCGGCCGGTTACCTGATCGAGCGGGGGACCAGCCGCGGCCTGCTGCTGGCACCCGTGGTCCGGGGGTCGGGAACGACGGCCGACGAGCTGTGGGATCCAGCCGCGGCGCGGCCGGGTCGCACCTTCGCGGGGGTGATCGCGGCCAGCGCAACCCGGGTCGCATGGGTGCCGCGGTGTGTCACGCGCTGTCGCCTGCAGGTGCTGAACCTGGCCACCGGACGGCCCGAAACGGTCGGGCTGCCCGCGGCGAGTTCGGTGGCCAACGCGGCCTTCAGCCCCGACGGCAGCCTTCTGGCGGTCGAGCTGAGCTTCAGCAACAACTCGGCCGACGGCGCGCAGCCGGTAGAGCTGGAACTCGTGTCCATGGCCACCGGCCGGCTGACCGCCGTGCCGCAGACCTGGGTCAGCAGCAGTGCCCTGATCGGCTTCGGGTGGCCCGCCGGCCGTGACAGCCTCGTGGCCGAGCTGGGCTTCACGACCAAGGTGCAGCTCGCGTCGTGGCGGCCGGGTGCCGGCCGGCTGGCCATCGCGCCGCTCAGGCCGCAGCACAGCCCCGCCGCCCTGGTCCTCGGGCAGTATGCCCACTAACGCCGGGCTCTGGCGCAAATCTCGGGACGATAGCGCCTCGTATGCCTCACAGGGACCACTAGTCACTGCCGGCGATGGGCGGTACCGGGGTTGTGTGCCCCTGCCCCCGTCTTGCGGGGGTTGTGTGCCCCAGCCCCCATAACCCGGCTGGCATGGCAGCTGTAACCATCCAGAAATAGGCGACAGAGCCAACGCCGGCCAGAAAATGTCGCGCCGGGAGCGCCGGGATGTCGAGAACCCGCGCCCGGCTCCGTCCCCGGCGTGAACACGGCCACAATGGGCCGTACGTCACCTAGGAGAACACGATGGCCAAGTACCTTCTGCTCAAGCACTACCGGGGCGCGCCGACACCGGTCAACGACGTGCCGATGGACCAGTGGACGCCGGAGGAGATCTCGGCCCACGTGCAATTTATGCAGGACTGGGCCGCCCGATTGGAGGGCACCGGCGAGTTCGTCGACGGTCAGGCGCTGTCCCCGGAGGGGACGTTCGTCCGCTACGACGGCGAGGGGCGGCCGCCGGTCACCGACGGCCCGTTCGCCGAGACCAAGGACCTGATCGCCGGCTGGATGGTGATCGACGTCGAGACCTACGAGCGGGCGCTCGAGCTGGCCAGCGAGCTGTCCGCGGCGCCGGGTGCGGGCGGGAAGCCGATCCACGAGTGGCTCGAGGTGCGCCCGTTCATGACCGAGCCCCCCACCATCACGGAGTGACGTAGGTGGACGAGGTCCTGCTGCGGACCCTCACCCCCACGGTGATCGGGATTCTCGGCCGCCGCGGAGCCGACTTCGCGGCGGCCGAGGATGCCGTGCAGGACGCCCTGGTCGAGGCCGTGCGCGTGTGGCCGGATGACCCGCCGCAGGACCCCAAGGGCTGGCTGGTCACCGTGGCCTGGCGTAAGTTCCTCGACGCCACCCGCGCCGATACCTCGCGGCAACGCCGCGAGGTACGCGCCGAGGGCGAGCCCATGCCCGGTCCGGGCGAGGTCGCGGACGACACGCTCCAGTTGTATTTCCTGTGCGCGCACCCGTCCCTGACACCGGCCTCGGCCGTCGCGCTCACGCTGCGCGCGGTCGGCGGCCTGACCACGCGTCAGATCGCGCAGGCCTACCTCGTGCCGGAGGCAACCATGGCCCAGCGCATCAGCCGGGCCAAGCGGACCGTCTCGGGCGTCCGGCTCAACCAGCCCGGTGACGTCGCCACGGTGCTGCGCGTGCTCTACCTGGTCTTCAACGAGGGCTACTCCGGCGACGTCGACCTCGCCGCCGAGGCGATCCGGCTCACTCGCCAGCTGGCGGCCATGATCAACCATGAGGAGGTCGCGGGCCTGCTCGCGCTCATGCTGCTGCACCACGCCCGGCGCCCGGCCCGGACCGGCCCCGGCGGCAGGCTCGTGCCCCTCGCCGAGCAGGACCGCAGCCGGTGGAATACCAGCATGATCGCCGAGGGTGTCGACGTGCTCCAGACCGCCCTCGCCCGTGACCGCCTGGGCGAGTTCCAGGCCCAGGCCGCCATCGCCGCGCTCCACGCCGACGCCCGGACGGTCGAGGAGACCGACTGGGTGCAGATCGTCGAGTGGTACGACGAGCTGGTGCGGCTCACCGACAGCCCGGTGGCCCGCCTCAACCGGGCCGTCGCGGTCGGCGAGGCCGACGGCCCGCGAGCCGGCCTGGCCGCCCTGGCCGAGCTCGACCCCGCCCTGCCCCGCCACGCCGCCGCAGCGGCGTACCTGCACGAGCGTGACGGTGACCCAGTCACCGCGGCACGGCTCTACGCCGAAGCCGCCCGGGCCGCGCCCAACCTCCCCGAACGCGATCACCTCACGCGGCAAGCCGCACGCCTCAACGCGCAACTGCGCAGCTAGATCAGCATCATGCGGCCGAACGGGCCTGGTCGACGCTGATCACCCGGGCCGTCGCGGTCGCGGTGGCGATCACCGCGCCCGCGGAGTCCGCGAGCGTGGCCTCGAGGAAGGCCAAGTCGCCGTCGCGGTGCACGATACGTCCCGTGGCGGTGATCCGTCCCGGCCGGACCGGCCGCAGGAACGACACGCTGAGGCTCATCGTCGACTGGAACTCATCGGGCGCCAGCGTGGCGAGCAGCGCGGGACCGACCGTGTCGTACAGCATCGCCGCCTGGAACGCGCCGAGCACGTTCCCGGCCGGGTTGGTGAAGTCCTCGGTGGCCGCGAAGGCAAGCTCGATCGTGCCGTTCTCGACGTCCGCGCTGATGAACTCGAACCCCAGCGTGGCGGCCGCACGCGGCACCGGTGCCCGTCCTTCGATCGCGTCCCAGAATGGCCCGGAGCGCTTACTCATTGCTTCTCCTCGTGAATCAGAGCGGCATGGCCTCGCCTTCTGACCGTAGGAGAGGCTCGCGGAGCGGTCTTGAACGGATTTAACCCGCGAGCCCATGCCCGGGATCACCCCCCGGCCGCTGCCCGAGGGCTGAGCTCGGCATCGGCATCGGCATCGGCATCGGGGTCGGCATCGGGGTCGGCATCGGGGTTGGGGTCAGCCGCGTCGCGCGCCTGCAGCCGCTCGCCCAGCACGACCTTGAGTCCGGCCGCGATCGGGATGGCCATGAGGGCGCCGATCAGGCCCAGGACCGTTCCGCCGATCAGGCCGGACAGCAGCACCGCGGGCGCGCTCAGGCTGACCGTGGAGTGCAGGATGCGCGGCGCGATCCAGTAGTTTTCCACCTGCTGGTAGAGCACGAAGAAGATGGCCACGATCACCGTGGTCGGCCAGAGTTCGGTGGTGAGCAGCGCGGCCAGCACGCAGATCACCGCGCCCAGCGTCGCCCCGATCGTCGGGATCAGGTCGCACACCGCGACCACGAACGCCAGCGGCACCGCGAACGGTACCCCGAGTATGGCGAAGAGAGCGAACGAGGCCAGCCCGGCGGCCAGGGAGATCAGCAGGTTGCCGATCATGTAGGAGCCGACCTTATCCACCATTACGTCGGCGACGCGGCCGGCCCGCGCGCGGTGGGCCTTCGGGAACAACCGCATGGCATTGTGCCGCAGCCGGGGCATGTCGGCCATGAAGTAGATGGCGAACACCACCACCGTCAGCGTGTCGAACACCGCGCCGAACAGGCGGCGGACGAACCCCAGCGCGCCGCCGCCCAGCTTGCCCGGCAGGCTCGTGAGCAGGTCCTCGACCTTGGTGGTCAGGTGGTAGCGGTCGGTCAGCTGGCGGAAACGGGCCGAACGGTCGGACAGGCTCGCGATGTAACCGGGAAAGTCGCGCACCAGGGCCTCGAACTGGTGGACCATCGCCGGGATGACCGAGACCAGGAACGCCGCCGTCAGGCCGCCCGCGATCAGGAAGATTATCAGCACGGCCAGGCCGCGGCGCATGCCCCGGCGGGTCAGCATGCGCACCGCCGGGTCCAGGCTGACCGCGATGAACAACGCGATGAGCACCCGGATCAGCAGCGCACGGGTGGTGTAGACCGCGACGGTCGCGGCGGCCACCGCGAGGACGCCGAGGCTCGCGTACAAACCCCAGCGGAACATCACCCCCGGGTGCGCGTCGGCTCTTCGGCTCCCGGGCGCGGGCGGAGGATTCTCCTGATGCGGCGTCTCGTCCTCGGCCATCGAGCCCACCTCGGTCAGCGCAGGCTAGCAACGCTCGCCGCCGCCAGCTCCCTGCCTCAACAAACCAGCATCGGCGTGCAGGCACCGGGGAGAACTTGTGTAGATGACATGGAGGTCCGTGCCGCCTGGATACGGCCGGCGCGTACAGTCCTACGTGAATGTCACCCGAACACATGTCGAGGCGCTATGACCATGTTCACGAGCGTGCTGGCACCGCTGCGGCCTGCCGCCCGCATCTTCACGGGATCCACGTACGTCCTGCTCGGCTTCGACGCCCTGCGGGCCCCCGGCGCGCGCGTCGAGCAGGCCGGCCCGGTGCTGGCCGCGGTCCGCAAGGCGGTTCCGCTGCCCGAGGACGACGAACTGGTGGTGCGGGCGAACGCCGCCGTGCAGGTCCTGTGCGGCGCGCTGCTGATGGCGGGGCGCGCTCCGCGGCTGGCCTCGCTGGCCCTGGCCGGCTCGCTGATCCCCACGACCCTGGCCGGGCATTCGTACTGGGCGATCGAGGATCCGGACGTCCGCAAGATCCAGCGGATCCAGTTCCACAAGAACCTCGCCATGATCGGCGGGCTGCTCTTCTCCGCGCTCGACGAGCCCCGCACCCCTCCGAAGTAGCCAGGGGAGGCGTGGTGCATGGCTGGTAAGCGCGGCGCGCTGGCCCGGCTGGATCTCAGCCTGGAACTCACCCCGAGCGAAGAGCAGGCCCGCCTGGTCACCGCTCAGGAGCGGCTGTTGCAGCTGAGGCTGGTGCTGGGCGGCCTGATCGGGCGCGATCCGCGGATCGGGCCGCCGGTCTGCGTGGTCTTCGAGGGCTGGGACGCCTCCGGCAAGGGCGGTGCGATCAAGCGGCTCGTCGGGCCGCTGGACCCGCGGCACGTCCGGGTCGCCCAGTTCGGCGCGCCCAGCTACGACGAGAAACGGCACCACTTCCTGTGGCGGTTCTGGCCGGTGCTGCCCGGCTGGGGCGGCATGGCCGTGCTGGACCGGTCCTGGTACGGCCGCGTCCTGGTCGAACGGGTCGAGGGATTCGCCACCGAGGAGCAGTGGCGGCGCGCCTACGCAGAGATCGTCGAGTTCGAGCGGACGCTGGCCGCCGAAGGCATGATCATGATCAAGTTCTGGATGCACCTGTCGTCCGCCGAGCAGCTGCGGCGGTTCAAGGCGCGCGAGCAGGATCCGCTGAAGACGTGGAAGCTGACCGCGGAAGACTGGCGCAATCGCGGTAAGCGGCGCCTTTACAAGGCGGCCGTCGAGGACATGCTCGACCGGACCGACCACGCCGCAGCACCCTGGGTCCTCGTCGAGGCCGAAGACAAGCGCTGGGCCAGGGTCAAGGTCGTCGAATCGGTCGTCGCGGCCATCGAGTCCGGCATGGCCGCCCGGAACATCCCCATCCCCCCGCCCTGACCGCCACCCCCCGCCGCCCGTAAGCCCCTTGGGTAACCTGCGGGATATGGGACCTGAAGAGTTCCGGGCCGCCGGGCACGAGCTGATCGACTGGATCGCGGACTACCGCGCCCGGATCCCGGAACTGCCGGTGCAAGCGCAAACGAAACCAGGCGAGGTCGCCGGGAAGCTGCCGCGCTACGCCCCCGAGGAGGCCGAACCCTTCTCCCGCCTCCTAGCCGACCTCGAATCCATCGTGGTCCCGGGCGTGACCCAGGTTCAGCACCCGCGTTACTTCGGCTGGTTCCCGGCCAACGCGACCCTCAGCTCTGCCCTGGGCGACCTGGCCAGCGCCGGGATCGGCGCGCTCGGCATCACCTGGCAGTCCGCCCCGGCGCTGACCGAGGTCGAGGAGGTCGTGGTCGAGTGGCTGCGCGAGCTGACCGGGCTGCCCGGGTCGTGGAAGGGCGTCATCCAGGACACCGCGTCCACCGCGTGCCTGGTCGCCCTGCTCGTCGCGCGTGAGCGCGCGACGGACTACTCCGAGGTGCGCGGCGGGCTGCAGGCCGAGAGCGCGCCGCTGACCGTTTACACCACCGAGCACGCGCACTCCTCGGTCGTGAAGGCGGTGGCCCTGGCCGGTTTCGGCCGGGACAACCTCAGGCTGGTCGCCGTCGACCCGCACAACTACGCGATGCGCCCGGACGCGCTGGCTCGGGCCCTCGAAGAAGACGTCAAAGCCGGGCGCCGCCCGGCCGCCGTCGTGGTCAGCGTCGGCACCACCGGGACCACGGCCGTGGACCCGCTGGCCGAGATCGTCCCGCTGGCCCAGCGGTACGGGATGTGGGTGCACATCGACGCGGCCATGGCCGGTTCGGCGCTGCTGCTGCCGGAGATGCGCTGGCTGATCGACGGCATCGAAGGCGCGGACTCGCTGAACTGGAACCCGCACAAGTGGCTGGGGACCCTGGGGGACTGCTCGCTGCTCTACGTCGCGGACCCGGCCTACCTGATCCGGGTCATGTCGACCAACCCGTCCTACCTCCGGTCCGCGGTCGATGGCGAGGTGACCCAGTACAGGGACTGGGGCATCCCGCTCGGCCGCCGGTTCCGCGCGCTCAAGCTGTGGTTCCAGCTGCGGCTGGACGGGGTCGAGGCTATCCGGGCCCGGCTGCGCCGGGACCTGGACAACGCCCGCTGGCTCGCCGTGCAGGTCGAGGCCGCCGCCGGCTGGCGGGTCCTCGCCCCGGTCGTCCTGCAGACCGTCGTGCTCAGGCACGAGCCCGCCGGGCTGGACGCCGACGGGCTGAACGCGCACACGCTCGCGTGGACGGACGCGGTCAACACCTCGGGCGCGGCCCTGGTCACCCCGACGCTGCTGGACGGCGTGTGGTCGGTACGGGTCTCGATCGGGGCCGAGAATACCGAACGGTCCGACGTCGAGCACCTCTGGCGCCTCCTGCAGCACGCGGCCGAAGCCGCCGAGGCAGGCTAGACGAGCCGTCAGACGGGCCTGCGCCGGGTTACCTCGACCGCGAGCTGGGCGCGCGCGGAAATGTCCAGCTTGGCGAAGACGTGCGCCAGGTGCGTCTGCACGGTCCGGCTCGAGATGTACAGGCGCTCGCCGATCTGCGGATTGGACAGCCCCTCGGCGACCAGGTCCGCGACCGAATGCTCGATCGGGGTGATGCTGTCCCAGCCGGACCGTGGCCGGCCCCGCCGGCCCCGGCGGCCGCGGCGCCCGCCCGCCTCGCGCAGCGCGGCCTCGGCGCGGGCCAGGCCGCGGGCGGCGCCGAGCCGTTCGTAGCCCCCGGCCGCTTGGTCGAGCAGCCGGCGGGCCCGTTCGGCCTGACCGTGCCGGGCCAGGCACCTGCCCGCGTCCTCGCACGCCATCGCCAGCCGCAAGGGACGTGACCCGCGGCCGTGGGCCGCCACGGACGCCTGCAGGGCCTCGGGGTCGTCGTCGGCCAGGCCGCGGCAGCGCAGCGCCTCACCGGTCATCCAGGCCAGGTCGTTGCGCGCGGCCACCTCGGCCACGGCGTCCGCGGCCTGCCTGGCCCGGGCCACGTCACCCGTGGCCAGCGCGAGCCGGACCAGATCGGCGCCGATCACCGGGAGCTCCGGCATCTGCCCCGAGTCCGCGCACCAGTCCCACAGGGCCGCCATCGTGCTCAGTGCCTGACCGTCCTGGCCTTCCGCCTCGCAGATGAGGGCGCGCGGCCACGCGACCCAGCTCATGGCGTGGCCGCGGCCCCATCCGGCCCGGTAGCGATCGCCGGCGTCGGCCGCCTCCCGCGCCCGGTGCAGGTCGTTGCGGTGCAGGCTGATCCGGGACAGCAGGCCGTACGCAAAGACCAGGCTGTCGGTCTCGCCGGCCTCCTCCGCGACCTTGATGCTGACCTCCAGCTCGGCCAGGGCGTCGTCCCAATGCCCGGCCGCGAAGCGCTCGCAGGCGAGGTACACGCGGTGGGTGGCCAGCGCCCAGCGGACGCCGAGTTCCTCGCTCACCCGCACCCCGGCGCTCAGCGCGGACCTGGCCTCGGGCAGCCGGTCGAGCGCGATCAGCAGCCGTCCCTGCGTCACGCGGACCGGGAAGCGGTGCCCCATCCGGCCCGGGCTCATGTCGGCCCGCCGCACCGCGTCGGCAGCGATCTCGAGCGCCTCGCCGAGGTTCCCGCGGGACTCGGCGATCCTGGCCTTCGTGGACATGATGATGCTGGCGGTCAGGTGGTCGTCCGCGGCGGCCCCCTCCGCCGCGGCCCGCTCCGACGTCGCGGCCCCGTCGGGGTCTCCCAGCGAGACGCGCGCGAAGCCGGCCCAGGCGTGAGCCGCGGCCCGTTCGGCTTCCGATATCCCGGGTGACCGGCAGGCCCGGTCGAGTTCGCCCAGGGCGGCGCGCGCCTGTCCCTGGGCCAGCAGGCCCTGTGCGAGGCAGATCCGGACCCGGCCGTCGGTGTCCGGGTCGTGGTGGCGGCCGAGCAGCTCACGGCACGCCGTCAGGGCGGCGGGAACCCGTCCGGCCAGCAACAGGGACCCGGCCCGTTCGGCCATGAGCCGGTCACGTCCCTCGTCGGCCTCCGTCATCAGCCCGATCGCCCGGCCGAACAGGCCGGCCGCGACATCGGGGGAGGTCACGGCGGCCTGGCAGGCGGCCCGGGTCAGCCACCCGATGGCCTCGGCGTCCCCCCGGCGCGCCTCGCGGGCCAGGTGCTCCGCCACCTGGGCGGCGGGCGCTCCGGCCGCGGCGAGCCGCTGCCCGGCCTCGCGGTGCAGCGCGCCGCGCACGCTGGCGGGCAGGTCCTGGTAGATCGCGTCGCGGATCAGGTCGTGGCGGAACCGGAGCCGGGTCCCGTCGTCCTCGAGCACCCGGGCCCGGAGCGGCTCGGCCAGCTTCATCGACAGGTCCGCCGCCGAACGGCCGGTGACCTCCGCCAGGTCGGCGAGCGTGAAGCCGGTCCCCAGGACAGAGGCGAACCGGAGCGCCTGCAGCGTGCCCTCGGCCAGGAAGCTGATCCGGCGCAGGATCGTCAGCCGCAGCGCCGGCGGTATGGTCAGGTCGGTCACCTCGGCCTGGCCGCCGGCGATCGTGATCATCTGCTCCCGGGCCAGCGCCCCGAGCAGCTCGGTCACGAACAGCGGGTTGCCCGCCGCGCCCGATATCCCGGCCAGCAGCCGTCGGCCGGGCGCGGCGCCGACGGCGTCGGTGACCAGTTCCGTTACCGCCCGCCCGTCCAGCTCGCGCAGGGACAGGTGCCGGCCTCCGGCTGCTTCCAGGCCGCTGGCCAGCCGCTCCAGGCCGGTCACGGCCGGGGCCGGGCGGAAGCACCCGATGATCGCCGCGGGCAGGCCGTCCAGCCGGGCCGCCAGCGCGCCCAGGGTCACCAGGCTCGACGGGTCGGCCCAGTGCAGGTCGTCCGCGCCGATAACCAGCGGCCCGTCCAGCGCGAGTTCCTCGGCCAGGTCGGCGAACGCGTCCACCACGCGGAACTGCAGGCCGGGGTCGCTGGTCACGGTGACCGGGCCCCAGTGGCCCCAGTGGCCCCGGTCCCCGCCGTTCCCGCCGTCCCCGCGGGCCAGCAGCTCCCCGATCGCCGCCCGCCGCGGATCCGGCGCCGACCTGGTGCAGCCGAACATCCCGGCGACCAGCCCGAACGGCCGGCCCTGCTCCAGCTCGGCCGCCCGGGCCGCCGCCACCCGCAGGCCGCGGCACCGCGCCTTCTCCAGCGCGTCCTGGAGCAGGAGCGTCTTGCCGATGCCGGCCTCGCCGTCGATCAGCACGACGGCGAGGCGGCCGGCCGCCGCCCGGTCGACGGCGTCGTCCAGGATCGCGGTCTCGGCCTCACGACCGCGGATAACCGGGACCGGCGCCAGCATCCCCGCCTCGCCGGCCGTCCCGCCGTACTCAGCAGGCGGCGCGGCGGGCCGACGTTCAAGCAGGTCAAGTACTGGTGCGCTCACGAGCTCACCCTCCTCTGGGTGCTCCTACTGAGGAAGGTATGAGCCGATGAGGCGGCCGGCATCACCCGAAAGTAGACCGCCGGGTGGAATCTTGTGCCGCCGTGGTGGTACGCGTGCGGGGCGTCGTGCTCCTTAGTGCCGCGGGCGCCAGCCGGTGGCCTCGGTGAAACGCCGGTGGCTGACCCGCTCCCCGTCGCGGCAGACGTTGTAGATGCCGCTCGGGACGGTCAGCGCGGCGAGCAGCGCCCGACCGGCGTCCACGGTGTGCAGCGAGGCGCCCAGGGCCGGGTTCGGCTGGTCGTGGCCGGTGCCCGGACCGTCGAGCAGTCCGAGGCGCAGCACCACGCCGTGCCGCCCGGCCGCCGCGAACCTGGCGGCCTGCTCCTCGGCGGCCAGCGCGGAGCGCATGATGACCGGGACGTCCTCCCGTATGGCTGTCTGTTCCGAGGCTGGCTGGCCGTCCGGGTAGACGAACGTCACGGTCGGCTGGATGTACGCCTTGACCTCGGCGGCCAGCGCCGCGTCGACCAGGATGGCCGAGGCCTCGGCGCGCAGCCGGTCGTTCTCCCGCCACGCCCCGGGCTGCCCCATCGCCTCCAGCGGCCGGATGCGGGTAGCCAGGTGAAGCACGGCATCCACGCCGCGCATCCGCACGCCCACGGCGGCCGGGTCGAACAGGTCGAGTTCGGCCCGGCCCGGGGCGCTCACCTGGTGCCCTTCGGCCTCGGCCAGGGGGCGGAACGCTCGTCCGAGTACACCGGTTCCTCCGGTTACCAGCAGACGCACGGGTATCGCTTCCTTTCATCGAAACGTGAGATGACGTATTCAGCCTGCGTCGGCGCGGTCGGGTTGGACATCGGCCAGTTAGCCGATGTTGCGCGCTGGCGGTCCGGCCAGGATGAACGGGTGGAGGTCCGCATCGCGCTAGACGCCCTTGACCCGCCCGCCGGCCGCATCCGGGTGAGCGGAGACGACTCCGAGCTGCGCTTTACCGGCTGGCTCGGCCTGCTCCGGGTGCTCTACCAGGTGATGGGCGCACCAGCCGGACCGCAGGCCGCCGCCCCAGATACGGAGGAATCATGAACTGCGCACGCAAGCACACGCTGGTTACCGGGTGCTCGTCCGGGATCGGCCGGTCGACCGCGCTCCGGCTCGCACGGGACGGCCAGCATGTCTACGCGGGCATCCGCCAGCCGGCCGATGGCGACCGGCTGGCCCGGTCCGCCGCGGGCGGGGAGATCACCCCGGTCATCCTCGACGTCACCGAGCCCGGCCACATCGCCGCCGCGGCCGCGACCATCGACGAGCACACCGGGGCGGCCGGGCTGGACGGCCTGGTCAACAACGCCGGCTACGGTCTGGCCTGCCCGGCCGAACTGGTCCCGCTCGACTCGTTCCGCCGGCAGCTGGACGTGAACGTGACCGGCCAGCTCGCCGTCACCCAGGCCATGCTGCCCGCGCTGCGCCGGGCCCGCGGCCGCATCGTGATGGTCAGCACGATCGGGGTCCGCTTCAGCCCGCCGTTCGCCGGGCCGCTGGACGCGGCCAAGGCGGCGCTCACCGCGCTGGGGGAGGCGATGCGCCAGGAACTGGCCCCCTGGGGGGTGCGGGTCGTGCTGGTCGAGCCGGCCACCATCAACAGCGGCGCGGCCGACAAGGTGACCCGCGACGCGGCTGCCGCGCTGGCCGCGGCCGAGCCGCGGGCCCGCGCGCTGTACGCCGACACGTTCACCGCGATGCTCCGGGTCATGGAGCGGCGGGAGGCGAACGGCAGCCCTCCCGACGTGGCCGCGGCCACCATCGCCCGGGCACTGACCGCCCCGCGGCCGCGGGCCGTCTACCTGTGCGGCAAGGACTCGCGGCGGCTGGCCATGCTCAGCGGGCTGCCCGCACCAGTCCTCGACCTGGCCCGCAGGCG
>Ga0207674_10007393_pt1 | contig 12797 bp, 7 predicted proteins | sample KBSCornC72_FD_184303 | JGI IMG/M metagenome (GOLD analysis project Ga0207674, IMG submission 184303) | Corn rhizosphere microbial communities from Kellogg Biological Station, Michigan, USA - KBS Corn C7-2 (SPAdes) (version 2) | ecosystem: Host-associated > Plants > Roots > Rhizosphere > Soil ... | reverse complement strand
AGCACCCTGGTGCGCGGCCCGTCGCTGGCCTCCGTTGTCGCAGAGACGGGTCCGCTGCCCGCCGACACGGTCGGCTGGATGGCCCTCGACCTCGCTCGCGCGCTCGCCACGCTGCACGAGACCGGGCTCGCGCATCACGCGATTACCCCGCAGAACGTGCTGCTCGGCGCGCACGGGCCGGTGCTCACCGACTTCGGCGTCAGCAGGGACACGCTGCTCACCGGGCCGGGGACCGAAGCCGACGACGTGCTCATGCTGGGTGCGACCGTGTTCTTCGCCGCGACTGGCTACTCCCCGTGGGAAGACGTGCTCCTCGCGCCCGCGTCCGCCGCGGCCGGCCTGCCCGACGACCTCGACCTGCCCGACGACCTCGACCTGTCCGGCTCCCCGCCCTGGCTGGTGCCCATCGCGACGGCGTGCCTCGCCGCTGACCCGGCGGCGCGCCCGTCCGCCGCGAAGGTGCACGCCTGGCTGGCCGGCGAAATCGGCCACCGGCCGCAGTCGTGGCTTCCCGGCCCGGTCGCCGCCCGCATCGCCGACTACCAGGCGTTCCCGCCGTTCCCTGGGCGCTTCCGGAGGCAACGGTAGGACAACGGTAAACCGGCAACGGTAATCGCAGCGGTAAACCCCTGCGCGCCGGTCGGTAGGCTTGAAACATGCTTAGCGTGGAGCTGATCGACTCCCTCTTTCCCGCCGACCTGCCCGAGCCGTCGCACTGGGCGGAGCGGTATCCGGCACGCGAACTGCCCGCCGGCGCCCAGGTGACCCGGTTCGGGCCGTCGCCGACCGGCTGGCTGCACATCGGCGGGATCTTCACCGCGAGCGTCAACCTCGACCTCGCCAGGCACACCGGCGGCGTGTACCTGCTGCGCATCGAGGACACCGACCAGGCGCGGTTCGAGGAAGGGGCGCTCGCGCAGTTCGAGGCGGGCTTCGAGTACTTCGGCATCGTGGCCGACGAGTCGGACACGGCCGGCGGCGCGTACGGGCCCTACACGCAGTCGGCCCGCGCCGAGATCTACCACACGTACGCACGGGAGCTGATGCGGCAGGGCAAGGCCTATCCGTGCTTCGAGACGCCGGAGCAGGCCGAGGCTCGCGTCGCGCGGCAGAAGGCCGTGGGCGCGCTCCCCGGTTACTACGGCGACTGGGCGATCTGGCGGGATGCGCCGGAAGACCAGGTGCGCACCCGGCTCGACGCAGGCGACCCTTACGTCGTTCGCTTCCGCTCCCCTGGCATCGGCGGCGCGCGGGTCAGCTTCACCGACGTGATCCGCGGCGAGCTCAGCTCCGACGACAACCGCAACGACGTGGTCATCCTCAAGCGCAGCGACGCCGAACTGCGGCTGCCCACCTATCACTTCGCGCACGCCGTCGACGACCACCTGATGCGGGTCACGCTCGTGGTCCGCGGCGAGGAGTGGATCTCCTCGGTCCCGTTGCACCACCAGCTCTTCGACGCGCTCGGCTTCGCCAGGATCCCTTACGCCCACGTGGCGCCGCTGATGAAACAGGACGGCGGGTCCCGCCGCAAGCTCTCCAAGCGGAAGGACCCGGAGGCCAGCGTCCGCTACTACCTGGAGCAGGGCTTCCCCGCCGAGGCAGTGCTCTACTACCTGCGCGGGCTCGCCAACGGCCGGCTCGCCGAGATGCCGCTCCGCGAGGCTCTGCGCCAGGCGCTGAGGCTTTCCGAGTTCGGCGTCGCGGGGCCGCTGCTCGACATGGTCAAGCTGGAGGACGTCAGCGCCGACTACGTCGCGACGGTGCCGGGTCCCGAGATCTACGACCGGGTGCTGCCCTGGGCACAGGAGTACGACAAGGACCTCGCGACCGTGCTGGCCGCCGAGCGCGACCTGGCCCTGCGCGCCCTCGACGTCGAGCGGGTGAACACCGAGAAGCCGCGCAAGGACCTGCGCAAGTGGGCGGACTTCCGTCCCGTGTACGGGTTCTTCTTCCCGGAGATCTTCGAGCTGGTCACGGACCCGTCCGACGGGCGCTTCAACGCCCTCGCACCGGACATGGTGCGCGCGATGGCCTCCGGCTTCGCCGCCGGGTACACCGAGCCGGGCCCCGACATGGCCTGGTTCGACCAGATCCGCAACCTGGCCGGCGGCCTCGGCTTCGCGCTCCGGCAGAAGGACTACAAGAAGAACCCGGACGCCTACCCCGGCTCGATCGCCGACGCCGCCGGAGTCATCCGCGTGCTGATCACGGGCTCGCGCCAGTCCCCGGATTTGGCGCAGACGTGCGCCGCGCTGGGCCGCGACGAGGTCCTCCGCCGGGTAACCGCCCTGTCCTGAGCGTTCCGTGGCCACGCCGATGGCGCCCCGGAACGGCCAGGGCAGTCAGCGCGGCACGGCACGATAGATAACGTCATGACCACGCTTACCGAACTTCTCCCCCCGCCTTCCGACGATGCGCCGGACCCGGATGTCATCTTCAGCGCCTTTGCCGACTGGGCAAAGGACCAGGGCCTCAGCCTCTATCCGCACCAGGAAGAGGCGATCCTTGAGGTCGTCATGGGGTCAAACGTGATCCTTTCCACCCCGACCGGCTCCGGCAAGTCCCTGGTCGCGACCGGCGCGCACTTCACCGCGCTCGCCAACGGCCAGCGCAGCTACTACACCGCGCCCATCAAGGCCCTGGTCAGCGAGAAGTTCTTCGCGCTGTGCGAGATCTTCGGCCCGGAACGTGTTGGCATGATGACCGGTGACGCCTCCGTCAACGCCAAGGCGCCAATCATCTGCTGCACCGCTGAGGTGCTGGCCTCGATCGCGCTGCGCGACGGCGCGGAGGCTGACGTCGGCCAGGTCATCATGGACGAGTTCCACTACTACGCTGACCCGGACCGCGGTTGGGCCTGGCAGGTGCCCCTCATCGAACTGCCCAAGGTGCAGTTCGTCCTCATGTCGGCCACCCTGGGCGACGTCACGCGGTTTGCCGACGACCTGACGCGCCGGACCGGCTGGCCGACCGCGGTCGTCAAGAACACCGAGCGCCCGGTCCCGCTCATCTTCTCGTTCAGCCTCGATCCGCTGCACGAAACGCTGAGCGAGCTGCTCACCACCAACCAGGCCCCGATTTACGTCGTGCACTTCACCCAGGCCGCCGCGCTCGAGCAGGCCCAGGCGCTCATGTCCACAAATATGTGCACGAGGCAGGAAAAAGATGCCATCGCGGAAATGATTGGGCATTTCCGCTTCGCTTCCGGTTTCGGGAAGACGCTCTCCCGCCTGGTGCGGCACGGGATCGGCGTCCATCACGCCGGCATGCTGCCGAAGTACCGCAGGCTCGTCGAGACCCTGGCGCAGGCCGGCCTGCTCAAGGTGATCTGCGGCACCGACACGCTCGGCGTCGGCATCAACGTCCCGATCCGCACCGTCGTCTTCACGGCCCTGTCCAAGTTCGACGGCAAGAAGACGCGGCTCCTGCAGGCCCGCGAGTTCCACCAGATCGCCGGGCGAGCCGGGCGGGCGGGCTTCGACACGACGGGGCGCGTCGTCGTCCAGGCACCCGAGCACGTCATCGATAACGAGAAGTCCTTCGCCAAGGCCCTCGCCAAGACCGGCGGCGACGCCGCGCTGGCGCGCCGGCGGGTCGTCAAGAAGAAGCCTCCCGAGGGGACGATCTCCTGGGGCAAGCCCACCTTCGAGCGCCTCGTCGCTGCTGAACCTGAGCCGCTCACCAGCAGCTTCACGGTCACGCACGCGATGGTCCTCAACGTCATCGACCGACCGGGCAACGCCTACGAGGCGATGAAGCACCTGCTCACCGACAACCACGAAGACCGGGCCAAGCAGCGCAAGCACATCCACCACGCGATCGAGATCTACCGCGCGCTGCTCACCGGCGGCGTCGTCGAGCGCCTGGCGGAGCCCGACGAGAAGGGCCGGTACGTCCGGCTCACCGTCGACCTGCAGTACGACTTCGCTCTCAACCAGCCGCTGTCCCCCTTCGCTTTGGCTGCTATCGAGCTACTCGACAAGGGCGCGGATACCTACGCGCTCGACATCCTGTCCGTCATCGAGTCGACGCTCGACGACCCGCGGCAGATCCTTTCCGCCCAGCAGTTCCGTGCCCGCGGCGAAGCCGTCGCGGCGATGAAGGCCGAGGGCGTCGAGTACGAGGCCCGCATGGAGCTGCTTGAGGACGTCACCTGGCCCAAGCCCCTGGAGGACCTCCTCGACGCGGCCTACGAGATCTACCGGCGCGGCCACCCGTGGGTCGGCGACTACATGGTCTCCCCCAAGGCCGTCGTCCGCGACATGTACGAGCGCGCTATGACGTTCCCTGAGTACGTCCAGTTCTACGGCCTGTCCCGGTCCGAAGGCATCGTGCTCCGCTACCTGGCCGACGCCTACAAGGCCCTCCGGCAGACGGTCCCTGACGAGGCCAAGACCGAGGAGCTCACCGACCTCATCGAGTGGCTCGGCGAGCTCATCCGCCAGGTCGACTCCTCGCTGGTCGACGAGTGGGAGAAGCTCACCAACCCCGACCCGGAGTCCGGGGTTGGCGGCACAGCGCCGCAAGCCAGGCCGAAGACGCTGACGAGCAACGCAAGGGCCTTCCGCGTCTTGGTGCGCAACGCGCTCTTCCGGCGGGTCACCCTCGCGGCCCTGCGGCACTACGACGAACTCGGCGCCCTCGACGCGGCCGACGGCTGGAACGCCGCCGCGTGGGAGGAGGCCATCGAGGACTACTACGACGCCCATGACGACATCGGCACCGGCCCGGACGCCCGCGGCCCGGCGATGCTGATCATCGAGGAGGGAAAGACCGCCTGGACGGTCCGCCAGATCTTCGACGACCCGGCCGGCGACCACGACTGGGGCATCTCCGCCACGGTCGACCTGGCCGCCTCCGACACCGAGGGCACCGCTGTCGTCCACATCACGGACGTGGGCCAGCTTTAACACCAAGATCAAATTCACGGTCATCCAGAACGGCCGCATGCTCCGCATCGCCAACAATGCGTTTCCGCCCAAGGGACAGCACAAGATAGCGTTGTCTCCTCATGGAGACTGATGCAACTGTTGCCCGCTTGCGGGCCGCGGGGTGTGTGTTCGCGGAGGAAGAGGCGGCGATCCTCATCGCGTCCGCGCGGTCCGCCGCGGAGCTTTCCCTGTTCGTCGAGCGACGGGCCAGCGGCGAGCCGCTTGAGCAGGTCGTCGGGTGGGCCGAGTTCTACGGGCGGCGGATCTTCGTTGATCCGGGGGTGTTCGTGCCGCGGCGGCGCAGCGAGTTCCTCGTCTCCGTTGCCCTGGGTCTGGTCCGCTCCCAGAGGGCTGCCGGGATGCCGGTGATCGTTGACCTGTGCTGCGGGACCGGGGCGCTCGGGCTCGCGGTCGCTGCCGGGGCAGGTTCCCGGATCGGTCCCGGCGAACTGCACGCGGCCGACCTTGACCCCGCGGCGGTCGCGTGCGCGCGGCGGAACGTCGAGCCCGCAGGCGGGCGGGTGTACCAGGGAGACCTGTTTGAGGCGCTGCCCCCGGGGTTGCGGGGACGGATCGACGTGCTGATCTGCAACGCGCCCTATGTGCCGACGACGGAGATCGCGTTCATGCCGGCCGAGGCACGCGAGCACGAGGCGCTGATGGCCCTAGACGGCGGCGCCGACGGGTTGATGATCTTGCGGCAGGTTACGGCTTCCGCTGGCGAGTGGCTCGCGCCGGGCGGTGTGCTGCTGGTGGAGACCAGCGAGCGCCAGGCGCCGTCCATGGCCGCGGCGATGTCGGGCGCCGGGCTTGACGCGCACATCCACTCAGACGACGACTCCGGGGCCACAGTCGTCACGGGAACCGGCTCAGCCACCAAGGGAACCGGCTCAGCCGGAGATGGTGGATAACATCTCCGTTCGGTAGGTTGCTTGGCATGGCGCTTAAGGTCAGCGTTGCCCAGCGGCGGGGGCGGTTGGTGGAGCGGCAGCTCCTCGGGGCGCCTGTTGCCACTGTGGGCGAGGTCGTCTCGGCGATGGTGGCCCTGCATGCGACTGATCCGGTGACGGTGTACCTGTCGGCGTGGGCGCGGTCCCGGTGCGCGGTCGCGGACGTGGACGCGACGCTGTACGAATCGCGCACGGTGGTACGGATGCTGGGGATGCGGCGGACGGTGTTCGTGGTGCCTGCCTCGCTGGCTTGTGTGGTGCAGGCGGCGTGCACCGATGACGTCGCCAAGCGGATCCGGCGGCAGTTGGAGAAGGACCTGGCAGGCGGCGGGGTCGGAGACGGGGACGCGGGCGGGTGGCTGCGCTCCCTGGAGGACGCGGTGCTGCGTGCGCTGGCCGCTCTGGGCGGCGGGGCGACGGGGGCGCAGTTGTCGGCAGCTGAGCCGCTGCTGCGAACGCAACTGGTCTACGCGCCGGACAAGTCCTACGGCGGGGCCGCCAACATCACGTCGCGGGTGCTCACGCTGATCGCGGCCGAAGGCCGCATGATCCGGGGGCACCGGCGCGGCGGCTGGTCATCGGGCCAGTTCGAGTGGTTTCTGCCCGAGGCATGGCTGCACCGTAGCGAGATTGCCGCCGACCCCGAAGCGAGCATAGGCGCCGGGCTCAACGCGGGTCTCAGCGCCAACCTGGCGGCAGGCGCGGCACGGACGGAACTGGCGCGGCAGTGGCTGCACGCGTTCGGGCCGGCCCTCGTCGCCGACCTGCAGTGGTGGGCGGGCTGGACCGGAGCGCAGACCAAGGCGGCGCTCGCCGCGCTGCCGGTTACCGAAGTCGACCTCAACGGGCAGACAGGAGTCGCCCTGGCGGGCGACCTGTCGTTTGCCGCCTCCGCCGACGCGCCGCCCGTGGCCGCGCTGCTGCCTGGGCTCGATCCCACGCCTATGGGATGGCAGGCGCGAGAGTGGTACCTCGGGCCGCACGCGCCCGCGCTGTTCGACCGGACCGGAAACATCGGACCGACGGTGTGGTGGGAGGGGCGCGTGGTCGGCGGGTGGGCACAGCGCGCCTCGGGCGAGGTGGTGTACCGGCTGCTCGAGGACATCGGCGCGGACGGTGCGGCAGCCGTGACCGCTGAAGCTTCCGCACTGGAGGCGTGGCTGGGCGCAGCGCGGGTCACGCCTCGCTTCCGCACCCCCCTGGAGCGTGAATTGTCCGTTTAGCGCCAAGCTCAGCCGCGATTAACCGGTAAGTTTTTCGCCGCATGTAAAGAAAATACGTCTCACACGCAATTTATTTACATCTGGCAAAAAGCTTACGGCTTAATTCTCGTGAGCCGACGCTGGCGGTTGCTTGCGTGGCGCAGCAACCGTCCCGTGACGGATGACGGAGGCGGGCGTGGCTGGCAACGTGTTGTTCGGCGTTAGCGGAGTTGCCACGTGGGGCCGGTGGGTGTGTCCGTCACCTGGACACCCAGGGCGTCTAGCTCGGCGCGGATTTCGTCGGCGCGGGGCCAGTTCTTTTCCATGCGGGCCTGGGTCCGCTCGGCGATCAGGCGCTCGATCTCCTCGCGTTCCTCTGGGGCGAGGTCGTCCGCCGTCCGGCGCTGGTCTACCTCGGCAGGCTTCAGTTCGCTGAGCCGCAGGCCTAGCAGGGCGTCGGCAGCGGCCACCACGACCTTGAGGCCGTCCGGCGTGACGTTCGGGTCGCGGAGCGCGTCCTGCAGCGTGGCCAGCAGCTTCGGGGTCGCGAGGTCACCCGCGATCGCAGCGTCGATCGCATCCACGTAGGCAATTGCGGTGTTGTCATCAGCGGCGGCGCGGGCCGACGCGTCCCTGCCGACGGCGGCACCAGTCGCATCGACAGGGACGCCCAGCAGCGACCTGGCGGCGGCGAGCGTTTCCACCTGCGGGAGCGGGCGGAGCGGAGCGACCCTGATGGCAAGGCGGCGCAGGGTCACCTGGGCGGCGTCCATCGCCGCGGTCGTGAAGTCAAGCTGGCTGCGGTAGTGGCCGCCGAGCAGGAACAGCCGGTAGGCCATCGGGTGATAGCCCATCTCCACCAGGTCGGCCAGGCGCAGGGTGTGGCCGGCGGACTTCGCGATCTTTTGCGCGTCCAACAGGATGAACTCGTTGTGCAGCCAGTACGGCACCCACGGGCGGCCGTCTTCCAGGTACGCCTCGCTCTGGGCGATCTCGTTGACGTGGTGCAGTTCGCGGTGGTCGATGCCGCCGGTGTGGATGTCGAAGTGGTCGCCGAGCAGCGTCATCGACATCACCGAGCATTCCAGGTGCCAGCCCGGTGCGCCCCAGCCCCAGGGCGAGTTCCAGCGCATGACGCGGCGGGCGCCCGGCTCCTCGGCGCGCCACAGGGCGAAGTCCGACTTGTGCTTCCGGCCCTCGACGATCTCGACCCGGGTCCCTTCGCGCTGCCCGGCGATGTCCATCATGGCCAGGGTGCCGTAGCCCGGCGACTTGGAGGTGTCGAAGTACAGGCCGGACGGCAGCTGGTAGGTGCAGCCCTTGTCTTCCAGCACCTTCGCGAACTCGATCATCTGGTCCACGTAGGCACTGGCCCTCGGATACACGTCAGCCGGCTGAACGTTCAGCGCGGCCAGGGCCTGCAGCCAGTCCTGCGTGTAGAACTCGGCGATCTCCTCGACGGACCGGCGCTCCTTCGCCGCGGCGACCTCAAGCTTGTCCTCACCAGTGTCGGAGTCGGCCACGGCGTGCCCGACGTCGGTGATGTTGACGACCTGCCGCGCCGGAATGCCCTTCCAGCGCAGCGCGCGGCGCAGCGTGTCGGCGAACACGTACGGCCGCATGTTGCCCAGGTGCTGGTAGGAGTAGACCGTGGGCCCACAGCTGTACAGGCCCACGACATCGGCGGACGGCGCGAAGTTCTCGATCCGCCGTCCGAGCGAGTTGAAGAGCCTTAGCTGATGACCTGTCACCCTAGCCAGCATAGTGGGGCGCCATGGCCTCAAGGGCGCACCCGAACCTGTTGGGGCTTCCGGTGGCGCGTCAGGCGTAGAGCTCGTCGATCTCCTTGGCGTAGCGGTCGATGATGACCCTGCGGCGGCGCTTCATCGAGGGGGTCAGCTCGCCCGACTGCGTGGTCCACTCGGCGGGCAGCAGCGCGAACTTGCGGACCTGCTCGGGCCTGGACAGGTGCGAGTTCGCCTCCGCGACGCCGCGTTCCACCTCCGCGAGCACCTCGTGATCCGCCGCGAGGTCGGCCAGCGAGTCGAATTCGATTCCCTGGGCCCGCGCCCACGCCGGAGCCGTTTCCGGGTCGAGCACAAGGAGCGCGGTCACGAAGTTCCGCCGGTCGCCGATCGCGCAGGCCTGGCCGATCAGCGGGTGCCGCTGCAGTTCGTATTCGACCAGGGCCGGCGAGATGTTCTTGCCGCCGGAGGTGATGATGAGCTCCTTCTTCCTGTCGATGATCTTCAGGAAGCCGACGTCGTCGAACTCGCCGATGTCGCCGGTGTGCATCCAGCCGTTGGCGTCGAGCGTCGCCATGGTCAGTTCCGGGTCCTTGTAGTAGCCCGCCATCACCAGCGGCCCGCGGACCAGCACCTCGCCGTCGTCGGCGATCCGTATCTCCACACCTGGGAACGGCCGGCCGACTGCGCCGGACTTGGCCGCCTCCGGGGAGGCGAGCGTCGCGGCGTTCGATAGCTCGCTCATCCCCCAGCCCTCGGTGAGCGGCACGCCCAGCGCCCGGAAGAACTCAACGATCTCCGGGTCGACCGGGGCCGAGCCGGTCGCCGCGTACCGGCACCGGTCTAGGCCGATCCTGGTGAGCACCGCCTGCTTAACCGCGTCGGGCAACGCGCGGACCGCCGCAGGCGAGACGTCGGGCAGCGCGCCGCGCAGCGCGGCGTGCAGCTTCTCCCACACTCGGGGGATGCCCATCATGAAGGTCGGGTGGACCTGGGCCGCGATCTCGAAGAGGCGCAGGTGATCCGGGCAGTACGCCAGTGTGACGGGGTGCGAGACCGGTCCCCAGTGGTCGAGCGTGCGCCCGGTGACGTGCGCCATGGGCAGGTAGGACACGATCGTGGTGACGTCGCCCTCGGCCAGGTCGGACTCAAGCTGATGCACCCGCTCCGACGCCGCCTGCTCGTAGCGGACGTTCCGGTGGGTGATCATGACGGCCTTGGAGTGGCCGGTGGTGCCTGAGGTGTAGATCAGCGTCGCCAGGTTGTCCGGGGTCACCTGCCGCCAGGACCGTTCGAACGCCTCGGGGTCGCGGTCCGCCGCGGCGCGGCCGAGGTCGAGCAGTTCCTGCCAGGAGAGCACCTGCGTCTCGTCCGCCTGGCCCACGGCGCTGCCGGGAACGTCACCGAGGACGACAAGCGCGCGAAGCTGCGGCACCTTGGCGCGGATCGAGTCGAGGACGGGGAGGAACTCGGGCTCGAGGATCATCACCGTCGCCTCGCAGTGGGCGATGAGGTCAGCGGCCTGCTCCGCGGCGATCGTGGGGTAGATGAAGACCGGGACACCACGGGCATGCATGACCGCGTAGTCGGCGACCGTCGCCTCGGAGCGGTTACGCGACCAGATCGTCGCGAACTCACCGGGGTGAAAGCCGACCGCAGCAAGGCCGAGGGTTGCGTCTCTTACTTGGTCGTAGACCTGCTGGTAGGTGAGTGACCGCCATTCGCCGTCGGCCAGCCACTTATGCGCCACGACATCGGGGACCTGCGCCACCATGGCGGCATAGGCGGTGAGCAGGGTTGAGCCCGCGATCTCGTGCTCGATGTCAGATCGCACGGCGGCCACATCTTCGGGAACGCCCGACCAGTCACTTGAGGTCATGGCGATCATTGTGGCCCGTGCCTCGCCCGCTGACCAGAGGCTAGCCGCGACCGGCCAGCCGCTCGCACAAGGCCGTAGTCTCCGCTGCCGGGGGACGCTTACCCGCGCGAAAGCGCCCGGCCGTCCGCCGGCTGGGGCGGGTTCGCGCTTTCCGCCTTCGGGCTATTTCTCTATGTCGATTTCATGAAATATCCGGGAATGTCGTGGCGCGCTAGCGCCCGACATTTCCGGATTGGAACTCGCGGGGCCGAGGTGGAGGCTGTCATTGGGGCTTTTGCCGTGAAACACGCTGTCGTTCAGATGGATCTTGTCTTTGATCTTGACTTTGATGTCATGATTCAAGCGAGGGTCGGCACAGGGGAGGTTCCGGTGTGGGAACGACTGGAGCGCAGGGGAATCGAGCGGCGGGGGCTGGTGCGGGGGCCCGGGGATCGGCCACGGCCTGACCTGCCTGCGGGGAGCGACCTGCTGCCCGAGATCAAGCACATCGTGGTGCTGATGATGGAGAACCACTCCTACGACAACTACCTGGGCATGCTCGCGGGGCGCGGCGACGGGCTGCCGGTGGACGCCGCTGGGGTGCCGACCGCCGAGAACACGCTGCCCACCGGGCAGCAGGTCGCGGCGCACCACCTGAAATCCACGGTTCAGGTCAGCGGCAACCCGTCGCAGACCTGGAACGCTAGCCATATCTCCTTCGCCGACGGCACGTGCGGCGGCTTCGCTACGTCGGTCTTTCAGACCGTGCCCGGCGGAGATCCCGCAGTCCCCATGGGGTACTGGACCGCCGCCGAGCTGCCGTTCTACTACGAGCTCGCGCGGACCTTCCCGGTGGCGGACCGCTGGTTCTGCTCCTGTCTGGGGCCGACCTTCCCCAACCGGCGGTTCCTCATCAGCGGCACCGCGCACGGGCTGATCGATGACCTGCCGTGGGACCTGGTGGATTACCCGTCCGCCGGGACGATCTTCGACGCGCTGACCTCCCGCGGCATCTCCTGGGTGAACTATCACAACATCCACCCGGCGTTCGGCGTGTTCAAGCGGCTCCTCGGCGGTTCCGGACTGGCGTTTTTCCGCCGGCTCGCCTCGGTTGGCCGGTGGCTGCCCCTCGTGGTGAACGCGGTGCGCGGCAACAAGTCGTACACCGCCGACCTGTACCCGCTCGGGCTCGCGGGAGCGGTGCGGCACCTGCGGAGCACGCAGCAGTTCTTCGCTGACGCGGCTGCTGGCTCGCTGCCCGCGGTCTCGCTCATCGACCCGGACTTCGGGCTGTACTCCGAAGAGAACCCGCAGGACATCGCGGAGGGCGAGGCGTTCGCTAGCGCGGTGGTCAACGCGGTCATGCACGGGCCGGCGTGGGAGTCGACGCTCTTGATCTGGACCTACGACGAGCATGGCGGTTACTACGACCACGTGCCGCCGCCTGCCGCGGTCGCACCCGACGACGTGCCCGCGCGGAACCGGCAGCTTGCCACGCCGTGGGTGCGGCGGCTGATCGGCCTTCTCGCGCCGAAGCAGCTCGCCCGGCTGGCCAACGTTGACACCGGGCCGGTGACCTATGACCGGTACGGCTTCCGGGTGCCCGCGGTGATCGTGTCGCCGTACGCCCGGCCGGACTTCGTGCTGCACGACGAGTTCGACCACACCTCGGTGCTCAAGCTGATCGAGGAAAAGTGGAACCTTCCGCCGCTGACCCACCGGGACGCGGCCGCTGCGTCGCCGCTTGGCGCGCTTGACCTTCAGTCGCCGCCCGCCTTCCGCGAGCCGCCGTCGTTGGCGGCGCCGAAGGCGGGCGGCTTCACCCCCATGACTAGGCGAGCAAGAAGTCGGCGCAGCGCTCGCCGATCATGATGGTCGGCGCGTTCGTGTTGCCTGAGGTGACCGAGGGCATGACCGAGGCGTCGGCGACCCGGAGGCCGTCAACACCGTAGACCCTGAGGTCCGCCGGGTTGACGACCGCCATGTTGTCGATGCCCATCTTGCAGGTGCCGACCTGGTGGTGGTAAGTGATCAGGTTCACCTGCAAGATGGGCATCGACAACATGGCGGTCTTGCAGGTGCCGACCTGGTGGTGGTAAGTGATCAGG